>JXWR01001184.1_pt1 | contig 17341 bp, 7 predicted proteins | sample 315541 | NCBI WGS metagenome assembly JXWR01 (sample SAMN03273951, study PRJNA271842) | soil metagenome | isolation source: rice field ambient CO2 | place: India: CRRI Experimental farm Cuttack,Odisha-753006 | collected 2013-12-17
CCCATTCAAATCACCAGCTCCTGCCCCATTGCCAACCATTGGTGTTGTAGAATTATCCAACGATGGAGCTTCTGCTTCTTCTTCTACTGAGCCCCTTCCAGAACCTAAACTTCCTGAGTGTTGTGCCGATGGTGGCGGAATTTGCGGCTGCTGCTGTTGCTGCTGTTGCTCATCGAAAGAAGGATGATGCTGTTGCTGGAAAGGTTTTTGATCGTGGCTAGCTTGAGGTTGTTGTGGAAGTTGAGGAAGCTGCTGGTGTGATTGCTGTTGTTGCAGTTGTTCTGGTGGTTGGGAGTGCGCCGCCTGTTGCTGTAGAGTTTGAGCTTTAGGTTGCTGCTGCTGCTGCTGCTGCTGAGAACCTTGTGGGTAATACAGCTGGTTCAAATATGCACTACTCAAGTCTTTTTCGCTCAATACGGGCAAGTTTTCTGGATTATCTTGCTTGATCAGCACGTTTGCATTGTCGGTACCGTTGTTGATGTTGTTGGCATTGATATTGCTATTGTCCTCCATGCCATTGTTTGGTGGTTGAGTGCTGAGGGTCTGATTCGTTAACGAATTCAACGTATTGGAAGTATTGTGAGCATTTGGATTGTTGTTAAACTGTTGCAAATAGGAGTTGTATTTTGATTGTGTAGCGCTTATGTCCTTTGGACTAGCCAAGTGATCATTTCTGGGGTTAAAGTTACTAGTAGTACTACTACTATTATTGTTGTTAGCTATGGTAGCATTGTTGATCTCACCTTGAGACGATGATGAAGCTAACAATCCATGGTTGCTGTTATGTTGATTGAGAATTTGTTGTTGGTGGGGTTGTTGTTGTGATGAAACTGGTGGCTGACCACTATTTCCCACTGATGCCTCTGTGGCCGATGCTGCTGATATTGGCCCATTTGGCGCACCCCCTAATTCGGAGTAAAAAGACTGGTTGTAATTATTGTTGTTATTGGCACCTGGGGAGGAAGACGTAGTGGAGCCATTGCCCACGGAGGTTGAAGGATTCCCAATGCCACCAAGGCCGCTATTACTATGCATCATTGAACTGGTGCTGTGTCTCTTTGGCTTTTCCTCGTCCCGAGGAACAATATCGATTAAGAAATCAAACATATCGGATTTCTGCAAAGCAGCGCTAATGTCTGATTTCTGCAATGTTCTTCTTTTGTTTTCTTCAGCATGGATCCAAGCCCTCATGGTGAGTTCGGTAATGAAAATATCACAGCCTTTGGCAAACAAGATCGGGGCCTCAGCACTGATCATTCTGACCGCTTCATCAGTTTTCATCACTTTCTTGATTCTTGCTAACGGAAGCTGGTGATTTTTGAAATCATGGTCTTCGCGCTCAATCATATTGATTGTCTCTTGCCAATACTGCATCATCATTCGCTTGTACTGACCAGTAAGCCCCTGAGCCACATTGGCAAAAGCACCACTATTGTCTTCGGGCTCTTCCTCCTGCGGCTGGAGCTCGTCTTGTGGGTCTTGGTCCTGCTGTTGAAGGTCATCTTGGTCCGGTTGCTGCTGTTGCAGCTGCACATAGAGCTCATGGTCGGCCAAGTAGGAAGGGTCGTAGTCGTACTGCTGGGCAATGGGGTTGTCGTTATTCATGACAGGTTGAGTGAGTGTATATGTAGATCGGTAAGATAATACGCGCTAGCAGTAGTGGATGTCAGTGACACGGTAGATGTTGAAAAGTATGTGTGTAGCGAGCTCTCGATGTCATTGGCCAGGAAAGAGCCAGAAGAAAACGAAGGGAAAAATAAAAAAATAAAAAAAACATTTGACGAATGGGAGGAAGTACTCGACGCCCGCACTAGTGAAAATTGTCTCAGCGATCTTCCCATGTGACTCGTCACGCTTTCCTTTGGTTATGCTGCCTTGGCCCCCAACGCATCGCTTCTGTCCTGTATTGATCGATTCCAGCGATACAGGGGTGCTGGACTATAACCTCACCGCCCTCGCGGCTTGTATCAGCTCTTTGCTCGTCCCACCACTTCTCAGTTCTTTCAGCAGCAACTTCGACACAGATACTCCAACGCAGGCGTTTAGCCCACTGTCGGCACTTTTATCCAAAGCCATTGTTTTTGCTACTTTCCCTTGCCATAGCTGTTGCATTCCCCCCACTATGAGTGACCGAGCATTCCGCTCTTTCGAAGATACTTTAGCCGCCTCCAGTGGCACATCATCACAGAACGCTGCTGGCCCGCGTTTCAAGCAGCAGACGTTTGATGAGATTTATGGAGAACCAGAGAATTTCCTTGAAATAGAGGTTGTCAACGCTCAGACCCATGGCTATGGTAACAATATGTTCACCGACTACGAGATTGTATGCCGAACCAACATCCCAGCATTCAAGAAAAAATACTCCAAAGTCAGACGACGCTACTCCGATTTTGAAAGCTTCCGCCTTGCGTTGCAAAATGAGTCTTCCAGAGTAGTAATCCCTCCGCTCCCGGGAAAGATCTATTTGGCCAAGAATAGATTTGATGATATGAATATAGAAGAAAGAAGAGAAGGCTTGGAGAAGTTCTTGTCTGTTGTTGCCGGCCATCCGTTGCTTCAAACTTCAAACTCCAAGTTGTTGACCAGTTTTATCCAGGATCCAGTTTGGGATAAGCACAGATGGATTTAAAGAGTCTCTGAGGCTTCTCTAGCGCTATCGCTTCCAATTTCTCTGTTTTGTTTCTTTTTTCTTCTGTTCGTACTGTTCTTTATTATACAAATCATTGCTGCATTGGGTTTCTTGAGAGTTGGATTTTGTTGAGTTTTTTGTATTTTTATGTTTTTCTTTTATTCTTCTTTGATTCTTGCTTCTCCCGTTCTGCTAATATCGCTTTCTCGAATAGCATTGTTTATGCCACGAATGTAGACACTCGGATATGCTTTTCCATCACTTCAAAATATAAACTATAGCTGAGAAAAGAATCAAAAACCTGCTTACCGGAGCAAGTGCTCTATCCACCCTAATGTTCAATTATATCTGCTGGGTTTCCTGCCAGAATTTGCCTATCACAGCACTGCTCAAGCGCTTATCTCTAAAAAAAAAAAGGCAGGCCCCAGTTGTGCCTGTCAAGTCTATTTATGTTAAGCGCCCACTGCATGCAAATCTCCATATGCAATTACCTAATCTGATAATAAGCAGTGTAGTGAAGCCCATGTGACATGTTCTTGCTGCCCATATGTCATGACACATAACCAGGTGTGTGTTGTTTTGCGTCCGGGTATTAGGCGTCCTCTCGGCCAATTGTATCGAGCGCATTCTGTGGAGCCGGGGCACGCAACGCGATACTGGAGTTTCCCACCGCCTAAGTTTTTTTTTTCATCTTTTATATAACTAACAGTCTAGCTACTTTTCTTCCGCTGTTCTCCCACCTCCCTCCTAATCCATCTTTATAGATTTCTCCAAATCTTAATATTCAGTAAAAATCAAAGATGCTCTCCAGACAAATCTTAAGATCTGCTACTAGATTCGCTGTCGCCAACACCTCCCGTGTTGCTTTGACTAAAATTGTATGTGTTTATTTAACGCAATTTGGTCCCAATATCTCAATTTCAAACAATTCAAAAAAACAAAAAATGAACGTTAACGAAAAGCATCAACAGAATATCTTCAATTTTAATCTTCAAGAGCAATCACTACCTTTCAGATTAGCATTCAATTGTATTTTCAAACAACGAATCTTGGTTCAATTGATCGCATTTAACTTTCATGTAAAAAAATGCTGTGACAGTTAATCAGTATGAAGTACACCCCTCACCAGCAATCAATCAAATGCCATGAAGTTCAAGCTGCAATATTTTACAAACTGGATTGACATAATTGGGATCGAAATACTTAAACCGTCAAATTTCAATTTTACTAACTTTTTTTCAATAGGCTCGTCCAGCTTTAGTTGTTGCCGGTCGTCGTTACGCTACCGCCAAAGCTCAACCAACTGAAGTTTCTTCTATCTTGGAAGAAAAAATCAGAGGTGTTTCCGAAGAAACCAACTTGAACGAAACCGGTAGAGTTTTGTCTGTTGGGTATGTATCTCTATATTTTTGAAGTTATCAATACTTCTCTCTTTCTCTGTTTTTGATTGGCTGAAATTTTTCACCCTGTATTTTTTGCAGGCTCCTAACCGGGACCGATTTGCCAGATCGGAGAAAACGCAGCTAATTGGGTGTCAAATTTTCATGCCTTGATTTTTGAATTTTTTTTTTATCACAAGTCCAATAACTAACAACTCTCTAGTGATGGTATTGCCCGTGTTTTCGGTTTGAACAACTGTCAAGCTGAAGAATTGGTTGAATTCGCCTCCGGTGTTAAGGGTATGGCTCTTAACTTGGAACCAGGTCAAGTTGGTATTGTCTTGTTCGGTTCTGACAGATTGGTCAAAGAAGGTGAAACTGTTAAGAGAACCGGTAGCATTGTTGATGTTGCTGTTGGTCCAAAATTGTTGGGTAGAGTTGTCGATGCTTTGGGTAACCCAATCGATGGTAAGGGCCCAATTGAAACTGTCGCTCGTACTAGAACTCAATTGAAGGCTCCAGGTATTTTGCCAAGAAGATCCGTTTTCGAACCAATGCAAACTGGTTTGAAATCCGTTGATGCCTTGGTCCCAGTCGGTAGAGGTCAAAGAGAATTGATTATTGGTGATCGTCAAACCGGTAAAACCGCTGTTGCCTTGGACACCATCCTTAACCAAAAGAGATGGAACAATGGTAGCGACGAATCCAAGAAATTGTACTGTGTTTACGTTGCTGTTGGTCAAAAGAGATCTACTGTTGCTCAATTTGTCCAAACTTTGGAACAACATGACGCTCTTAACTACTCCATTATTGTTGCTGCTACTGCTTCTGAAGCCGCTCCATTGCAATACTTGGCTCCTTTCACTGGTTGTGCTATTGGTGAATGGTTTAGAGACAACGGTAAACACGCTTTGATTATTTACGACGATTTGTCCAAACAAGCTGTTGCTTACCGTCAATTGTCCTTGTTGTTGAGACGTCCACCAGGAAGAGAAGCTTACCCAGGTGATGTTTTCTACTTGCACTCTAGATTGTTGGAAAGAGCTGCTAAGATGAACGAATCTTTGGGTGGTGGTTCTTTGACCGCTTTGCCAGTCATTGAAACTCAAGGTGGTGATGTCTCCGCTTATATCCCAACTAACGTCATTTCCATTACTGATGGTCAAATTTTCTTGGAAGCTGAATTGTTCTACAAGGGTATCAGACCAGCTATTAACGTCGGTTTGTCCGTTTCCCGTGTCGGTTCTGCTGCTCAAGTTAAAGCCATGAAACAAGTTGCTGGTTCTTTGAAACTTTTCTTGGCTCAATACAGAGAAGTCGCTGCCTTCGCTCAATTCGGTTCTGATTTGGACCCATCTACCAAACAAACCTTGGCTAGAGGTGAAAGATTGACCCAATTATTGAAACAAAAACAATACTCCCCATTGGCTGCTGAAGAACAAGTCCCATTGATTTACGCTGGTGTTAACGGTTTCTTGGACAATGTCCCAGTCAACCAAATTGGTAAATTCGAAGAAGAATTCTTGGCTTACTTGAAATCTTCTGAAGCTGGTTTGTTGGAAACTATCAGAACCGAAGGTAAATTGTCTGACGACTCTTTGGCTCAATTGAAGAAAGCTACTGAAAGTTTCGTTTCTACTTTCTAAGTTTGTTTCTTCTCCTCACCCCACTTTAAAGTTGCCAATTAATGCTCCAACTTTCAACTTCAAAAGATCTGCTTGGATAAATATTATATAGCATAAAAATATATAAAAAAAAAGTAAACTAGTAAACATATAACTGGATTATTAATTATTTTTTTTCCCTCATTGTTTCAAAAGAAAAACGTTAATGAATATTCGATAGTAAAATTTTATAATTGGTTCTAGTAGTTTCAAGTAAGTTAAAATTGTGGTGTGATAGCTTAAGTCTTCGTTTATATTTGAAGCGTGCCTTGAATCATCTATACTAAGTGAAAGACAGTCAAACGGCTAGCAATGCTAAGAACTTATTTAGGCTAGTTTAGAGTCTTTATAGTAATAATAATTGGCTTTTGCCTTTGTATAAGTGATCTAGATAAACCTAAGACTTATATAGAATTTTTGTATATATTTTTACCAAACTATCTCTACCAGCACATCTAGCTGAAAATTTTGTCATATATATAGTTGTACATAAGAATTTTATCTCGCGGACATAGCACAAGCAATGGTGATACTAATCGGTAATAATTTACAGTTTTGGTTTTTGGTATGGTTTTTAATTCAAAATGGTTTCTGACTAATGTAATTTTCTCAATTTATAAATCCGTATCTCTGGCTACAACCACTCGAGCGGAGTAAGCGCTCATTTCTCAAGACACTCAACTGTAGCGTGCTCAAACTTTTTCTATTCTGCCATCTGAGTCCCTATAGAGCACTGGACCTCTATACCCAGATTGAGCGGCGCTCGTAATTGCGATTTCAGTTTGATATTCAAAAAGACCCTGTCGCGTGTGCATGTTCCCAAAAAGGAAATGTAAGGGGTGTCGAAACTGGGGCTTTACTGCAGTTACACAAAAGGTTAGAAGCCCTGTTACTAAAGAAAGGGGTGTCTTGTCCCTGTGCCTGGCTGCCCCCCAGCGGCTAGCCGCTGGCTAGCGTAGTTCTAGGCCGCTTGTCATCTTCTCGCTACTTTCTTTTTACCAGTTTCCGTCCAGTTGCTGATTTTCTTGCTTTTGACTAGAGCTGTCATCATCTAGGTCAATATCAAAACCTCACTCTCACTCCCACTTTCAGCTAGTACTCAAAATAACTCCCACTGCTTGATATCACCAAGGTATTATTCATCACAGCCAAAAAATGAGGTTGCTAGGCGTTCTCAGCTTGCCCATCATTTACCTCAACCGCGTAATTCGCTATGTTCCATTTGGCATTTCCAACATATTTAGCCAGAACCCGCTGGCTAAAAACTCCTTCAGAAGTTCCTCTAGCAGTGCTGCTGGTGGCTCAAGCAACTCTTTTATCGTCCTTTTGTTGGCATTCATATTTTTCTTTTCTGTTTGTCTCATCAATAATGTTGCTAGTTTTGACTACCAAAAATTCTCGTCTGTTAGCGAAAACTTGCGTTACTACATGAAATTAGACCGCAGTTTCTTCAAGCTTCCAGTGTTTGCAGCTACTCATTTCAGCGCAGTTAAGCCAAAGAATAAACTTTTAGACCCAAGGGTTTCCATTAATGTTTATTTGGAAGAATTAGTTCATTTTTATTCTGACAAAAAAAACGTGAATAAGAGACCTTCAACCAATTTTGATTGGGCTGATTGGGTTGATGTTTCTCAAGCTGATTTGTTTATTGAATCATATCAAGACATTGTTGGTTCCATTGATAATGACCATGACAAAATTAAAGAAATTTTAACCAAGTTTTGTTATGAAGAAATGCAAGATAAGAGAGACCCTTGGATCGATGAAGATTTACATGAAAAAAACTTGTTTTTTGATGAGCAGTTAAAATCCATTGGTATTTGTTCAGCAATTTGGAAAAAATATTATCTTCACAACCCTGAAAGACTTATTTTTGAAACTGACAAGAAATACTTTGAATTTGATGTTAAAGAACGTAAATCGGATTTGGCTGATTTGAAGGCCAAATTTGGTATTACTCATGACAACAAAGCAAACACCACTAAAAACACTCCTACCAGAGAAGATAATCTTAAATTAACTTACAAGTTACTTGACACCTACAGCGGAAATGGTGGTGAGTTGAAGGATTTGCATTTGCCAGTTGACAAGTCATTGAAAAAAGAAGATTTTGAATGGGATCCTGAGGCTGATTTGGAAAATTTGAAAAAACAATCTTCTTTATCCAAAGAAGATGAGAAGTATAGAGATTTTTTGCAGTATGCTAAAGACCATGCAGTTCAACCACATTTTTATTTTACATTTCCTGGTTTGAGAGTTGATAGAAACGCAGAACTTCATCATTATAATTTCCCATTCATTAGACAAATTATTTCTCATGAAGAAAGAATTGCAGTGATTCATCATTTAGTTAGAGCATGGTTTAAATTGTGTGAAAATTACGGCATTGTTACTTGGATTAATTATGGTAACTTAATTGGATGGTGGTTTAATGCTCAAAATTTGCCATGGGATAATGATATTGATGCTCAGGTTTCCATTCAAGATTTGAACAAAATTGGTAGATACTTAAACAATTCTCTTATCATTGAAAACCCAAAAAGTGGTAATGGATTATTTTGGCTTCAAACTAATCATGTTTATTCCCAACAAGGTTCAGGCAATAATTTTATTGATGCTAGATTTATTGATGCAAGAAGTGGAATTTATATTGATATTTCTGCTCTTTGGAACACTGATCATAAAATTCCTGACTATTTGGAAGTTACTCCAAATCAAATCAAAAATGAACCTGAAAAATACTTTCCAGTGCATTGCAAACATTTGCAGTTTTTCACTCTTGAAGACCTTTTCCCATTAAGAAGAACCATTTACGAAGGTGCTCAAGCTTACATTCCACGTAAAGTTGAACGAATTTTAAAAAGATTTTACGGTGATAGACCATTCAACTCATTTAAATGTTTTGATCACAACTATCAAAGTGATATTGGATTATGGGTTCCTGATGAAATCTGTAAAGATCCTCCAAGTAAGGATCAAGTGCGTACTCGATTTGACTCTAGAGGCGATTTGACTCTTGAGGGGGCTTGCGGTAATTCAGATTTGCAAGATTGGTATAACAGAGCCAAAGACTCAATTAAATTGCATTGGCAAGAGTTTGAAGAATTTTTCAAAAAGGATAAAGAACCAATTGAGTTGACTAAAGAAGATTTACCAGTTTTCAGAGATGATCCTTTTGAATCATTTATTAAGTTTGAAGAACAACATGGGACTAGAAATTATGGTTGATTGATGGCACAGGTTAGTTAGGTATATCCTACTAGAATGGCATAATATAGAAGTATTAAAACAAAACAATGACACAGCTAGTCATTCAGGTTGCCTTTCCATGTTTGACTCATTAACATTTTTGATTTTGTTTGGACAATTTTTATATTGTATTTCTTGAAAGACGCACACTCGCCAAGATTTAAAATCATCACATTATACGCGGATATAGAAGGTTACTCAAAAAAAAAGTTTTCACAAGCAAAACATTCATTCTGTATCAATATAAAAGAATATGCAGTCAGTCGACCATTATTAATATAATTAGAAGTTAGACTTTGGTTCACTTTATGGTTTCGCGTTCCTTTTTTTTTTATCTATTTTTTTCGTTCTTTGACGTTATTGTACAATTTTGTGTGTTCATGTTACTGTTATCTGTCTTATTTTTATCTTTTTTTTGTTATCTAATTTTTTTTTCTTTTATTTTTTCTTGTTTTTTTTTTTTTTGTTTCAGAAAATAATCTTTTTTGTTTAGTTCAGGTTCACTTAATGGTTAGTTAGTGAGTAATATTCCTGATTTGATTCAGAATTTGTAATTTTAATATTATATTCTTTTTACTGCTGTTACTACTTTCTTACTAGTTTTGTACTCTTTATTTTATGTTTACAGATGTGTTTTTATAAACTTGTTTTCATAAAAATTCGTAAACATTAGATCATGCACATTGTGTTACATATCATATCGCATAAACACGAAAAGCATTTTTTTTCTGATTTGAATACCTTAATCTTTTGTTACACGAAAACAGCCATTAATCAGCCGTATTACGGCTTTGAATAAACTTCACTAAATCATCTAATTTGCTAATATCGTCTTTCCGCTGTGGCAAATTTTGTTTTAATTCTTGTAATATTATCAAGGAGCTTTCGTAATCTTGTAACAAATCATGCTTTTGTTCATCTGAAAGGCTTAGTATTCCTCCCTTTGTTGTGGTGACTGTCTCTTTCTTATCTTGATCCTTGTCCTTATCGCTTATAATATCTTGTTCACTCTCTTCTTCATCAGCAGCAGCCTCTTCCTCAATCTGTTTGTCCAAAGCATCAATATTTGCCAAATTATTTTGCGCTATAGCTTCAAATTTTCCTTTTAAATCAATTGGCACCTCCGCTCGTTTCTTAGTGAGCTGCGTAGTTAGTTCTTCCACTTGATAGTACACTTTTCTTAATTTGTCATTCAACCCGAAGTCAAATGGCTCAATTTCCACTCTTTCTTCAACTGCTTTGACTTTGTGGTTGCCTTTTTTGCCGTTTTTTGTTTTACCTCGACCACCTTTTTTGCCATTATTGGTATTCGTCTCATCAGAATCAGAATCAGAATCAGGACCATGGAGTAGCTCTTTTAACGAATCCGTGTTCCCAAGTTCTTTGTCATCTACCACTAGAGAATATTTAGTGAGTTCGAATGCCTCGTGTATATAGCGATCCACAAGAGCCTTCACTTTAAGCCTCACAACATCTTCTTCCTCTTCATCATCATCATCATCATCATCTTCTTCTTCTTCTAATTCTTCTTCTTCATCCTCTTCATCTTCTTTATCGTCTCCAGCATGCGTCGAGGATCTGGTTCTTCGTCTGGACGTCGAATGCGTCGACTTCGCTTTCAGTTTTGCTTTCAGTCGCTGCTGAGCTGGCTTAATTTTTTTTTTTGTTTTTTTACCAACTTTGTTATTGTTGTTGTTGTTGTCCTTTATGGAAGGTAAATGTAAATCAAGCTTACTTTTAGCGGCCCGAAAGACCTGTCGCTGCAAGTATTTGACATCTTGATTTTGCAAGTACAACTTTTGATGTACGCCAAACATATTTCCTTTTAGTTTGGTCGCACTTTGATATTGGTTTTGCTAATTTTGCTAACCAATTCTTATAATAAAAGTTCCCGAGGAGAAAAAGTATGAATAATGACGTGCTGGTTGCTGTCTTGCTATACAACTAAACAGACGCCAAAGCTGCGGTTACAATGCCTTTGCCTTTATTTTGAGTATTTTAATTATTTTTGTTTGTTTTTGTTTTTGTTTTTTGAAAATCAAAACAGAATACTGCTAAATGCGCTACGGAACCGCACTCTTTTCCTAATTGACGGGTAATGAGTGAAATCGAGATTTGAACTGAGATTCGCATTGATAGACAGACAGAGAGACAGAGAGACAGACAGCTGGTAGTCACTAGCAGACTGGTTGATAGATAGATGACTGCTATTTCATTGATAGTCTAAAGCAGTCTTTAGCAGCATACCATCATTACTATTTCTTCAACAACACCAATAATAATATCATTGCAATATGTATGTTGCCGCTTTGCGTGGTTTTGCCATTCATTTGAAATCAATCGCTCATGAATTCTGGCTTTTTGTCATTTAATGAGCACGGAATAGACAGAATAAGATGGCGGACTATTAGGGCTTTTTAAAGGCATAAAAAAAGTTCCAATTCTAAGGATTAGCGTATTGTGGTACATTTTATACTAACAGAAATTCCGAAATATAGGTCTGAGCTTAGTGAAGAGTTCAGCCCAGCGTTTGCTCCGTTTTTCGGGTTCGCAGGGTACGTATAAGGCATCCATTGCCCATCATAACATGGCTGTTGCGATGTTATGCTACAATAATATGTTAATGATAGGTTTCAATACATTACGGTTTTATTTGATATTTCTTAAAGCACTGATATTGAATCATATTTTTGCAATCTCATTTTGCAAGGGTTATCATGTTACTAACAAGTTCCCATTTTAGATGTGCAGCAGCTATGGTCTTGAGTTGTGCTGGCGCCGCCATAGGTACTGCTAAATCCGGAATTGGTATCTCTGGTGTTGGTCTTTATAAACCAGAACTTATTATGAAGTCTTTAATTCCAGTGGTCATGTCCGGTATTCTTTCCGTCTATGGTTTAGTGGTGGCCGTTTTGATTGCTGGTGACTTGTCACCAAATTCCAACTATTCATTATTTAATGGCTTTATGCATTTCACTTGCGGTCTTTCAGTGGGGTTTGCCTGTTTGTCTAGTGGTTATGCGATTGGCATTGTTGGTGATGAAGGGGTGAGAAGATACTTGCACCAACCTAAATTGTTTGTGGGTATCGTGTTAATTTTAATTTTTAGTGAAGTGTTGGGATTGTATGGCATGATTGTGGCCTTGATCTTGAACACTAAGGGGAGCGGTTGAGTTTTTTTTACTGAAGAATTTTGAAATTATGGTAGTGGGTAGCATTCCAATCTAATTATAACCTTAACGAATTCATAAATTCTACAGCGAAATTAATATCACTCATGTGGATTTTCAGCACACAGTAAAAGCTACAGTTCAAACAAAATTGATGATGCTCGACGGTTGCAAAATGCGGTGTTCAAAACCATACGAGCCGCAATATTCGGAAGAATAAGCTCATTTCAGTTAATGATGTTTTCACGTAATCTCTCATCTTTACACTCTTCAGGTACGAATGCTTACCTTTTTTTTTTCTTTTTTTTTGTTTATTTTTTCTCAAAGTTTTTCTCACTTTTTTGTTTTTTCCACTTTTTTTTCTCTTTTTTTATTTTTTTTTTTTTGTTCTTGTCTATTAATTTAAATAAAATTTACGTTTGCTCAAATCATGTTTAGCTCCCCATTAATTCTGTATCTCGACTCAAATGTAAAGCTAGCTGAGCAAACTTCATAAAAAGAAAAAGACACATTAGCAAGAAACTAAGCTTTAATAAAGTGAGAACAAGTACAGCTATAAAGCTGAACAACTACAGCGGTAATCGAATTGAGGAACAGAAAAAAAAAAAACATTAATAAAACAGAAATATGGTACAACTTTTTTTTTTTTTGACAATAATGAAAAAAAAAAAAGTAGAAAAAGATAAAAATGTTTAAAGGCGCAAAACTAACCTAATTAACCTAATGAATTGTAAGTAAACCAAAAAAGAAAATATGAAAAATAGAAAAATGAGATCAGCACCAGCAGCTTAGGCGGAGGTATCCATTGGCACATCAGTTTGCTCTTCTTTTGGAGCAACAGGGGCTTCAGCATTTGTAGCAGTAGCACTAGGAACTTCACCTCTGCTTAAGGCAACGGCCCCTTTGTCATCAATGTACTGGTCAGAAAACTGTTGCAAAAACTGCACCGATCTTCCAGAGTCTAAAAACAAAGTGTATGCCTTTTTAATATCTTGAATTTCAACCACATCAGCTCTTCTCTTAGCAGCGATCTGACTAGACACACTAATCAAGTTAGAAGCATATCTTAAACTAGTTTCTTCGCTGATTTTTGTCAACAAAGCTAAAGAATCTCCCGAAAGTTCAACTTCTTCTTCTTTGGCTCTGATGTTGAGAATGGCTCTCATTTCATTGGCATTGTATGGAGAGGTGGTTATGATGATGGATCTATCTAGCAAGTCAGCAGGCAAACCATGTGGGGTCTTGTAGTTAGTACCTCTGGTGGTAGAAATGCCTCTATTGGTGGCCATAATGACAATTGGAGCAAATTCATCCTCCAAAGCTTTATTCAAAAATGAGAAACATTCAATGTCCAACATGTGAATTTCATCAATGAATAATACACCAGGAATAATTTCAGCTTTACCTTCTTCTTTCCATTCTGCAACCTTGGTATTAATTTGATCTCTAACTTCTTGTCTGATTTCACCGGTGTCACCAGAAAACAATGCCAAAAACCCTTGAGATCTGGAATTGATCACATCTATATCATGTAACGACACGGTGTGAAGTACTTCGGTTTTTTTTTGTAATTCACCTTCTGGACACTGTATGAATTTCACATCTGGACCCATAGCATCATAATCTCTTGCCCTAGTGTATGATCTACCAAGCTTGGTAATCTTACCGCTGGCTTTATCAATAGAAATAATATCCCCAGCAATGATTTTTTCCTTAGACAAACTTTCAATCATCTTGTTACCTAACTCGTAAATCGTTTCCATGTCGGTGGTTTTTATAGTCAACTTACCTTGTTTGTGACCTCCAGTCAAAGATCTGTCAATTTGAATTTCCACGACTTCACCTTCTATAATTTCAGTTTCTTCCTTAATTCTAATCCCAATGGATTTTCTGAACGCTTGCACTAGCGCTTCAGTTTTACTAAGTTCAAGTGAATAAATTTCAGAAGCACTGATGCCGGTAAATGGCACATCACTGCCCAAATTGTTGGATAATCCCATTGCAATGGCGGTTTTACCGGTACTTGGAGGACCGGCGATTAATACTGCCCTACCGGCAATAGATCCTTGCTGAACCATCTTGAGAATAATACCAGCGGCTTTTCTAGCCTTCATTTGACCCACCATACCTTGGGAGGTCTCTCTTGGTTGCAAGTTGTCATCGAGACCAAGACCAGAAATGTGAGAATGGGCCGCTATGAGGCTTAGCCCAGGAAGATCTTTTTCTGCTTTGATGGTGGAAATTGACTAATTTTGTGTTAGTTAAAGGACAAGATACAAGGTGTTATGCTTGAGGAAATAGTTTCATTATTTCAATAATAGTGTCGCGCTATCCATGATTGATTGATGATAAACTAATTTCAAATAAAACACCATCTCAGCACCACATAATTTAAGCCAGCACAATACAAAATCAAAAACATACCATTTTGACAATTTGAGTTAGAATATTATAAATGCAATTGTGCGTTGGAAACCACTGCTTTTCTATCTCTCGCTGCCATTCTCAAAATAAAAATTTAGCAGAAAGGAAAAATAAAAAAAAGAAAAATAAGAAAAACAGCGACGATGGTGGTTGCGAGCACGCATCACGGAAAAAGACATTTATTTTTACCTGGCTTTGTTAACAGCGCGAATATAAATAAAGCAAAGTAGTCAAACCATAACACAAGGCGGTGTGTCAAAGAAGAAGGAACAGTAGTTATAGAAAGTTGTGATATAAAGAGTCATAAGGCAGTTAAAATTGAGTTACATCATATCAACAATGTCCTCAATCATATTTGACATCTTGTCAACTTTTTGCACTTGCTTACCCATGAATAACAGCCCGGTGCTCAAGATCAATCGCACCACTTTCAAGATCCTTAAACTTCTAGGCGAAGGTGGATACAGTTATGTATACTTGGTAGAGCTGAAAGATGGCAGCCGGTATGCCTTGAAGAAAATCCGATGTGCGTATGGTGCCGAGAGCATCAAAAACGCTATGAATGAAGTCAACTCATATCGTGAATTCAATTCGCCATATATTGTCAAATCTATCGACACTAGTATCGTGGAAGAGAAAGATGGGCTGAAGTCAATATACGTCTTGTTGCCATATTTTGAACACGGAACGCTACAGGACATGATTACAAATAATGTCATTAAAGGAAGCAAGATTGATGAGAAAGAAGCGATCAGATATTTTATTGGTGTTTGTCGGGGTCTTCAAGTGATGCACAGGCATAAACTCAGTTACAGTGATCGCAGTACTGCACAAGATGATTTAGATATGGAAATCCAAAGGTTAACCAGAGGCCCCAACGAACAAGCCAACAATATCAGAAATAACAACGTTGTTCAGCAACAGCAAAAAAACAGCCGAAATAAAAATAAAAAAAAGACACCATTGCACGATCCACTTGAAACCGGTGAATCTGACGTGTTGCTCATAGATAGCGATGAAGACGAAGATGAAACTGAAACTGATAACGAACATCTACTGAGTAATCTTATGGACTCGAGTAACGTTCAAGATATAGCGAACGCTTTAAATGATAGCACAAATAGAAGCACCATTAGTGAAGCAATTGAGAGTACAGAAATGGGAGAAGCGATACCGTACGCACATAGAGACATTAAACCTGCTAATGTCATGATCAGCGCGGATGGTATACCAGTGCTTTGTGACTTGGGGTCATGTTCCAAAGCCAGATTGCAAATAAAGACCAGACAGCAAGCTTTAGCATTACAGGATTTGGCTGCTGAGCATTGTACATTACCATACAGAGCACCAGAGTTACTTGATGTGAGTACCGGGGCCGCCATTGATGAACGAATTGATATTTGGTCTTTGGGATGTTTGTTATATGCATTACTTTATGGTTCATCTCCATTTGAAAGAGCAGAGGCAGAAAGTGGCGCTAGTGTGAGCTTAGCTATAAGCAGTGGTAAATACGAATTTCCTAATGACGATGACTACTCTGATGAGATCAAAGAGTTGATCCAATTTTGCATAGTGGTGGACCCAAAAAAAAGACCGTCAATTGAACAAGTCATGTCAAAAGCATTAAGTTTGAGCTAGGTGTTGTGAATAAGTGTGTGTAATACTATATTTTGAGTGTGTGCAATTAAAGACATTTCTTACTAGTATCAGTCAATGATTAGTTTCTAAAACATTTTGTAGATTTGAGAGGAATGCTGCATGCCGTATGCCCCTATGGCATATGCCAGGATCTTTTATTTTTTGTTTTATTTTTCCCTGCGCCCTGCCCTGCTCCTGCTCCTGCTCCTGGTCTGCGATGATTTATTTTTGTTTTTCTGAAATTTGCGTCGGTATCGCAGTCAACAAACAACCTCAAAAGGCGCAACGGTGGGGCACAGACACAGCATCAAATCTACTTCAGGTGACAGTTATCACACCTTATCACTCAACAGATTAGCTCTTTCTCATTCATTACATTTTACTCGAACGAATCATGTCGTATCAAAGCACCGGATGGAATGACTGTCCCCCAATATTGGATATTGCCCCCAACGGGCCAAGAAGAAAGAGAAACGCCTCGAGGACCCAACACAATACTTTGAATAACGGCTTCATGAATAACGCGAAAGAGAACAACGCCACCGGTGATGCTGCTGCCGCCCAGACCAACGAAAGTACTGGTAAGTGAAATTCAACTTGCAATTCATGAAAAAGTAAACTAGCTTCCGCGAAAGGAAAAAGTGTGCAGTTCATAATACTAACCTCTCCCTATAGGTGGCATACTCGAGAATTTTGACAAGTTGGTGAGGATTCCAAACAAGTTAAGTGACAAAGAATTCAACCACTACGTCAAGAAGTTGAAGGCAAATCTTCCGGGCGCATTAGAGAACAACGAGTACAAGAATATCATAGCCAACGTTATCAGTGACATTCTTGTTCAGCAAAACCTCAGTGAAGCCAAATCACTTTTGATCAACTTTATGTTGGTGAATCCTGGGGTGGTTAACTGGGCGCTACCGCTCAGAAAGGTCATTGAGAACGTGGTTGTGTGACATACTATAGGAATTAAAAAGTTAATGGGATTAAATAAGAAACAGGTTGTGACACAGACGCTTATAGTGATACATATATTATTATGCTGGTCAATTTATGGATACAATTGGTTCTAACATCAACAACAGCGCTTCTATGTGTGTGATATTAGAAACTAGGAATACTTCAATGTAGTTAAATCATTAAGCGCCTTAAACGTTTGTTTCATTCTGTTCTTTCCTTCTTTCTTTCTTT
>JXWR01010128.1_pt1 | contig 17282 bp, 10 predicted proteins | sample 315541 | NCBI WGS metagenome assembly JXWR01 (sample SAMN03273951, study PRJNA271842) | soil metagenome | isolation source: rice field ambient CO2 | place: India: CRRI Experimental farm Cuttack,Odisha-753006 | collected 2013-12-17
TCCATTGTTGATAAAGGCTATAGTATTCTGTATAGCTGATATTATAGCCTTAATCAACAATGGGATCTCAGCAATTATTAAATGAATGTCAGAATTATCTAAGGATGCTCATTCTGTTTCGTTAACTTTCCAGTTTCCTCGGGGACTTCTGGTTCATTTTACGAGACATTGTTTACCTAACCAAAACTATCAAACAATTCTTCCTTACTTCAGCTAAAGATTCGGCGAGATAAAGGTTGAACACAATGCAAGCGCATCGATATTTTTACGGCCGCAGTTGAATGGATCCAAAAGCATTGGCGAATTTAAATGAAAGAGATAAATAAGTTTCTAAAGATTTATCTAAGTGCCTCTTCTTTCCTGTATTCAATAATGTAGTGTCTAAAACGCTAAGGTTTAAATTTGATAATGTTCTTTTATTAACTGTCAATAAAGTATATATGAAAAAGTGTGAAGAACCTTCGTATAAAATCTATCTAGTAAAATATTTTTAATTATGTGCGGATGTATTGTCTATTCCCATGTGCTTTGCTTATGTCCTGTTAGAGGACTTTTAAGTATGCTGTATACATGTTTTAAATTTTTGCCTTTATTCTTTCTCTCTCTTACTATATCGCTCTCAGACCTGCTGGGATGAACGACTAACGTTTTGAGCAATCATATCAAGCTCATACTCTTGATTTGTTAGGTCGACACTAATAGAATATGGTGCGATTTTCTTGCTTCCTAACTGTTCGAAGTCTTGAAATCCCTTTAACTCGTTACGATTATCTTGTGTCGAAACTGAATGATATTTTTGTAATAGATCTTGCTTATATCTGAAGTAATTATAATAGCATACATCTGCCATAATAATAAGCATTCCTAACCAATTGTAAAAACCACTTAATCTTTCAGAAAGAATAATTATACCAAATATTACCGTCAAAAGTTCCTTCACTATACCCACAATAGATACGGTCAGCACGGGCGTTTGCTCCAAAATACTAAACTCACAAATTGTCAACAAAAAGACTGCAAAACCAGGTAAAATTAACAAAACAATACCCCTCACAATGGATAGGACGGTAGTTTCCGTGCCGACACCGCCATTGCTCGTATCAAGCCTAAATATGCTAGAGCTGAATATACCAGGAAATGGTTTTTCCACAAGTAGCGAGGTAAGCAACAGAGTAATGCCCATTATAGGAGCTAACTGGTGGATTGTATGAATTGGGTGAGGCTTGGATTCTCCAAAATTCTCCAGCATTTTGTTATTGGCGAGGTTAACAACAGGTTCATTATCGACGTTATCTTCATTTTCCGTGAAAAGGGCACCATCAGATTCCTCTACTGCTGCAGCAGTGTTAGTTTGAATTGGGTTGTTCCTAAGCATCAACTGCGTATAAACCCACCTTAACCCAGAAAGACAGCTACTTGCTAGGACAAGAAAGCTGCCAAAAATGACCAAGGCTTGGTCGTTTTTGGTACTGGTGGAATCGCTTGGTTTGAAAACCATTAATGCTACACCAACAAACATAATTATTACTGAAAGTGCCAACTTCCAATGAAACTTTTCTAGCTTGAAGATACAGCCGAATAAAAGGACAAAAGCTATGCTCGAAGATTTGATAATTGTATAAATTGTCAAGGGAACATACTGGAAGGAAACGTTACTGAGCCCGATATCACCTGCAGAAGCGACTGCCGTAGGGAGTAAAAATTTTAGAAAAAAACTCCAGTTAAAAGCATTATTCTTTCTTAAAACGTTTTTCACTGGCTTATGTCTGAGCTTAATGTATATGCCGGATAGTAACCATAAAGTAGCCTGATGGAATGTTGTCACCAACACGGGATACCCAATACCCAATCCGTCCTTCGGATCGAACATCCATCTATTGTATATGGAGAGAGCTATTGAACAGAAATACCATCCAAATACAAATGCCAAAAAGACAGTCCTATTCATAGCAAAATGTGACACGAGAATTGAAGGTATAAACACTCGCTGTAACAACTTCAAGTGATCGTGGAAGTGATGAAAATGCAGTTATGAGTATAATCAGGCCAATTGACACTTTAAAAAAACAGAACAACAGCTTCTCGTGATGCCACTATCCCTTATATTTCCAGTTCTAAGCCATCTCCTTCTCATTCTCGACAAAAAAAATGGGTGTGATTATTTTGCGCTTTATTTTTTGGCGTCTCGTCGCCGATGACTCTAATAGATGTTGAAGCCTACAAGCATCTATTATATTTTCTTCTTTGGTTGTAATGGGATGAATGAATCTAGAGTTAATGAAGGAGTGCTGGCAATGCTGGGCTCGCTGGATGGATGATAACTAGATTGTGCAGGTACCTGTTCAAATCCATCACCATCATCATATTCACTGCATCCAGTGTTAGTAACTGCGGGCTCGTGTACTTTGGGTTCAGCTTGTTGATCACTCATACTCTCTTGCTTTGATTGGATGGTATTTTTATCACTGAAAGTTGTATCATCGTCAGGTGATAGGCCAGATTTTTGGCTTACCTCATCCTGAATTTCATTTTTGGCCTCTATAGGCTTTTCGGATTTCTTTTTTGAACCTGATTTAGAAGCAGAATGGCCCCAAAATCCAAAAAAACTCTTCCTTTTCGACTTATTTTTCTTTGTCTTATCACCGTCTGATTTCTTCTTTTCTTTGGGCAATTCCTTAACAACGAATTTCTGTAGCGGGTCCACTTTGAAATCGGAATTAGCCCACGTAGAAGGTTTCTTGCCATCAGCTGTATGTGCCTCATTTCTCTCAAATCTTTCTTCCACCATCCAACTTTTGCTATTGGGCTTTATACACTTATCAATCTCAGCAGAAGCTCTATCAAATAACTGACTGGTAGTAGTAATTTTGGGCTTGTTGCTTCCTCTGCTCGGAGAGCCCTGCTTGAAGGTTGTATTTATAGTTTCTTGATGAGAAGTAGGTGCTACATTATGACTCCAGGAAAATAGAACTGGCCCATCCAGCTGTAAAGCGCCAGAATTCATAGTTATGGTTTTTTCCTCATCAATCCAATCTCTTTGTATTTGCCGACATTTCCCATCAAGTTTGTCGGTACTCAATTTATTCCCCATTTGCATAGGTGAATGAAACAAACAGTTCATCAACCGCCTACCGTTCGCTACTTCATCTAATAACCCATATAACGACACATCTCCATTTTTGGCTTGCTCGGAGTCATCTTGCGGTGTGTATTCCTTACTGAACAACTGGTCGATTATTTTGTTTTCGTCCATAATTTGTCCTTCCCAAAAAATAACCAGCTTAGATTCTGACAATGCTTGTTTCTTTAATTGATGATCTGTAATATTCGTTGATCATTAATACCATTGATTTCAATATTTCATGTTTAATCTTTTGCGCGAAAATTTCAATTGCAAACCAAAATATACATCAACAATCTTTTATCGGTCAACAAATTTGTCGATATAACCAAATATACGTCGTCGCTGCCCATTATACAATCATCATGGTAGTATCCATCATACCGCAATTTCCTGACATCAAGGTTTCACTAGCATTGTTTGAACAGGTTAAAAATGCTAAAGAAATACGCTCTAAAATGAGTGAATTGTCGACATCCTTTGCCTTTATTGACCCCCGGTTAGTCTGTTCGGGGGAGCAGATGTATTCTGCAATTTACAAGACCTTAATAGAAGTGAAATATAACAAGATGAGAACAAGAAATTTGAATTCCGAGTGCGTACTATGTCTTTCACCCACTTCCAATATTAGTGATGCTTTCCTCAAATTCGGAATCAAAGACGATTCGTCACAGTTAATATGCCTTAAGTTCCATACTAATACTGACGATGTAGACACGGAGCAATTGAGGACGATTATGACTTCTATAGTAAAAGGACAAGAGATCGAGTTTAATGATGACAATTTATCGAGATTTTATGACGAAGCGCTCATAAGAAAAGTATGTTTTAATAATAAATTCGAGGTAAAAACTTCAACAGCCTCACCAAAAACACATTGTACTAACTTCACCTTTGTTTTCCTTTTATTTTGTTTTTACCTATTAGATCTATAAATTAAGTGATGATTTCAAGCCCCAAGACGTAAATGGTCTCTCAAGAGCTTTGGTAGACGCTATTCAATTGAGGGGTGTGTAGATAAGAGATATCTAACGATAAAATTATAAAAAAAATTCTTTAATTATTTTTCAGATTAGTATTATTTGTTCTCCGTGAAGTCAGTGTATCGAACTGCCAAAAGTTCTCCTTATATACATGTGTGCGTATAACCATCACTTTTCTTCAATGGTTCTTTTGAAATTGGCAAAATGATTAACTAATTCCAATTCAGTTGATAATGTATCGTATCTGTAGTTAATTCTAATATCAGGAACATTTGTTCTAACCACATCGTTACCTTCAACACCACTCTTGTCAAAATCTTTCCCTATCCAATGTTTTTTGATTTGTGCTTCCCACCCACTTTGCAACACGGAATTTCTTGCCAATTCACACATATCTACATTAGACAATTTATAAATTTGTGCTGCAACTGAGTATTCTTCGATTAATGGTTCTCTGGTATATGAGAATTGTAAAGGATCATCTGTGGATAGTGAGACATTCAAACCTCTTTTAAAGTATCTCGGAAATGGGTTTTTATCATAGGTCAAAAATAATGCGTTATTAGAAAGGGGTGACATTGCGATACCAACCTGATCTAAATAGTATAAGTATTGAACAAATGGAACTTTCCTCAATAAAATACCATGTGATATACCATGTGCCAATAGATATGCTGAAACGAGATGCTCGGGGTCACCGGCTTCACCACAATGTGGTCTCAAAACCAAAGTGTTAAACCCTCTCTTAGCCCTCCATTGATTCAAAGACGCGACATTTGAATACAAATAGTACAGGTAATAGGAATAAGGAGGGTTTTGAGGAGCCTCCCAGAGTGATGGCTTGGGATATTTCCTATGAAAGCGGCGATCCACCTTGGATTCATCATCGACAGAATCAAACCCAATTACTCTCTGTAAAAATACATGCAATTTTGGATGAGACTGAGGATTTTTGGTCACTTCAAATAGTGGCTGAAACAGATTCTTACAGATGTCCTGGAAGCTTTGAACAATGCCAGTTTTCTTGTAAATATCATATAACCTCGGAATTTGGACTAACCAACGAACATTATGGGAAATAACTTTGTTGTCAATCACCCAGCTAGCTAATTTATCCCATTCATCGAGAGACCTGCCATAAACAGAAATTCTATACTCACAGTTTTGGTATTTTGAATTCTCTAAATCGAATATGACTTGTTTGGTAATGTCAGCCAAGTAGGTACCCTTGATGTAGTTGTTTGTCTTCAAAAAAATTTCTCTGAGACGAGATTCACCGATAGGGTTATATTTTAAGTTGAATTTATCGAATCTGTGGAATGTATCCTTATGTGCATGCATATCTAAAGTATCGATGGATAAATCATATCCAGTCAAATGCAAAGAACGGAATACTTCGTCTAAAGTTAGTAGTTTACCGTCCCTGAAAATAACCTTTTCATCTTTGGAATGTCTCAATTTGTGTTTAATGAAACGTAATAAGTGCTTTTGGTTCATGCAAGCAGAATGGTGAACGTGAGTGTCCACTTTCCTAACATTATAAAAATCCCTGTGTGGGTTTCTTTTGGAAACGCTAGTTTCTTGATATTCGTTCAAGAGATAGTAAAGATTCCAGCGTGCCTCTAGGTATTGCAGCCTTCTATAAGCAAATGATTTAGCGGGACCGTCTGATGAGATGGAAATCATTTTTTCTAGGTCCAGATAGTAGTCACGAAGGGTAGGGATTTGAGCAATTAACTCATCCGTCTTACCTGATCTGTGTACCACGTACGAGTCGTCATCGTTGAGAGTAAATTCCCAATCTGGATCCTCACCAGGAATTTCACATTTCGTAAAATCGAAAACTTCCGCATCCGGCTTGTTTGTTACTGGCACAACAGTCTTAGTGTCTGAGTTGTATGAAGGTTTAGGTGGTGGTGGATAGACTACCCAGCCTGGCTTGTTTTTTGGGTTTTGATCATCGTTTTGCACAGATATGGTCTGATATTTGGCTCTCAAATTTCTACACTCTGCCACTTTGGAATACAAGTCAATCAACTCGGAAGAGGGATCATCAAGAAACTGCTGTGAAGCATCATCAGCCAACATTCCCATTTTATAGGAGGCAGAGGTACGTACCTGCTTATTCACTACCGGAGCGCCGGCAAATGACTTGAGCGTCTCTGGCAAGATATGCTGAGCACTAGCAGACAAGGTCCTCGGTTTACCCCCGGAATTTTGAGATGCATGGTCTGCCGAGTCATGGCCCTTATTCATCGCTGCTATGTTGGAAGAGCTACAATTGGTAGAATGCGATGGTTGCTCCAAGATGGCAGAGTGAGAATCATGCTCATCTAGGGCCAACTGTTTGGTGCCATTTTCCAACAACTGCTGATTCTCGTGATACGAGAAATTAGCATTCCGAGAATCAGCAGCTAAACTTTTGTGTGAATCCTGCTGCTCTAAGGGGGGTGTCTCATCATCCACTACGACACCAGCTTGTTCATCACCAATCTTTCTTTGATCTATGTCAATGACTAGTCCTGAACCATCTTGTTCATCGTGTGAAGGAGCTGGTTCTAGAGAAAGGTCGTTAAGCCTCTGTGTAGCCTGATTGTCCATAATTTTTTTTTAGAATGCCCCCTTTTTATTTGTTATATAATTTATTAATCTGGCGTACTAGCAGTTCAATCGAGTTTTGCTGAATCAAAATTGGCTATAGCAGGGAGACTATAATAAAAATACTATTAATATCCGATAATTGACTAGTATACGAAAAACGCTGCTAATTCTGCCTGTAGAGAGAGAGAAGAAAAGTCGTCAAGAGATGCCTTTTTTTTTCTAAAATTTATCTATTTTTTGATAATATCCTTTAAACCTTGTGCTACTAGAACTCCTTTCTCATCATCGCCAGGCGCAAAAAAAAGATGAAAAAGGAATGAAAAAAGAAAAGAGAAGACCCCCACGTGCCCTAAAAATAAAGTTAGGGCATTTATAAAATAACTAGGATATATATATTGATCACCCTGAACGGAAATCAAGGGTTTTAAAGAGCCCTCAAAATTACTGTTTTAGGAAGCCCCCTTTGTTTTTGTTTTGGTTTCAATTTGTGGTGGCTAATCTGGACATCGATCTACTTGTATAGCTGTCAATATACTATGCGGAATACATGGAAGAGAAACAGTCCTCAGTCATTATTAATAGTAGAGTGAGACCATACGGAGTGAACGTAGAGGCCAGAACAACAAACAGTAGAACGGTAGCAGTACTCAGTTAGTGCCGCGATGAATAGTGACTTGGAGTATTTAGAGGACGGTTTTGATCCGAATTCAATGAAAGTTGCGACTTTGAGGAGGATATTGGTAGAAAATAATGTCGATTTCCCATCTAATGCTAGGAAAAATGCGCTGGTGGGGCTGTTCGATGAAAAGGTTAAACCGCAGATCCCGCAGTTACGGAAAATGTATCTGAACGTTCGGCCCAGCGATGAAGGTATTGTGAAAATGGACCGTCCCTCATCTTCCCCATCTATAGCTTCCCCTCGTAGAAGTAGACGAGCTCGCAGGGAGAAATCTGCTTCCCCCATGGCCAAACAGTTTAAGAAGAATAGAATACTGGATGATGTAAGTAATGATGATGATGATGATGATGATGATGATGATGATGATGATGACAATGATAAAAAAGACAATCCTTTAATTGTACCTAGTGGAACGGATACCGATGAAGAGGACGATGAAGAGGACGACGTGATAACATCAAGCTCCAACAAATCAGACACCAATGATTTCCAGCAAAATTCCGATACTCGTAAGAAAAGGAAAGACCCTGATTCTGACGACTGGTCTGAATCTAATTCAAAGGAAAATAAAATCGATAATAAGCATTTGAACCTCCTATCATCAGATTCAGAAATTGAACAGGATTACCAGAAGGCAAAAAAGCGTAAGACGAGTGATTTGAACCAAGAGCATGGAAATGGCTCTGCCATTTTAGGAAAACTTTCCGTCAAAACACCAATAAAGAACACAAATAGAAAGCCAGTAAGCATGGATAATTTTAACGATTCGTTGACTTCAAGCGGTACGGAAAATGATCCATTTGTACCGAACATACGACACAATCCAAAAGAGCTCGGAACTGCCAATGGAACAGGCCATAGCACACCCTTGAGTAAGTTAAAAGTTTCTGCCTCATTTGCGGATAAATTGCCTCAAAAGGAGGTACCATCTACAATACTGGTTCCAGAAGTGGAACAGCAAGAACCTTCTCAGAGTGAAAAAACACCGTCTTTGTTTTCTTCCGAAGGCTCTGGCTCAGAGTCGGAAGCACCCTTGCTTCCAGAGATCACCACGCCAGGTCCTCATCAGCCTATGGATAATACCAGCAATAATGTGGTCGAAATGATAGATACAGATAGTAGTAACTTGGTATCGGATGAAGATGAAGTTTTAGTACCTACAAGGATCGAGACTCCCCAATTACCCACAGAGAAAGACGTCGAAAAGTGTGAAGCAAGAGTGCAAGAACTTCAAGAGGAAGTAAATGAGCAATTAGAGCATGAAAATGGGAGTGAATTTGATGTTAAGCAAGGATCTGGGAAGGTCGGGAACAGGCATAAGTTCAAAAGAGCACTCAAATTTTTGAGCAAATCATTGCTGGCGCTATTTTTATTTTGCATATTCATTGTAATTCCTCTCTTATTTGGCCTCTGGTATAGAGAGCAAAGACTGCTCATAGGTTACTGTGGGCATGAAGTACCATCCCATCGAGTTAGTGGCAATTCCTTCGAGTTTATTCAAAAACTGGATAATTTGCTGCAGGACTACAGACCGAAATGTATCCCTTGTCCACCCAATGGTATTTGTTATCCTTATTTGAAACTTAAATGTAAGCCAGATTACAAGTTAGCACCATCTAGACTTGACTTTTTGGAAATTATTCCTGCACAAGGCAAATGTGTTAAAGACGACAAAAAACAGCAATTAGTTTCCGAAGTGGTTGAAAAATCTTTAGAGTTTCTGAGAGCCAAAAATGCACAAATTTCATGCGGTGACGGAAAAGACGACATCGAGAGTGGTATGACGGAAGATGCCCTCTATCAAATATTTAATGAGGCTAGAGCTCCTTGGATTCGCGACGATGAATTTGAGGACCTGTGGATCCAAGTTATCAAAGATTTAACTGAAGAACCAGAAATATTATGGAGGCAAGTGAGTACAATTTATTACCTTACAAATATTATTAAACCTGTTATTATATGATAACAGTTTTAATTTTTTTTGAATTTTTTTTTGTTTTTGATTTATTTACTAACATCTTTTCCTAATTTTCCCTAGTTATCACCCACTGACAACAACATTGGCGGAAATTCCAACAACATCATTAAAACCAATGACGTTCCGAGACAGAAGAGACATCTTCCAGAAAAATTCATCTCCAAGACGAGGAATTTTCGGTCGACGTCCAAGAAATACATTGGAATGAAGTGTCGATTTGAAAGAGAAATCTACCAAACGTATAAAAAATTTCAAAGGCCAATATGGCTAATGTTTTTACTGATAGTCATTAGTAAAGTAATCGAGATCAAGCTGAAGAATTATTATAGAAAGAAGGCAAGAATTGAAGAACTCGTTACTCAAACCATGGAAAAATTGAAATTCCAAAAGATTAAATCAATGTCCGATCCGAAAGAAAACGCGTATTTGAGCATAGTTCAATTGCGTGACATCTTTCTTTCTGATATTGTCGATCTGAAATACAAAAATCAATTATGGTCAGAAGTGGTAAAATATTTAGAGCATAATAACAGTAATATTAAATCGAACTTAACTGAAATTCGAGGTGAAATAATGAAATGTTGGGAATGGATAGGTCCGATGGAACTCAATGAACCTAAGGATTCCGCTGAAAACAAAATATAACCCACAAAATGAAACTCAAACGTAGTTTTCTCTTCTCAAACTTAATGATCTATTGTTTTTCCGAGTTGCCATATTTGTATAGTTTATTCTATTTATACGGTTATCCTAATATCTGTTATATAATTCTTTATGTAATACTTTTGTAAAGTTATAATGAATCTAATCCTGAAAATGACTTGTAAAATAATAAGAATTTTTTATTCGATTTAAAGTAAATATTAATACGACACATGGAGGAAAGAAAAACTAGACGATATAGGAAGAAATACAAATAAAATCAGAATTGAAAGAGTAACTAGAGGATTTTGGAGTAATAAATAATGATGCAAATTTTTTATTTGTTTCCGCCAGGAAGCGTTTCAAGTAGGCTTGCGTGCATACAGGGGATTGATCTTTGGTCTTCCAACTTCTCTTCGTGTCGATCTTTGTTGCGGAAGGGCTGGCACTGCACCATTTCCATTAGGATGTACTACCTTAGAAGGCGGCGCAAACCGTGGAGCAGCTGCAGGCGGAAAAGCTGTAGCGTTCGTTTTAATTGGTGTGGTTTCACGCGGTACTTGATTCCCAGCCCCTTCTAGCATATGAGGCCCCAGTTCTTTATCATTGTTCTTCATGCTCAATTGTTTTCCCTTTGGTGCAAATTTTTCATAGACAGAATCCCTCGCGGTGGTCATCGTTTTGTCTTTTAGCACACTCGCTGGAACATGCTTGGACGTAGTCTGATCAACGGTGTGCCTAATGGATTGTGCCTGATATTTGGGATCAAAAATGCTCTCTTCACCAATATAACGTTCATTTTGTACGGAAGTTGCAGCCTTAGCTGTAACAAAGGTGATTTGTTCTGCCTCCGGGTTTGAGCTAGCAGTTGGGCTTTGCTTAGCTACAACGGGATCCTTCTCTGTCGTTAAAACATTACTGTTTGTGTTGCCCATATTTATCAAGTCGTCGTCTTGAAAATCATCGCTAAACATAAGAGAATCATCGAGAAGGTCATCTTGATCCTGTTTGGAAGCATCGAGAGATTTGAGATCAGTATCTTTATTACTGCTGTTTTTACTGTTAGCCTCAGCAGGTGCGGCCATCATTGGGGTACCTCGACTTACTGTATTTTCTATTTTCACCAGGTTCTTCGTCGAGTCGGGATTAGTATTTGTAACTTTAGTCAATTGCCTTCTTTTATTCGGGTATTGTTGTTGTTCTTGATTTTCATGCAAAGTATTCGTTCTTGAGCTTTCGCTGATTTCATCCGTTGGCCTAAACAAATTGTTTTCGTCAAAATCTGGCGGATCGAACTTGACCTTATCGATCTTTGCCAGAAAATCTTTATCGTAAAGACAATTTCCCAGAGCATTACCAAACCCTCTCAAAGATCTTTTCAAGGCATCCGTAACGGCAGATTTCTTGGCCCTTTCGAAAGCGGCAGGTTTCCGTCTTTCGTTCTCCACGGTACCATACCCAATATCTTCCCTATAAGTCCCGCTAGTCAACGTAACACGAACAATTGCAGTACACCCTATGCTAAACTTTCCCTGTCGCTCATCCAAAAAATCGATAACTACACTTTTTACCTCCGTAGACCAGCCATTATATCCAAAGATTTGATTAGCAAGATTAATTACTCTCCAACCTTCGATGTATGCAATCCTGCTTGTTCCAAACCCAACTCTCTTGGAGATATACTCAGGTCCTAATTTCTTGTCCAATTTGGTCTGTATGTCCTCGGAATGGTTACCGAAAACGGGCTTCTTCTCATCCATATCCATAATTTCATTCATCAACAACACACCAAAGCCACCAGAACCTTCAGCAGTTCTTGACAACCTCCTTGTTTGCATTTGTTGATTCTCAGTGGCAAAATAGCTTAAAAACGCCATTCGATACCGGTCGCGTAACCCGCCCGCCGCTATATTTTTCGTCTTTTCTTAACAGATTAAAGAATATAATAACATCGAGAATCACTAACGGGAAGAGCAGACTCTTTGGCGATGAGTAAGTGTGATTGAGAAGACGAAAGGACATTACAGGGCAAGCAGATGATACAGACGCCAAGGGAGTTGTTGAATCCACGGTACACGTACCATACCATCTTTAGCGACGTGTGCAAGACCCGATTCAACCATTTAGTTACGAGGTTGTTTTTCATATGTTCTATTATCCAAACTGTGGTGATTTCACTGCTGGCGTTGCCACACTCACCGTTATGGGAACTGGCATTGGCATTTGTTCCCAATATTTTAGCTCTTAACCTAGTTTCCCTTTTGATCATTGTGACAAGAAAAAATTACATGCATGTAAAGAATTTTGGGTTCGCTAATTCACTTACTTTCATTCTAGGCCAATTGTTATCAGTAAAGTTTCTTGTATACCAGGGAGTCTATAGCATGGGCAGCATCCTTTTATCATTCGTACTGGGTGTGGTTTTCGGACGTGGCGGATCTGGATGGAAGCCATACTATAAGCTGTTTATTTGGCTAGTCGTTCCCACGATTTACAACCTACAACATCATGTCACTGACGCTGACAAATTGTCGTTCAACTGCGAAAACTTTTTCCAGGCCCCACAAGACTACGTATTAGAGCGTGTCAAGAGGATTATGGAGAAGTCAGTCATTCTAAGTGTAATCAGCATGTTCGTATTACCAATCTTTACCACAGTATTTTTTTCCAGGCAAAAATCGGGATTATTTGATTCATTTACGAATGGCGTGCTAGCTGTCACAAATTTACTAATAATCTCCTGCATTATCTTCATCACTTTCGAATTCATAAATATAGCATTTGACGCACATATGTCCATAGGTTGTCTGCACAAGGGCAAGCTAATTTCGAATTTGTCGTCGACGCCGATGGAAACCCTGCTTAGTGGGCTTTCTGCAGACAAGCCATTTACTAGGTTGACTGCCTACCAGGAACTAGCGTATAGGGCCACTTCACTGGATCCATCATTGCGAGCACCAATATATCACTCCAAGTTCAGAAGCAGTAGTGGTAATACTTGGTCATTAATCCTCAATGAATGCTTGAAGACCATTCAGATAAACAATGAAAAGGTTGTGCAGTACCTAAGATCAGTACAAGATCTTGGGGGCTCTGCAACTGCTAGACATAAAAAAAAAGTAGAAAATCTAGATTATATGTATGAGAACGGGAAACTAACAAGCGCCAACGAAAGACTCTTCGGGAACCGACCCTCTATGATGGCGCCATTACGGGATAACGACTTATTAGATGAATCACCAAACAGGCTGAGGGTAAGAACTGACGATAGTGTATTGCTTAACCGCGGAAACAAGAAAAGGCATAGGTCCTCGTATTACGACAACGATTTAGATGAAACGACACAAACTTTTAACGGCTCTATTTTCACCCACGAAACAACATTTATGACTGCTATGCGTCTGATGTTAAAAAAACTGAAAAATTCTATAATGTCGTTTATCTTCCCTTCCTACGCAGAAAGACAATCATCTGATGAAAGCGACAATTACAGACTATTACCAAATGGCTCCAACAAAGCCCAAATCTCGATAATTGACATATGGTCCATTTCCAAGAAAAGGCAAGCTGAGAAGCTGGTTCCATTGCCCATATGCCACGCAAATAGTGTGGTAGCACTGACAGGACTGCTGATCAGATCAAAGACAGAAGATCCAAAAGGCGGTATAATTGCATCCGTTGGGGATATTCTTAAGACTTTGGAGAGGTCCATCTGTGCACTGGGTGAATTTGCCGATTGGGATCCGGAATCGATGGCATACACTGCCTTCCAAACACAAAGGACAGCCCAAGATAGAGTACAACAAGACAGTGAAGACGAAGATAGCATGAAAGACACTACCGACATGATCAGTGTTCTTTATCAGCTGTCCACTAGTGCTTTTATGGAGATTGTACTTGAATACAATGTTGCTCTGAACGACGTATATTTGGATGCAGACGTGGCCAAGTTAGCGAACTGGTTTCTAGAAGTGTACGCCTCAGGCAACCCTAATGCTACGTAATACAATTCAACCGAGGAGCACCCCTCCTCCCATTTCATGTAAGATAAATACAATAATAAAAATTGGAATACCGCACAAATGCTTTAGTAGAGGCCTAATATGAGCAAAAAGAGCAAAAAAGCTACCTTTATCGTTTCCGGGTAGCGAATCAAGGAGGGCCCTTTTCTGCTTAAAGAATAATAGTAAAGAAAAGTATAGAGAAGAGAAGCAATGGCTTCCTATCGGAATTAATTCAATTCCTGGTACTAGAAGCGATAACATCACAGTTATACGTTCAAGATGTCACGCATGCCATCTAGTTTCGATGTTACGGAGAGGGATTTGGATGATATGACCTTTGGCGAAAGGATTATATACCATTGTAAGAAACAGCCATTGGTACCCATTGGATGCTTGCTGACTACAGGAGCTGTCATTCTGGCTGCTCAAAATGTTCGTCTTGGTAATAAATGGAAAGCTCAGTACTACTTCCGTTGGCGTGTGGGTCTACAAGCGGCCACACTAGTCGCGCTAGTCGCAGGTTCATTTATCTATGGGACTTCTGGTAAGGAACTGAAGGCGAAGGAGGAACAATTGAAGGAGAAAGCCAAGATGAGAGAAAAGTTATGGATCCAAGAGCTGGAGAGAAGGGAGGAAGAAACGGAGGCAAGGAGAAAAAGAGCTGAATTGGCAAGAATGAAGACCCTTGAGAACGAAGAGGAAATCAAGAACTTAGAAAAGGAACTAAGCGACCTGGAAAATAAGCTTGGAAAGAAGTAATTTGACTCTTCGATTTGCTGTAAATAATTTATGATGAGAGACAAAAGAATGAACAGCTAATTTCGACTGTAATGAAGAAATGTAATAAAAAAATTCATGATGCTATGTCCAGTATGCAAGAAAAATAATTACAAAATAACAGCGTACATATGAATATTCTTTGTTTTTATCTTGTATAACTATCACTTAAAACATATTTATATCGATAGGTAAATGCTATATCAATCGCTCTATTTACTTGATTTTTAATATGTGGGTTTTTTTTTGCTTGACACATACGTAACGGTAATTGCCAGCTAACGATCGGTACAATTTTCAGAAAAATTGAAACAGAGAGAATCCACCAAATATTCAATTGCAAGGTGACGTACTTCAGATAAACACTTTATTGTACCATCTTAAGCGGCTATATAAAGTGTCATATACACCCTTCACCAAATACGCAACATGTCTGAATATCTAGCTCAGACGCCCTGCAAATTTACTATATGGTCAAGCGAGATTGATCTTATCAGAACAAACCTGTTGGTGAACGCTCACCCTTTAAGCACGGTTGGGCGACTACTTCAATATATCCATTATCAAATATACAAACAATTAAGAGCTATCTATCAACCAGAGGAACAGTGCACGAACTCGGAACCACCTCACACACCCTTAAATAGTATCAACACTTACTTCCTAAGTTACGAAGGCAGAGAGTTATCTGCAACGTGTTTATTAAAGGACATCACGTCATCTAGCCACCCAGATTCGAACCATTTCATAAGACTACAACTGGAAAAGCGTACTTCTCCTTCCGGTTCAGCATTTGACTTGGAATATGATATGGAGGGCGAATTTAACTCGATGAATATTCAATTTGAGATAAATACACTATCTTCTCAACGTATATTCAATTCCATGGAACCAAATTTGCCTATTGGCACTACATTGGCTAGATTAGAGAAACTGGCATTGGAACGTATAAAGGATTTTGAAAAATCAGCAGGAAATCTCTGTGGTATTAAAGAGGACCATTCAGTGTCTGATTTGCAGGGATTTATAATAAAGGGGAAACAGACACCCATGTTTTTAAATTATGGAAGTGATTCTGATTACTATAAAGACTTGAACCTGGTAGATTTGATAGGCATTGATTTTGCTCCGGCACACAATTCTTTTTTCACATTTTTGTTCAAGATGAATCACGAACAGAATTCACATATCGCCGACGATGAAGAGAGATTTGTGTTGGAATTCATATCCGATGCCACATTATCTATAACTCAAATGAATGTTAAGCCCGATACCACGGTAAAACAAGTGAAAGATTTCATATGTTCTGTTTACACTCACTCATTAAACTTGAGGAGAAATGATATCAAGTTGATTTATAAGGGACAGTTGCTTCATGAAAATAATTTTGCAGGCAACTCTTCAAAGATCAGCGAGTACATTAAAGAGCCACATGAAGTGAAGGTCCATGTACAAATCAACCAAGAGTATACAGAATCTGGGCCTGGATTTTGGAATGAAGTGTTCAACAATCCGAATATTTTCCAATTCATGCCTCCAGATACAAGGTCACAGTCACCTGTTAGTTTCGCTCCGACGCAAGGACGATCTCCTGCTGCAATACGTGGCGAAGAACGGGGTATACCATACGTAACCGAATCTGGAAATGACATCGTGCCCACAGATGAGCTTTATAGGAAATGCATTATCAACGGGGATGAAGTAGTATTCATTCCTGTTAGCGAACTAAATCCACAATCGAGCTATTTGTCCGTGATCAAAGGCGATTACGGTGAAATTAAAATCCCCATATCTAGTAATGACTACAGAATTAATGGCGATAATATTTTGCTATCACCATCTGCGATAGAGCAGTTAGAATCTGCTTTGAACTTCAAAATCGAGAGACCACGGGTTTCGACACTCTTGCATCCGTCTGGTGAGCATGTTCGAGCTGCAGATAATACCTCCTCGGCAAATGATAATAATACAGTTGAGAATGACGAGTCAGCGTGGAATAGAAGGGTAGTGCGTCCCTTGAGAAACAGCTTCCCACTGCTATTGGTATTGATAAGAACATTTTACTTAATTGGCTATAATTCATTGGTTCCCTTTTTTATTATTTTGGAGTTTGGAAGCTTCCTTCCCTGGAAATATATCATTTTACTGAGCTTGCTTTTCATTTTTAGGACTGTTTGGAATACCCAAGAGGTGTGGAATTTATGGCGAGACTACCTCCACTTGAATGAAATTGACGAAGTCAAGTTTAGCCAGATCAAGGAGTTCATCAATTCCAATTCATTGACCTTAAATTTCTACAAGAAATGTAAGGACACTCAATCCGCTATTGATTTACTGATGATACCTAATCTACATGAGCAAAGGCTATCGGTCTATTCCAAGTATGATATTGAATACGACACCAACACCCCTGACGTTGGACAATTGAATTTGCTATTTATCAAGGTGCTATCGGGTGAGATTCCTAAGGACGCGCTAGATGAGTTGTTCAAAGAGT
>JXWR01006904.1_pt1 | contig 17225 bp, 6 predicted proteins | sample 315541 | NCBI WGS metagenome assembly JXWR01 (sample SAMN03273951, study PRJNA271842) | soil metagenome | isolation source: rice field ambient CO2 | place: India: CRRI Experimental farm Cuttack,Odisha-753006 | collected 2013-12-17
GCAGTTTCTTTTTCCGCCTGGCACACAGAAGAGCGAACAAAAAGTACTTTTTTCTCCTATAACACACACACAGTGAGTGTACTATTAAATGTGATTTTATTGCTTTTTGCTCGCGAAAAAGTCCCAAGACTCAGAGGGGGTGTCCCCAGGGGGTGGTGACGCCCACGGTGTTAGTCATCAATGTGGGGGTAACCCAGAAATTACTCATCTCTCACACACCCTCATTACTCCCCGAGTATTTCCACATTTGGCTATTATGACACAAACGGGGGTGCATGTTACCAGCGGTTGAGTCACTGCATCTACATGCATAATCTTGCTTCCCTGTCTGCAATTTTTCACTTTTTTCACTTTTTTCACTTTTTTTCAATTTTTTTCACACTGTAAACTGTATGCACGTGACAATATTGTTTAGTACTGACTCATCGCAGCGCATTATCGCAGTGCGGCCAGTGGCTCGCGCGCACAGCGCTGGAGCTGTCTCTGGGTTTAATATATATAATAACTGCCCCACGCTCTGACTGGGATCCTCGATTTCTCTCCTGTTGTGAATAATATTTTCACACTAAAATTTTTTCCAATCCGGTTTACCAATCACTGAGCAGCATCCAGAGACACGGTCCACATTGCAACATCATCTCCCAATGTTGTTTTTGAAGTCTCCGTTGATAAATTGCTCCCGTAATCTATGGGCTGCAAAGCAGGCATGCGCCAAAGTGCAAAAGCCTGTCACTGCCGCGTTCAAGAGAAACTATGCCACCCCAGTGTATAAAGGCTCCAATTTGCTCAAAAACTTTAGCGACGAAAACGCTCATAGTCTCGTGGACGTTTCCAAAGTCCTTGTTATTGGCTCCGGCGGGTTGTCCATTGGCCAAGCTGGTGAATTTGACTACTCCGGTTCCCAAGCTATCAAAGCCCTTAAGGAAGCTAACAAAAAATCTATTTTGATCAACCCAAACATCGCTACGAATCAAACCTCCCATGCCTTGGCAGACGAGATTTACTACTTGCCCGTGACTCCTGAATACATTACTTACATTATCGAAAGAGAAAATCCTGACGGAATCTTGCTTACCTTTGGTGGGCAAACCGGTCTAAATGTGGGTGTCCAGTTGGACAAAATGGGTGTTTTTGACAGATATGGTATTAAAGTGCTTGGTACTCCAATCAAGACTTTGGAAACTTCGGAAGACAGAGACCTTTTCGCCACAGCTTTGAAGGAAATCAATATCCCAATTGCCGAATCCATTGCCGTGGAAACCGTTGATGATGCCTTGGCTGCTGCTGACCAAGTCGGATATCCAATCATTGTCCGTTCCGCTTATGCTCTTGGTGGTTTAGGCTCTGGTTTTGCTGAAAACGCTGAAGAATTGAAAAACTTGGCCTCGCAATCTTTAAGTTTGGCTCCACAGATTCTTGTTGAAAAATCTTTGAAAGGCTGGAAAGAAGTTGAGTACGAAGTCGTCAGAGACAGAGTCGACAACTGTATTACCGTTTGCAATATGGAAAATTTCGATCCCTTGGGTATCCATACCGGTGACTCCATTGTGGTTGCTCCTTCCCAAACCTTATCCGATGAAGAATACCACATGTTGAGAAGTGCCGCTATCAAGATCATCCGTCACTTGGGTGTCGTTGGGGAATGCAATGTTCAATATGCATTGCAGCCTGACGGCTTAGATTTCAGAGTCATTGAGGTTAACGCTAGATTGTCTAGATCCTCCGCTTTGGCTTCCAAGGCTACTGGTTACCCATTAGCTTATACTGCTGCTAAAATTGCCCTCGGTTACACTTTACCTGAATTGCCAAACCCAGTCACTAAAACCACTACTGCCAACTTCGAACCATCTTTGGATTATATTGTTACCAAGATTCCAAGATGGGATTTGTCCAAGTTCCAACATGTTAAAAGAGATATCGGCTCAGCAATGAAATCCGTTGGTGAGGTTATGGCTATTGGTAGAACTTTTGAAGAATCTTTCCAAAAGGCCATTAGACAAGTTGACCCAAGTTTCGTTGGTTTCCAAGGTGATGAGTTTGAAAATTTGGACGAAGTGTTGGCCAACCCAACTGACAGAAGATGGTTAGCCGTTGGCCAAGCTCTCTTGCATGAAAACTACACCATTGAACAAGTTCACGAGTTGACCAAAATTGACCGCTGGTTCCTTTACAAGTTGATGAATATTGTTGAGATGCAAAGAGAATTGGAATCAATTGGTTCCTTGAAAGCTTTGAATAGAGATGCTATTAGAAGAGCTAAACAATTGGGTTTCAGTGATAAGCAAATTGCTCATGCTGTCAACTCTACCGAGTTGGAAGTCAGATCAAAGAGAAAATCATTCCATATTGTTCCATTTGTTAAGAAAATTGACACTTTGGCCGCTGAATTCCCTGCCGACACCAATTACCTTTACACCACTTACAATGCTTCTGAAAACGATGTCACTTTTGATGAACACGGAACTATTGTTTTGGGTTCTGGTGTCTACAGAATTGGCTCCTCCGTTGAATTTGATTGGTGTGCTGTTAGCACTGCTAGATCTTTGAGAGAAAACAAGCAAAGAACTATAATGATTAACTACAATCCAGAAACTGTTTCCACTGATTTCGACGAAGTCGACAGATTATATTTTGAAGAATTGAGTTTTGAAAGAGTCATGGACATTTATGAGTTGGAGCAAGCTCAAGGTGTAGTGGTTAGCGTTGGTGGTCAATTGCCTCAAAATATTGCCTTGCCATTACAAAACTACGGGGCTAATGTCTATGGTACTAATCCAGAAGACATTGACAAGGCAGAAGATCGTCACAAATTCTCTTCTATTTTGGATTCTATTGGAGTTGATCAACCTGCTTGGAAAGAACTTACCTCTTATGAAGCTGCCAAAGAGTTTGCTGAAAAAGTTAGTTTCCCTGTGCTTGTTAGACCATCTTATGTCTTGTCTGGTGCTGCCATGTCTGTGATTAGAAATGATGCTGAACTTGAAGCCAAGTTGAAGAATGCGGCTAAGGTTTCTCCTGACCACCCAGTGGTGATTAGCAAGTTTATTCAAGGCGCTCAAGAAATCGATATTGATGCAGTTGCTCATAATGGTAAGGTGCTTGTACATGCCGTCTCTGAACATGTGGAAAATGCTGGTATTCACTCCGGTGATGCTACTTTGGTGTTGCCTCCACAAGATTTGAGTCCTGTTATCATGAACAGATTGAAAGACATTGCTGATAAGGTTGCTGCTGCTTGGAAAATCACTGGTCCTTTCAATATGCAAATTATCAAGAATGATATCAATGACAATGACAATGACACTGAATTGAAGGTCATTGAGTGTAACATTAGAGCTTCCAGATCTTTCCCATTTGTCTCTAAGGTGCTTGGTGTGAATTTCATTGACGTTGCCACTAAGGCTCTCTTGAACATTAATGTGCCAGAGCCAGTCAACTTGATGGACAAATCTTACAATTATGTTGCTACTAAAGTTCCACAATTCTCTTTTACTAGATTGGCTGGTGCTGATCCATTCTTGGGTGTTGAAATGTCTTCCACTGGTGAAATTGCTTGTTTCGGTAAAGACAAAGAAGAAGCTTACTGGACCTCCATTCAGTCCACCATGAATTTCCATCTTCCAATGCCAGGTTCAGGGGTGCTTTTCGGAGGTGACTTGACCAACAAAAACTTGGCCACTGTGGCTAACAACATTGCTGGTCTCGGTTACAAATTTTACACCGCTTCCCCACAAGTTGCTGAGTACTTGAAGTCTAACTTGCCAAAAACCGCTGAGAATGCAGTGCAAGTCATTGAATTCCCAAAGACTGATAAGCGTCTCTTGAGAGAAGTTTTCCAAAAGTACAACATCAAATGTGTTTTCAACTTGGCTGCTGCTAGAGCCGAATCTTTGCTTGATGAAGACTACGTGATGAGAAGAAATGCTATTGATTTTGCCATTCCACTTTTCAATGAACCACAAACATCATTGTTGTTTAGTGCTGCTTTGAAAGCAAAGATTGGTGAAAAGGTTGCTGCTGCTGAAAGTGACAAGGTGTTTGTTCCTAGCGAAGTCCGCAGATGGAGTGATTTCATTGGCGGCAAGCCTGTGTAATTATAGTCAAAACTATACTACTACTATTACTGTTTTTAGTTTAAATTAGATTATCCCCAGTGTTAATTTATGCATGTTCATTTTATTATTCACTTTTGTGTCTATTCTTGTGTTCACGTTTGTTGGTTTGTTTTGTTTTTTACTTTTGTTCTTTTTTGGAAATTTAGCCGGCGCTTGTTGCGCTGTTCGGCTTATAGAAAATCTAGATCCTCAACTGCTGTCCAAATGTTGTGTTGGTACTGTAAACCTACTAAAAACATTTTTGGGTGAACTGACAGAAAATGGTACGAAATTTAGAAAAATTAATTTAACACAATATAACTCTAAAAACATCACGTTTGTAAGATACAAAAAATCTAAATTTCAGAAATACAAGTCTATAAATTCAAGTCTATAAATTCAAAACAAAACTTTTTATTGGAAAGCAGCACATGCAAACCTGATGAAGCTCCAAGTAATGTGCCAAACAACTCAAAGAATTGAAGGAGAAAGACAAATAAAAAAAAAAAAAAAAAAATACAAAAATTTTAAAGATTACAACTATCACTAGGCATACCTTCTATGTTGAAGGAATTTTCTTTCGTGAACCCTCAAAACCTTTCAAATTATTGCTGATCTCCAAAGATAAAGCCCTCACGATCACGATAGGAGAGCTCTTTAAGTTATTAACCACAAAAAGCAAGTCGTTCTCCACCAAAAACCTTCTGTATTTTATGTCCTCGACTTTGGAAACACAGCACATGAAATTCAAGATTAACACAATTAGATCATTGACTGCGTCGTCTTTATCATCATTAGAAACATTATCACTATGGCCGCTATCACCCTTTCCGTTTTTGCTAGCGCTAGATCTGTCTGTCGTACTAGGAGAACTAGCAGGTGCATCTCTTGCTTTAGTGTGTTCTAGCAACAAGGTGATAATGAATACAATAAGTTCACTGTGGTCATACACAATGATGGAAACACATTCTTTACTCATTATCAAGTTATTCAAAAGGGAGATAATGGCCTTTTGCAAATTTTTATCATCTTTATTGGCAATTTTCAAAGACATCAATTTCGGCAACGACAATAAAACTCCACTATTCAAGGTTGTCAAACGCTCGCTGTCTTCAAATCTTGAAACGTTGGCAAATGTCCACAAAACATGAATGTCAAGCATTTTTTTCAATCTAAAAAAATCGAGCTCGCTAATTTGTGGCTCCGGTTGACTATTAACAGTGAGTTTGTTGTTATTACTGAGTAACGAGTTCAATGGAATAATCAAGTAATTGGCAATGATGGCTTTGCAATGACTAATACCTCCGTTGGAAATGTTGCGTATCAAGCGAGCCGCTTTTTCAATGATAATAATATCATTGTATGAAATGATTTCAAATAGCAATGGCAAAAAACCGGCATTGATGATTTGCAATGACTGTTTTGGGTTACCTGAAGACAAATTTGATAATAATCGCAATATATTGTTTAATAGCATTCGGCTCACAGTCCTGCTGTTGAGCTTATACTTACTATCAGTTGTTGATGTACTATTACTTATATTGCCACTACTTGTAATTGACCGAGGTGACGGTAGCATTGGTGCAGATTCAGAAACTGTAGATATTGGCGTAGCTGTATTGGGTTTCACCAAGTATTGTAAGATGTCAAACACTGGCATAAGCACGCCTTGAATAATCTGCTCTTCCTTTTGATACTCACTTCCGGAGGCCAAGTTGGCTAATGCAGAAATCATATGGTTCTTGGTCTCATTATCAAATATCCTTTCGTCCAACATGTCAATCAAATTGTTGCTCAAGCCGAGCTTGTACACTAATTCATAAATCTTTACTGATGCGTTGTTGGTTAGGTTATCAAGTACTAAAACGGAATTAGCCTTAACCGTAATATTATTCATGAGCTCATCGTTATTGGTAAAGATGGATAGAAGCAACGGTAAGATGTTGTACTTAGTGCATAATATTGCTTTTTGCAGCTCATCGCCAGCAGCAATGGCGGCAAACGTTTCGAGCACCAAGGGCAATAGTTTTAGATTGTTAGCCGAAGAAAATGAGTAAAGGTATAATGTGAGAATTCCCAACATGCCACAATTTAACACAATTTGTTTTTCTTTAACTGATATATTGGCAAATTCCTTGACTGCTCTAACAGTCAAGTCGGTGGTCTTGAAAGAAGCCTCATCTTTTTTCGTAGTTAGTATACCAATAATATTTTTGAAAAAATCCAAAATCAGAGTCAATTGTTCTTTCTTGATCAATGCCATAAGAGCTCGATTTTTGAGTTTAAACAAGGTATAAAGTATAATTATTATGTTTATCAAAGTTGGGTAATTTGAGCTATTATTGATACTTATACTTCGATTGAAGGATATCAACTTGTCTAGAAATCTCGTTTTCAAAATGTGGTCAAACCAATTTGAAAGGGTCTTTTTATTGTTATCCTTGAGGCAAATAAACAGAATAAGTGATATCAATTGTAAATCAATCTCGGCACCGTTGTTTTCTCTATTAAAATTGTTGACAACTTGCTCAATAATTTTGATATCTATCATTTGATAGAAGCTTATGTTGCCATCACTGAGTTGGGAAATCTCTTTTTCAAATTTGAACATAATTGTTAGCAACTCACACGAAATATACCTTATTTTGAAATTATAGCGATACTCAGTGTACTTGAGTAATAACTTGAAAAGGTCAAATTTTTGAATAATGATTTGCTTTTGAGTAGTGTCTTGCTTGCAATTGACAGAAATTGAATATATTATTGTGAGAATATCAAAGATTTGTGATTGTGATTTCCCAAAATCAGTGTAGCTGTTGAAAGTATCGGTTGATCCATTGCGGCTATTATTTGAATTTAAAGAAGGTGATGCTGGTGAGCCAACAACTTTGGAAACATCATTTAATACCAATATTAGCTTATCCATGACTCTCGCATTTGCTAGCATCTCGTAGTTGAACTCTCTGGCATTTTTACTTAGCATTAGCAAAAACTTGACAAAGTTTTTTTTTAACATTAAGTGCTTTTCTTTTGAGCTTATAGTTTCATTAGCATGCTTCACCGTTAAAATTGGGAATAACAAGTTCAATATATTCTCTGTAAAAAAGTATTTCTTTTGATACTTATTGTGTACAATAACGTGTAAGCAAATATCGAGAATACTAGAGTATAAATCAATCTGACCGCTGTGAAATGGTTCGCTATTGAGAGCAACTAAGATTGGCTCTAACACAGATATGATTTTGTAATTTGCAATAATTCTTCTTTGTTTTTCAGTGCCCTTTGCCAAGTTTCCCAAAAATCTTATTAAGTGCTTCTTGACTCTTAATATTTCTTGTTGGTCTTCCAATATATGAAAAATGGTAGGCGAGTACTTGTGTTTGACAAGCAAATCCATAATGTAGGCAGACTCTCTAGATAAGTTGCTTATTGTTGCTGCTGATGATTCTCTAATTTTTACATTAGGGCTTTGTAAGAACTTATGCAAATGAAGCAAAATACCGGAACTCACAATCACCATATTTTGCTCTATTGAGCCTCTGGAAATATTGGCCAATACACATAATGCACAAAGCTGCAAAGACATAATGTTGACTCCATCTTGCATTTGAGGTTCCACTGAAGGGTCAATTGATATGATGGCTACTAGCGGAGCTAACAAATCACAATCAAAAATATCATTAATCACACTGATACCTTCATATGACATATTGATCAATATTTCGCATGTTTTCTGTTTTATCAAGTAATTGTGAATAAGTAAATATGGCTTGAGAGCCAGAAGCAAGTTGTATTTTTTGAAAAGAATCAAACTATCCACTTTATAAGATATCAACAATATTAACTGCAATGCATGAATTTGGGTCTTTGTGATGATGATAGTATCCTGAGGCACGTTGCTGTTGTTACTATCAGATTTGGGACTTAGGACTACGATTAACTTGGGTAATAGTTTGATGATGTCGTCCTCGAGCGCCAGCGCATTTTGATCCTTCAACAAATCTGTCAACAAACTGTAAGAATATTCTTTAACTTTGGGATGTGGAGAGGATAACAAATCTACCAACACATAAGATATGGAAATTTGGCTGTTGTCCACGAATAACTTTTGGAATATTCGCAAGTTTTCATTTTTTATTTCAATAATTTGCCTTAATATAGACAGTTGCACCAATGCTGAGTTTGAAGGTAGGAGGTGTATCAAGTCAATACATGCTTCATTTACTTTTTGTTTTGTTTCACTATTAGTTTCTCTCTCATACGACAAAATTATATCTTTCAATTCTGACAAGTGCTGGCTCATGGAATCTGAATGACTACTTGCGTTGGAACTATTGCTGTTGTTGTTTCCGTCTTCCTTATTGGCTGTGGATGTAGTGTTCTGTAATTGAGCCAGCGTAGGCTGAGTGGTTGTGTCTATTGTGGAAGAACTAATGGAGGGATCCGAAGTTCCCATTCTTGAAGTCTATTTCTATTTCTATTTATGTTTCTATTATTTGTATTTGCGCTTTCGTTTATGCTTTGCTATGTTGGAAACCTGCCGAATTCTGACATCTAACTAATTAAACATGAACTCTAATATTGTGGACGCTCAATTGAGACAAGACCAAAATCTTTGGAATATAAACGGATTGGTAAATTTTTCTCAAATGGCTCTTCATTAACACCTTTGAAAATCCAAGAAGTAGAATACGCCAGATACTGTGAATATCGTGGATATAATACTCGTATAAATTTTAGTTAATTATTAGCCCAGCGTGAGTTAGGTGGAGTTAAAAAGAAGAAGACAATAACGACTACAACGCTAAAATCCAGTGGAACCCGAAACTGACAGTGAGGCTTTGGCGCTTCAAATCTAACGATCGACTGATCTTCGGCCGTTGCCCGAAACAAAGTTTCTTTGTCACCGTTTATGTAAGGAATCTTGCGTTATAGTGCAGAGCCCTGCGGTTCCTTAATCTGCTTGAAATACAAAGAGCAAAGCGTAGTTTGGGATCCTAATCTTGATAGACAGTTCCTTCTATAGTTTATTTTAATTTTGTACTATCGCTAGAGATGAATTTGAAACTATGTAAAGTAAATGGGAAAGAGAGAGGCTGGTTGCGCACGAAAGAAAGGAGCTTGGGATCCACACAGGAGAGAAGGCAGTAAGATTTTGCAATCTCGTTTTGGTTATCCTGAGCAAAAAGCAAAGGAAACAATAGTATTTTAAAAATATAAGCAAATAGGAAGAGGAAAGTGTTTTTATAATTTTTTTTTTCTTTTTTATCTTCTTTTTATAGTTTTTTGCTGGTGAAAATTTTGCAGTAGTAGAGTTAATAGCAGCAGTAGTACCAAGGAACACCAGAATCTGGAATCTACCACCTGGATCTGATGAATTGGTTGAATAGTCTTTTTCCACTTTATAAATTCGAGGGTCTTGTGCCATTGTAATCGCTTGTGATCCAAATGCTCTCAACAACAAGTAACCATTAGAATAAGTATAACCAGAATTTCCCACCCAATCTGGTGGATTTCCACCATCAACAAGCAGATCGGCAACAATACCCATGTCTCTTATATTAAGCGACTTGTCTGGATCAAGGACCAATTCTTGATAGTCATTCTTGACTTTGAAGTCGACAAAATCCAAAGCCACATTTGCAGAGATTGAGCCAATATGGACACAATTTCCGTTGGCTTTTCGGACTGCCACATAATCATTATAACCAACGCCGGAGACCGTATCAATTCCACCATAGCTAATACTTTTATCAGCCTCGGTATTTCCAAAAGGGATAGAAACTTTTGTAGGTATTTGCACTGTCAAAAGAGCTTTCTTCCTCTTTGGTACTGGTATCTCAAAAAGCTTAGTGCCAGCACTATGCTTAACGTCAGCAACTTGCTCCACGTTGGCAGTATCACAGACATTTTCAATATCGACAGCTTCTTCAGTGTTCAAATCAATCAATGGTTTTTTTGAAACCACCGATTTGGGAGAAGTCAACGGCGTTGCTTTTGGCTCTTCTTCCGGAGAAGTCATTTTAAGCAACGGAAGCTCAATAGCAGCTTCAACAGTAGAATTGACAGTAGTGGCAGTAGTGGCTGCACGGCTGCTATCCTTATCATCTTTATTAGAGATCTTGACACCAAGTTTCTTTGGGATAGAGTTAAAGCCTTTGGACTCAATATCAGCACATTTTTCAAATTGTAGTATAGGCATGATACCATCAAGGTCAGAAGCCTTCTTAGTATTTTGAAAAGCATTGACTGGCTTAACTTGATCATCAACGGTAAAAATATTGTTGTTGTCTGTTATATCTTTACCTGTGTTTGTGCTTCTGTTGTCTTTCAACACATCAGTAGCATGAGAATCTTTTTGAGCTAAAACCTTAATGTCTGGCACACTATCGTTGATTTCAAAAGCTGCTAATACTTCTTCTGTAGCTATTCTTTGTCCATCGGCAAATCTCATCAGATATGTATCATCATCTTTTCTGTTCTCACTATCTTTTGATGGCAATAAGGATTCCAATAAAGCCTTACTGCTGTTTTTTGATTGAATAGCTGATACCGGAGACGATACGCTATTCAAGTCAACTGGTAATGGTGATGAGGCATCTTTAACGTTATTCAAGCGGTCTAGAAAATGATCACTTCCAAAAACGGCAACACCCGGACTGGACAATGATACCATGCTACTGGCCCGACTTCTCGATTTATCATTGTCGTTGGTTTTGTCGGGAGTGGTTTTGAAAAGGTTTTTTGACTTTTTGCGAAGTGGGCTCATTTTGGTACAGAGATGAAAATCTTCTGGCAGCAACAATGAGCTGCTGTCATGATGATCAAAGCTTTTCATTTTAGAGTCTGAGAGTGCACTGCTACACCTTTTTTGCCTTGTACTCAGAAATAATGATGAAGAGCTCTTGTTTTCGTTACAAGTACCAGCTTTATTATCGTTATGTTCATTATCATCATTACCACCATTAGCGTCAGCATCCGGTAAATTTTTCAAAAACGCATCAAGTTCCAATCCCAACCCACAATCAAATTCCGATCTTCTAAATTCGACCATTTTTGTACTTTTTATCTTTTCGTCTTCTGTTTTTTTTGCCAATTTTTCAAAAAACTCAACTGAGTCTCGTATCTTGGCTTTTAAATTCAAATGGTGCTGAGACTTTTTCATTAGTGGTGCAGGTGGAGTGAGGGTTGAAGAGAAGTTGAGCGTTTGACTTGCTGGGGCCACTGGTCTTGAAACAGCTCCGGCAGAGACAGCAGCAGGGTGATTAATGATTGTGAGTTTTTTCTTATTATGATTATTATTGTTATCATTGTTTTTGTTGCTGCTGCTGTTGTCAGTAATGCTGAGAGTTGGTGTAAGCAATGCCGGATTGTATTGATTTGATTCTGTGCTTCTATGACTTTCAATGTTCTTGTTATTTTGATCAGGCTGCTGTGCCCCCATTGGCTCTGGTTTTTTAACGTAGACCATCTTAACTTTTCTGAATTGTACTCTTACAGCACGACTGGAATCGGCAATGTAATTTTTGTAAGTTTCTGCTGTAGATGGAGCATTATGGTTTAAGCTGATGCCAATGCTTGTGTTTGATGATGACGTTGCGGCATCATCCGAACTATAGTAGTCGTCGAAATCGTCTTCTTCTTCTTCTTCTTCTTCTTCTTCTTCTTCTTCTTCTTCTTCTTCTTCTTCTTCTTCTTCTTCTTCTTCTTCTTCTTCTTCTTCTCTATAATCATTATCGGTTTCATATTTGTTGTGATGATTTTTACTAGCGTTAAACATAAATGATTTATCTTGGTAATGAGGATTCTGTTCTTTAGTAACAAAATTAAAAATATCTTCATCATTGTCATCCGTACTGTTGCAAATCATTGCCGATGACCTACTATTGTTAGCATCTTCAATGCCGCTATTGTTAGTGTCTTGCTCCAGTAATGCTAATTTTGGAACATCAGTAACAGCCTTATGGGTATTTTTCGTTTCAGAGTCTTCTTGAGTAAGAGAACCATCAGCACTGAAATTTCGAGACTCAAACGAAAAGCTGTCATTGTCACTGTCGTTGGTCATTGGGTCAAAACTGAAAAGCTCATGGAGCAACTGGTCATTCTCTTCAGGGAGGTCAAAACTATCACTCATCATGATCTCCGCTGCCTTTTGAATGAGGTCCAATTGACGAAGTTTAAACTGGAGTTTCAAGTTTTTGTTATTGGCGGTGCTAGCAAGCTCAAATCGTTGACGAAGCGAACGTAGCTCGGTGAAGATGTTTTCCAACTTTTCTCTAGTAGACATTTTGAGCTTGATTAGTGACTCTTCTTTTGTCTCTTAGTCTCTAATCTGGTATGCTGGTAAGTCAGTTAGCGTAAGCCATTTATAGATGGAGTTGGAACGAACAATTGGGGGGCTATCGGAGATGAATGAATATGATCTGGTACTCTTAAGAGATGGGGAAAAGGTATGCACAGTCCAGCTATCTATTGCAAATAGATGTTGGAGTTTATTGAAGCGGAAAAGAGATGAGCAGATAGAATCATATTAATACACACTGCCACTTGAAAAAAATTGTACCAATGCTCATACTGCCCCACGACAGTACTGCCCTGTTACTACTCTAGTCTTCCTGAGCTTAGCGTTGTTGCTGCTAGCGAAATCCACTACCGGTGTATGGCAGGCGTGGATTCCACGGAGAGCTGCGTAAGGGATCGACGGTTTTGGGCTCCCAAAGGAGGCGAGCGCTCTATACTACAGCTACTGGCTGCCAGAGTGTCTCGCACAGGCGTGTCTTGTTCCAAGACTTGCCTACGGCCACACAGCGGCTTGCCAGGGAGACGCCAGCCATTTGAATCTAATTTGGTTTTTGAGCAGCTCCTTTTTACCAAAAATGGCGGCTTTAATGGTGAATAGCTCAGTGCAAATGTCAGAGTTGTGCAAGTGTCAGTGTCGTCGCTGTCCCTTTGCCGGAGTTGAAAACTGCGGTTTCTTGACTCAAGATAGAGTTCACATACCTGCATAAACAGTGCGCTAGTGTGCAGGAAACGGTAACCGTACAAAATTATTTTTCCACTTTTTTTTTTTTTTTGTTTTTTTGTAATTTCGTGGCAATTAATTGTGAAATTTCTAATTAGCTAATTAGGTTACGGCAGTACAATTAATCAGAGAAGCTTGGAATACATACTGCCACCGGCACCCCTTTGCTCTTCACTCGCTGATTCAGTAATGGGCGTGTACCAACAATTCCTACCAGGTCTGCAAGTACTGCGGTATAGTAGCCAATTTGGCTTGATCTATGCTGGCAGAGCAAGAAAATATGAATGCCTGAATTGGCATTTATATGGCATGAGCAATAATAAGTAACCCATTGATCTTACAGGGATGTTACAGTGTTGTGCTCTAAAGCATTTTTTTTTTGATTATGCGTCTATAGATTATAGTCTGCTTTTGGCGAAAAATCTGTTTTTGGTATAATTATACACTGATCGCGTTACATTACTTGATAAAAAATGAACGGTTTAAGTGATACACAGTATGATGTAGTTTACAATAATTGGAACCAAATTCATGTTGTGCCAATTTCAGAATTTGTAATCCACTTCCAGCTTCCTGGCAACCAACACAAAACCCGTTGGCAACGGGTTCGTCGCTCACAAAAACATCGAGTTTTAATTGTCGTGGTTTATCAATCAGTCTTTCCGGGGCTTATAAGCAATCAATCTTGCCATATAGGATACCCAAATCAAGACATGGCAAAACAAACAGGACAAACCCAACAGTTTCCTATTTCACTTATTTTCCAATGTAGCCAATCTTCCACATCTTGTTACGGCTCCTAAAATCATCGGCACCGCGGTCTTCCAAATGCTTTTGCAAGTAAGATGGAATCGTACGCTTTTAGCTCTTCCCCTAAATTTAATCACACTGCATATTACACACTCTATGCACTGCTCAAAGAAGCTACTAATGAAAATTTTCAAACTTTTAACCAAAACGTAATCGTGACAGTGTCTCGGTTCCTTTTTATCCAGCTTGCTAATAACAGCACTAGCTAGCTAGCCGGTTGTTGCTGCTACTACTACTGGGACGTCTAGGAATGTGGTGCTATAGTAGTACTCTTCTATATTCAACCGTGCTGTTGTACACAATAAAGCCTGGGCGGCTCTTGAGAGTGCCCTTAGTATGTTTGCGGTTCCCTGTACGCCCAACATGTAAATGCTACAAAATGTTTTCCTTGGAGCTTATACAAGACTCATAAACAGACTGATATACAGAGACTCACAAACAAAAGAAAAAATCTAACAAGATGAAAGAAAAACCAACCGTAAATTATAAAAACGGTAAAAAATGACTTTAAATGAAAATAAAACTAGAGAGAAATAACTCAACTGGAAAGGAAAACAAAAAGCCACCATTCTAAGTACCACCCTTCAAGCGATTCATCCTTTTCGTTGTCTTTCCTTTTGGATTGTTATGAGTTTTGTAATGCTGCATACAATTGTCGCTTCTCAGAAACCTCAGTCCACACTCAGGAAAAGGACAAACATAAGGTTTAGTCCCCAGATGAATAGTAACATGGCGCGCTAAATGAGCAGCCGTCATGTACCTTTTGCCGCAATGTTGGCATTGGAATTTGCGACTGAGTGGAGAGCTCTCCTGTGCAAGGCCACCAGAGCCCAAAACCTTTGGAGTAGCGGCCGGTGGTGGTACTATAGTCGCCATTAGGTTAGGTGGATTTGATGTTGAAGAATCAGAGATGTGTGATGGTAATGGAGAAGGAGCTACTGTAACAGGTACATTAGCCGATACTGCGAATGATGGCAACGAAAGTGTTCTGTGTCGAAGCAGTGGCTGTTTGCTTCTAGTGCTTGCACTTTCAGTATATTTATGATGGTGGTGGTGTTGAAGTTGAAAATTAGTACTTATGTTAAGGGCCTTGGCGGAGTTAGTAGCAGAAGCGGAAATTATTCCTTGCTCTGGTGGTGCTGTATTTCTTACAATAGAAACCTCATCACCATAAATCTGTCCTGAATTTGGCGATAATGATAATTTTGATAATGCTACTTGATTGGGGAATATTCCAGTATTTGGTTTTGTTGCTGCTGCGGTTCTGACAGGGATTGACGCCGATGTTGGCCCTGACCCCGGCAGCGATAAAGATAGGAGGGACGAGCATCCTCCGGCAAACATGGCCGGTGCATTTACCTTAGCATTGCGTTGGCCACTTGATCCAAATGGATTGCCCAGGGGCTGGTGTTGACAATGATGGTTTGGCTTTTGATGATCGGTGCTTTGTGCTTGGTAGTTTGAGTTTTTTATAAGCTCGTAGTTAAAGCCATTTTGGACATATTTTTCCGGCACTGACAAAGCGTTAGTTTTACTGTCATTGTATTTAACCAGTGTTGGAGAGAAAAAGGAAGTGCATTGCGGAAACAGTAGTTCGTTTTGTTGATTTGGTGTTTGAATGCGCTGTAAGCCCAGGCAGCGTAAATTTGGCTTTTCTCTTGTATAATCAGTTTCCTCGGATTCGGTTTTTAAGTTTCTGTCAAATGCTGGTTGAGCCTGTTGGACCGCAACATAATCAAAAGTTGCTGGTTCCGATATTTGTTTTGCATGCTTTACATTTTGATTATTTGATGGTGGATTGAGTAACGAAGAAATCTTAATTAATGACTTTTCTTTTGCTTTTCCCCTCGGGTAGTTATTCAGTTGTATAGAACCATCAGAATTTGGTTCTTTGCTATGCGCTGCTTTTGATAAATGAAGCAGTTGCTGCGACTGAGTATGCAGGATGTAACTAGTCTTATCATGTAGTTGTCTCTTTTCTTTTCTCATGTTGTGGGTAGCTTCATTAAAGTTCTTTTGTGCCAAATTCCCCTTGCCCTGTGGGCAAACCGATGATAATTTTTTGTGATGGTGGTGTTGATAGGTATAGTTTGCAGGCTGTCTATGAGACGCAGCAGCCGATTCCGGCAACAATGTAGACTTGTGCTTTATATGTGCTGTTCGTGGACTCACCGGTAGCAGAACCTGGTATTTATCTTGGTGTTTTTGTGTTTTATCTGGTTTGTGAGTTTTGTAATTAGATACTAATGCTAAGTTATTCATTGACTTTGTCTTTAAAACTGAGACAATGATCCTGGCTTTGGGACAGGTTATAATATACAAGACGGTGATAATGATATTTCTGCTTTTACTGCTACTTGAATTGTTACCGCTAATGGCAAAGAGCTCCATAACAGATGGTGATTGTTTAGTGGAATATCACAATGTTTCAATAGACAGTGACGTATAAATAGTAGGTCTGTGTTGAAAAATTATAGTTCATGTTCAGTAGTCGTGATGGCAAATTTAAATGGCAAAGAGCTTGATTTGAACTAACAATTGAGCTGCAAACAACAGAGATTGGAAAAAAAAAATAGGGAACAAAAGACCCGTTAAAAGTAAAAATTAAACCGAAAGCAGATCACAATATATAAATACCGACAAAAATTATTTCTGATTGGCAAAAGGCCCGGAGAAGTTGACAGAACCGCATGCAAAGCCAGGCATAGCATTAGGGGTAGTGCTTATTTATACGATGAGCTATTGTATACTACAGTACAATGTACACAAAAGTATGCGGCCACCAGCGAGTGAAAAATGGAAGCTGAGAAAAGGTATAAGCAACAGACAGCAGTGGTCTGAAGCAATGCCCTAAGAACGGGGTTTAGGCGAAATTTATGCAACTGTTGCAAGGTCGTGCCCTGACCATGGGCCTGGGAACAGCACCCAACTGGGGTTTTGTCGGAGAGTATTTTGCTAATATTATAATATTCATGGCAAAGATTTCTCATGTTAGAATGAGCCGAAGCACATCGTGCAGCAGGTTGCATCTGCTAGCGTCGCCGGGTTTTTTCAAACAGAAATGGAATATTCGCACTCCAATGAGTATGGATAAAGATCTAAACTGCCCTTCAACCTGGCAAGCTTTTACTCAAAACCTAGATTCTTTTGAAACTCTTGCTTGAAAGATTTCTTAATGTGTTAGTGGTTCGGGCTCAACAGCCGTACTACAAAAGTCCCCGCTTACGAATTCCCCTTTACCAAAGCGGATATTTCATAATACTTTGTAGTTACAGATAATAAAATTTTTTTTTTTTTTT
>JXWR01000273.1_pt1 | contig 17224 bp, 7 predicted proteins | sample 315541 | NCBI WGS metagenome assembly JXWR01 (sample SAMN03273951, study PRJNA271842) | soil metagenome | isolation source: rice field ambient CO2 | place: India: CRRI Experimental farm Cuttack,Odisha-753006 | collected 2013-12-17
AAAGAAAAAGAAAAAGAAAGAAGGTGGGGATGACAAGGAAAAGAAGAAGGAAAAGAAAAAGCATAAAAAAAAGGGCTCTGAGGAAGATGATGATGAAGAAGAAGAGGAAAAGAAAAAGAAAAAGAAGAAAAAAAAGGGCTCTGAGGAAGATGATGATGAAGAAGAACAGGAAAAAAACAATTAAAGAGTAAATAAAGTGTCACTTTTAGTATACAAAATAAACAATTCAAAAGATGGAAAAAAAAATATAGGCAAAATCGAAAAGTCAAAAGAAAAATACAACAAAAAGAAAATCAAACAGACTGGAAAATAATAACATAGAAAAAAAAAAATATTAAAAAAATAAGTAAAAATAAAAAAGTACAAATTCCAATAATTCACTTACTCCTCTTCAGAACTTTCACTTTCGTCATCATCATCGTCGTCATCATCACTACTATCACTGTTATTAGCCAAATTATTGGTTCCATTATTTCCATTGTTATTATTAACAAAGTTAGCATTTTCTTTATCATACTCTTCCAATCTTTGTTTCAACATGTCTATTTTCTCATCACGATCATTGGTTTTTCTATTGGCTGGTTTTCTCTTGCCGCCACCTTTACCACCGCTACCATTTCCATTGCTACCATTAGCGCTATTAGCGCTGCCATTGCGACTAGCGCCACCGGCACCGCCGGTACCGCCACGACCACCGCCGCGGCCACCACCTTTACCTTTCTTTATAGTCAAAAGCGAATTTTTGGAAACAACATAATTGTATAATTTTAATAACGTGGCATCATCTAACATATCCATATCAAGTTCGATCTCATCTTCGCCATCTTTTTGCAAATCAGGTACCGATTCATTAATAATCTTCATTACATGCTGTAATTTCTTTTCACTCAAGTCAGCAATTTTTTCACTCAATTCCTTCTTCATATCAAATGTTAATTCTATTTGATCATCATTATCCTGATCAGCACCAGCACCAGCACTTGCAGCAGCAGCCGACTTACGTCTCTTATTAGCAGCAGCAGCACTTTTCTTTTTTTGAGTATTCTTCTTTTTCTTTTGTTTTATTGCTCTCTTTTTAGCCTTTTCGTATTCTTCCCTTTTCATTTTCTCCAAGTCTTCCTTCATTCTTTCTATCTGTGCTTCCAAAAATTGAATGGCTTGATTATTCATAATGGATTGCTCAATATCAACAATTTCACTTTCATCAACTTCTTCGTCTTCTTCCTCTTCATCATCATCATTATCACCATCACCATTACCGCCTTGACTATTTTTTCCTGCTGATGCAGGAGGTGGAGTTGGAGCATGCACTGGTTTTTCTTGATATTTTTTATCAAACACCGCTTCTAGTTTATGGCCCATTACATTTACCGGAGAACCTTCGGGGTTGAAAATGTAACAATTGTGGAAAACAAGCTTAACATCATCATGAAATTCTTCTAAAGCATTATACTGATTATTTTGTAATTTATTTTGTATGGTTGATAAGTCCATTGGATTCTTGACATAGTCAAAATATGTAGGACAATCCAATGCCACTGGATCAACTGGTTCCATGAATGGATAACTATAACTTTCATGTTTTTTGGATGTTAATTCTTTCAATACTTGACCAGCAAATCGGAGATCCGTTAGCAATTTCTTGTTTCTTGGTCTAATATCATATGGCATGTCTTTTGGTTTTGGGGGATGTATTTCCCTTTTTGGTCTACCAGAACTATTGTCTCTTCTAATTTTTGGTACCCCATTACCAGCTACCACCAGACTCTGTTTTCTCTTATGTCTTCCATCAGTTTCTGATGCGGTGTTCAAATGCCTTTGAGGAACATTGAGAAGTAATTTTTCAAAGCTGGCTTGGATATTTTTGCCCATTCTAGCAATTCCAGATTTGTCTCCATTGAATTTAATACAATTATTTATCATCAAGTTGAAGTCGTCATGAACATCCTGAGGAATTTTGTAACTGTTAGAGTTCAACTTTTTCTCAATTAAAGATAAATCCATTGGCTTGGGGATAAAATTGTAGTAAAATGGAATTTGAAGTTTGATGGTGTCTACTGGTTGTAAAAAAGGTGCAGCATCTTTTAATCTTTTGATAGACTTGAGGGATTTTAAAAGGTACTGTTTCTGGTGTACTGGGAGAGCATTTTCAACATTTTCTTCTATTTTAATTTCTGGTTTCGGGGCAGGCACCATTCTTGAAGTGTCAATAGTTCCATCGGGGTTAACTTTTACTGTAGTATCCTTTTCTGTGTCCTGTTTTAGTTCATTAAAATCAGGGTCGTTGATATTGGTCTCAGCTTCAAGTTTTCCTTGTTGCTGTTCTAGTTGTTCTGTGCTGCTGTCTTTGTTTATCGATGAATCTTTTTGTTGATCTTGTTGCTGATCTTGTATTTCATGCTGTTCAGGTTTTTCATTTCCATTAGCTTTCTTATCTTTCTCATCCTTTTCGTCTTTATCACCTTGAGACAGTGGCTGTAATTGATCTTTTTCGAACTGTTTACTATCATCGGATGCAGACGCGTCTTTAGTGTCATTTGCATCCTTCTGAACATATGTATCAATTTGCTTGCCACTATCTTGTTCACTATCAGCCAGCTTAGAGTCTCCTTCGCCAGCAGCATGTGGCAGTTCCTGAGGCTGCTTGTCTTCCTTCTTTTCTTCCTGTTTTTCTTCTTCCTTTGACTCATCTAGCTTTGGTTTCTTTACTTCAGTTGATTCCTTTGCCACTTCCTCTTCGGACTCGTCTCTGTCGTGCTTGACCGCGCCTGTGGCTGAAGCGTCCGTGGTTGTAGTGGATGAGTCTTGTGCTACCATCATGGAAAAAGCGTGAAAATGTGAAAATGTGAAAGCGTGAAAGTGTGCGAATAAACAGACGAACAGAATGGAACACTGGGTGCTATGTGAATTAATTAACCAGTCGATTAAACAGAAATGGGGGCCAAAAAGGCGCGTAACCAGATGGATGAATGGATTGAAGTAAAGGCCGAGAGGACGTGGAGAGTCGTTGCTTGAAAGACCGGAGCGCTACGCGTCTAGAAAAAAAATAAAATAAATAAAAAATAAAATAAAATAAAATAAAATAAAAAACAAAAAAAAAAATAAAAATTGAATTTGAAGCTCGAAATGAAATTTCCAAATTTCTTAAGAAAACAAACAAATTTAAATACATTTTCCACTACACGCACCGCACACCGCCAGCCACGAAAAACAAATAATAGCGCACTGGTTGGGAAGCCTTGGGCATGTTGATCTATTGCCCGCCCGACTCGCGGCCGGGTTATATTTTCCGTATGTGGAGGATACACCCAGGCGCCGGTGAGCCGGCACTGACGGAGCGGCGAAGGCGGAAAGTTTTATTTTGCTTAAAGAATAAAATTAGTCAGCTAATATACTCTATGTATTACTAATGCAGTATATGTAAGATTATAAATAAATTAGTGAGAGTCATTCTGCGGACTACCCAACATGCATTTAAAAACAGAGATATTAGAACACTAGGCATTATTTACAGAGAGTAGCGCTTATAGAAACTTTCACATTAGCCGACTATTTGCCCTCCAGCTATGTATTTGCAACCTATCCTTTATTTTCAGTCTTATTATCGTCAGTACCAGCTTCCATATCACTATCCTTTGGTTGTAATTTCTTTGGCTCTTTCAACAATAGCATACAAACCAAAAAACCAGCACTAAGCGCCATTGCAAAGTACAAGGCATTTCTGAACCTTGAAGCCAATTCATGTTTGGAATCATTTATTTCATCATCAATATCCAAGCTACCAATGATACTGGACAGAACCGCAGTGGAGAGACTAGCTGCCACTTGACTAACAGCTTGAAATACTGCAGATACAACTCCTTGTAAATGCAATGGTGTCTGTGCCATTAATCCATGAACAAAAACAATGAAGAACAAATTTAAGCCGTACCCAATTAGCAACTGGCTCACAAATTCAAATTTCCAAAAACTGTTGGTAATGTTATAATCAAGTCTAGTTACCCAAATGGTCCCGCCTAAGCAAAGTAGCGCTGCAATTATCAATGTTCCCTTAACTCCCAATTTTTTCTCTACTTTCGGATTGAACGACAATGCACCGAGTATGAGCCCAACAGAAACTGGAAGCACTTTCACTGAAGCAAGGATTGGTGACTCTCTGTTGACGTATTCGTAATATTCAATCAACGAGGTTTGAACTGCAATAAAAGTTGCATTGATAAATAATATTCCCAAAAACAACTGTCCAAAGTTAGCAATATGAAAGAGCTCATAAGGGAAAAGCAACATCATGTCAAGTTTCCAGTTGCTTTTGCCATTACCTAAAATTTTCTCAGCAGTTCTTTCTTTCCCATTCACTTTGTGCTGGGCCTCCTTCCTCTTTTGATAAATTCTAATGTAAACATTTTCAAAAAGCACCATAACCAATACCAACGCAAACCCCACTGGAATGCAGACATATACTTTTGGCGACTTCCAGCTTTTGGAAGCCTCGGTAAACCCAAGAATTATCAACAATAGCCCCGCGATCAAAAGAACCACTCCCAAGAAATCCAAATTTTTTATCTTCATCGCTTTATGGGCTTCAGTTCTCTCTACTGGGATGATAATAAAATAAAGCAAGATGGAACTCAAAGCAGATAATGAAAAAGTGAGGTAGAAAAACCCCTTGTAGCCAACATTGGTCTCCGAAAATGCACCACCAAAAATCACCCCAATGCCATAGCTAGCCATCAAAACAATTGAGAGTAGCTTCAAAGCTACTAGTCTAGCAGACCCTTGGAAATAATTAGCTGTTAATGCAAATCCACTTGGCACCAACGCTGCGCCAGCTATTCCTTGAAATGCTCTGAAAACAATCACCGCAATAATGTTATTCACAACCGCCGCTAAAAGAGAAAAAATTGCCATAAGAGCAGTTCCCAAAACAAAAACAATGTGAACTCCCACAGTATCCGCAACTTTACCAAACACAATAATAAAAGCACCAAGGGTTAATGAATATCCAGAAAGCACCCAAGTAACTGTCGACGCACTGGCGTTAGATTTTTCAGCTAAAGAGAAATATGAAGTGATAGCACCAGTGACGTTGAGTTTATCGACACATAATGAAAGTAGGAGTAAAAAATAGACAATTTTAGGATTGCGGTATTTGCTAGGTATTGAACTTCTACTGGCAACAATCCATTGAAAAATAGAATTCGAATTCATGTTTGCGAGTTAGAGTTGTAATGAATACTTGATGAAAGAAAACAAAAGAAAAAAAAACTTCTAAAAAATTATCTATTGGGAATGGCAGGCAATCATTCTGTTTATGTATTCACGTTCAAAGTCATCAAAGATGCAGCTAATTATAATCTACTGCTCAAACTTTTGTCGCACTAGTTTCCTAATTTGGTTTGGCTGCGGACTTATATGCATATAATAGCGGAGTAAAGATACAAATACAGAAAATGTCGGACGTTGGTGGCACATTACACTATTATGAGTGGTGGAAGTAGGGTGCACTGAAAAAAAAAAAAAATTGAGTTAAAACAAAGAATAAATTACAACAGCGGTTAGCTGCTAATACAAATGTCTAAGAACTATGATCGCTATGCGCTTGGGTTAAGTTGCCGAGCGGTATCTAATTTTATTCGTTGAGAACGTATCAGGTTCTGCGCTAGCTAAACGACTTTTCGACTTAAGATTTTCTTTACCGCGGCTGTACTGTTGACAAAGTAGCCCGTGCTTTAGATTCCGCAACAGGAATAGACCCAAATTAAACCAAAGCAGACCACAAAAGAGACAGTAACCACCATTTTTGGCTTTCGGAGCATATAATGGCATCAATTCCAATAGGTGAAGAACATTCTTGGTTTGTGCTACCATTATATTTAGTTACTTTGCTACAACTACAGTCTGTCCTGAGGCCCCAAGGAACATAAAATAGAGTTAACAAACAAAAGTTTCAATTTGATTCATATAGGAATACAAATTATTAAATCCAAAAGAAGAAAAAAAACAAGCCAAAAGCATCTAGAAAGTAAAAGCAATAAATACCTTTACAAAGGATAAATAAACCGCTCATTTTCCAAATCAGTAATGTCAAGCATCGAAACTGGAACTTTCTCCTTAGAGATTACTCCTGATTCATCAACATGATCAATATAGCCGTATTCTCTTTCCGTATTTCCTTCAAGTTTGTCTTTTTCCCAAAGAGCAATTCTTTTTTTGTTACGGTTAGCCAACACAAATCTAATTACAAGAAGCATAGTTGGAGCCAAAATCCATGAAAATACAATCATACAAGCCCAGGCGGTTTTATATCTTGGCTTATCTTTATCCAAAAATAATTGTGGAGAAATTAAATTAGCACAACAATATCCAATAGTAAACATTAAAGTTCTCATAATTCTTTTAGTATACCCAGCAGCACTTGCTTGAGATAACGAAAGGCCAATAATATAGGTTGTGCCTGTTGTTCTTGTCAAATAGACACCAGCAATGATTGCATATTTTTTGGACCATGGAGCACAAATCGCCAATAACCCACCAAGGAGTGAAGGTACAATGAATGCAGCACCCACCAAACATGATTGCGAACGCCATTTGTGTAATGCTAAAGAACCAAGAATTGCACTAACTGTGGCCACTCCTGTCATCACTACCATAAGCAAAGTGGTCAACAAATGCTTATAGCCGAGCTGAGTATAAATGATGGATGCTTGATAAGTGACCGAGTTTTCAAACATGAGGAAAAGTGCAAAGAAAAAGAAACACCAAGACACAGGGTCCCTGAGAGCTTCAATGGCTTGATATTTTTTAAATCTTTTTTCTTCAATTGATGAGTTGGACTTCTTTTTAATTCTGTCAATGATATGGAATCTTTCTTCCTCAGTAAAGACCTTATAATTTGCTGGATTATCAGGATAGTAAAAATAGCAAAACAAAGAAACTAAAGCAGACAAAATACCGATTAACAAATAGTACCATTTCCATGGTCTCCAAGCTGTGGTATATTGGAGCCCATATGATACAAACCCCATTGGTACACCAACACCCAAACAACTAATCCAAAAGATTGGATTAACAATAGCTTGTTCTTCCAAAGTGAAAAACATTGCTAAAGTGTGTTGAATAGCTGGAGTAACCCCAGCCTCGACAAACCCAAGGAAAAATCTAATAGCAGCAAACCCACTGAATGATTTGGATGCTAACATGCAAAAACATAGCAAGGACCAACAAGCAGTAGCGATGGTAATATATTTGGACATTGGGATTCTTTGGAAAAGTAAATGTGAAGGTAATGAACCAGCAATATAACCACACACAAAAATCGTCAAGACATTATTATATTGTGGAGTGCCCATATGCAAATCTTCAAAAACTCCCAAAAGCGAGGAATAACCAATGGCATCTTTGTCAATGAAAAGAGTAGCGTTGACCAAGAAAGTGATCGGAAGCACCGTAAGTAATAATTTGCGATACAATTTGCGTTCTTTCTCACGAGTGAGCTCGGGGATACGGCCTTCGTTTTTTTGAACAAAAGCTAAAGTGACATCAGCATATTCAGACAGGATCTCAGTATGTTTTTTGTTATCAAACAATCTGTCGATCCAGCCCTGTTTAGGGACAGTGGAGGTGGTGATGTGCACGTTTTCCTTGGACGATATGCTCATATTAGAGAATAGTGATCAAGATTATGATGTTTGGAAAAAAGCGTATAAAAGGAAAGTGACAATTATCCAAAAAAGGATAAAAAAGGATACCTAGTTCATTTAAATAATTTGATCGATAAGCATGGATGAATGAAAAATTTTTATTATGCTAGTCATGAGGATTTAATTTCCTATTATGTTAAATCTCGAGAAGTGCCAGTGAGGCCGCCACAACGGGTGCATATATGGCTACTATTGTAGAGGATGCAGGATGGGTATTATTGAACAGATGTGTAGAAAATTGGGACACTGTGCGCTGCGATGGTGCGATTGTGGCTCGGGGTAGCATCAAGACTGATAAGCAGTGCAACTGCATCGCCGCGTCTATTCTTTGAGTCAACATCCACAACTGTGAACCATATAGGCACCACGGACATGGTGCATCCGATTCTATATAACCTAAGCCTTTGGCAGTAAACAGCAGAAAGCAGACAGTGGAATCACTATAGGTGGCCCTGCAGCTTGCTTTATGTCCTGGCTTAGCTGAGAATAAAGTACTTTACATACAAACAGGTTATTTTTTGATTTATCCGCTGAAAAAAGAATGACGTCTCGCAAAGATTTCCCGATTATCATTGTTGGGGCTGGAGTCTTTGGCCTTTCCCTGGCATACAACTTGGCACTTCAAGGATACACCAATATCTCCATATTTGACCGGACTGACTATGATAAAACCAAATACAATCCGTTTTTAGGTTCTGATTCTGCTTCGGGGGACATTAACAAATGCTTTCGCATTTATTATGAGAACAAAACATTGTACTCCAAACTTGCGCTTGAGGCATTAGATCATTGGGAAAATTGGAACCTGGATATCAAATCGTTTTCTGCAGAAAATAAGTTGAGGTTCGCTGATGAGGGAGAAGATCTTGAGATATTAAGACACACTGGCGGGTTAAGAATTAATGATACTGAGCACTTGTCTCCAGTGGAAGCCAAGAACCTTGAAGGTATTAAAACTCTTGGATTGCGGTCTACTCAGTATGATGTTTCTAATGCTGAAGACTTGCAAAGAGCTAAACTTACTGGTTGGGCATGGAAGTTATTTATTGTTAATGATTTGAAGCAACGTGGAGTGGTAAAGCATATTACTGGAACATTAGACTCTACCACGGGGATGCTCAAGTCCGATAAAGCATGCTATTATGTCAGACTAATGTTAGAGAGCAAATATGGAGTCAAATTTTATTTTGGGGAGAAGGGGGAGTTTCAGTCCTTGGTTTATGCTGATGACGGTATCACAGTTAAAGGTATTGAAACTCTGGATGAAAATCAACATTTTGCTAATTATATCATTTTGGCAGCTGGACCATGGACAACTTCGCTTTTGCCCGATTTGCAGCACCGAACTCAAGCATCCTTGGCAAATATTATCTATGTGAAAATCCCCAAGTCAAGGCAAGATTTAATTGATAAGTATTCTGAGTATCCACATACTCAATGGAAAACGACTAGCAGCGAAAACGATCGTAACATGAACTATAATGGATTTGATGGCGGGTTTGCATTTTTCCCACCAACTAAAAAAGAAGGCATCTTAAAAATTAATACCAGACAAACTAAATATCTCAACCCAGTAAGATATAGTCAAACTGATACATATATCTCTGTGCCAAAAACTAACAGATCAGCAGTGCCAGCAGAAAGATTGCCGAAATCAGTGCTTGAAGAAGCCAAGAATATTATCTTGGCAGTCGCGCCAGATATTGCAGCAGTGCCAGATATCAAGTTGAAGAGTAAATTGTTCTGGTATACTGATTCTATAAACAGCGACTTTGTTATTGATTTTGTCCCCGGTAAGCAAAACTTGATTGTTGCTACCGGAGGCTCAGCCCATGGATTCAAGTTCTTGCCAGTGTTGGGTAAGCTGGTGGTTGACCGCATCGAGGGGAGACAGAATGAGTATACCGAGTTATTCAGGTGGAAGAATCCAGAAGATATCAAAGTTGACAATTACCATTTGAAGACACAGAATATTGAGAAGGTGTATTCCAGAGTATTTGATAATGCAGTGCTTGAAGAGGAGCAGGATAGTGTGTTTTCACGGGAGGAGTTGGCTGGTGCTGGAAGAATTTGAGTGGACTATGGTGGTGAACCATATATGGTGTTCATATTCCTCGGGGACGTATCCGCCGTGAAGGTACATACATACTGTGAGTATAGTAATATATTATGTAATACACAATAACAAGCAAAATTTTGGTCACCAATACATCATGTGACCATATCATGTGCCTATGTCACATGATACCGTATGGATAACCCTGCCGTAGAGTTGGCTGTCAGTTTTATCGATTTCCAGTGGAAAACTCGCAGAAACAAAAAACAGAAAACAAAACGTAAAAAACAAGAAAGACGGAGCAACAGACTTACATAATTATAAACACACAACTGACGCGTTTATTTCCCAGCACTGATATAGCAGTTATCACACACACACACACGCGGCTGCTCTCTTTTTCCTGTCTTCACATCTCTTTCAACCCTGTACCTTTGGAATATATTGCCATCATTATACTCTCTACGCTACATTCGTCATTCCTGACCACTGGCTCCACTACCCTCACAACACCACTGCTTGTCCTCGTTCCATCGCGACTGTTGGCTCGCTCTCCATAATCCACCATGAATAACACTCCCAACATAAACTATCCTTATGACCACCAGCAAAATCAACAGCAGCCGCAACAGCTTCCACATCAACCTCAACCTCAGCAATTGAATGGCCAAAACCAAAGTAACAGCGTGCTCTCCGCTTCTATTAGGCAGAATGTCGACCCGAAGGATATTGCCATTCTCCAACAAAGCGCTGCAAGATTGAAATTCTTACAGGAACAAATAAAGTCCAACATGGCTCAAGGCAATGATGCTTCAAAAAATTCTCAATTGATTATAGAGTTTCAGCAATTGCAACAACAACATACTCATATTGTCTTCAGAGTTCAACAGCAATTGCAGCAGAAAGTTGGAAGTCCTGGCGTCAGCCCTAATACTGCTGCTGCAAGGCCATCAAATGGGTTGAATATTCAAAATAGACCACTTTCGAACAATCAACAACAACCTCAGCCACTTCAATCTCAACCTCAACATTCTCCACAGCTACAGCATCAACAGAGTCAGCCTCATGTACCACAGCAACAGCAACATCACCAGTCTCCACCACAACCGCCACAGCCACAGCAGCAAGTGCCTCCGGTATCACACTCCCCAGCTCTATCTCATCATTCTATATCGCTGCGTACTCCTTCTATATCTCAAGGAAACGTGTCAAATAGTACAGCAGACCCAAATACCAGTATTCCAAACAGTGCTGGTCCGCCGGGCAGTGTTGGCGCTGGCCAAGGGCCAATGAATGATGCAATGAAGAAAAAACTAAATTTACAAATACAAACGGATTTATTTATCAAAACATTGACAAATTTCTTGAAAACTCAAAACAAAACCTTGAACAATCAGTTTTTGGTGGTGGATAATAAACCGGTCAATTTGTTCATCTTATATTTTCTTGTGGGAAAAATGGGCGGATTTCAGCTAGTAACCAACAATAATCAATGGGAAATTGTAGCTCAAAGATTAAATTTTATTGGCAATGATAATAATCCTGGCAAAGCGGCAATGCAGATATTCAATGTCTACAAAGATTATTTACTGGGGTTCGAAATATTTTTGAAGACACCCGAGGGCCAAAAACAATTGGAATTCAATAAAAGACAAAAGTTGTTGGAAATGCAGCAACAACAGTCTCAGACACCTGTGGCGGGAATACCACAAACACCTGCAGCACCGGTACCAGCACTAGCACCAACAGCAGTGCCAGCACCGGTACCAATAACAGCACCAGTTCCTAGTGCCCCACAACAAACTCCGAAGCCATTTGCCAACCCTCAGCAACCTATGGGTCCTCCCCAAAATTTCAAAATTTCTAACCCAGGTACTCCCCAAATACCACCCAATAATGTGGAGCTTTCCAAGCCAGAAAATAGTGGCTCCATTTCAGCCAAAGCTAGCCCTCAGATGAATAGCGCTTCAACTCCTAACCAATTTAATCAAAGACCAACTTCTGCTCTTGGAAGAAGCATTACTTCTAGTGCTGCTCAAGTAAAACCAGAACAAGCTAGATTATCATCTCAAGTAAATATTTCAAATTTTCCCGAGCCTCCTAAAGTCCGTGAAAACCCACAAATCTTGAGAAAATATGACCCAACAATTAGATCATTTAATGGATTTCATGCTGGCCATATATTGAAAAAGTTGGTGCTTGGCGGTGAGCAGATTGATTCTTTGAAACCGAATTACTTGTTTCCTCCGGAGATTGGCAATATCAACTTGCATGCATTAACCATGTCCTTGCAAAGTTATTCATTGAGCGAAGTTAATAATGCATTGAATATGCTTCTTGTAATAAGCGCTGACCAGCGAATGGAGATCCAGGTATCTGAGTGTGAAGAGATTCTTGATAGGGTCAGTGAACTAGGGCTATCTATTTTGGATGAATTGATTTATCAAGATTTGAATAATATGGGCGGACAACACTATTCTGACTTAGGCTATCGATCGGTTTACAAAGAGAAATTAAACAAAAAAACTGAACAGAAAGATAACTTTAGAGTCAGTAAACTATCGAAACGGTTGAGGAAGAAAGATTTATATAAATTTGAAAGTTTTTCACTTGAAGACTTGGATCAAGTCAGTCCTTATCAGAAGTACTCAAGCCATAATATGGACAATATTTTCAATGAATTTATAGCCCAGAACTCTGCAAAAGATGGATTAAACGACGTGGAAATAGTTATCGACAGTTTCACCGGTGAAGAAGTTGCAAAGAAACCTAAAATAGATTTTGAACAATTAGAAGGTTCAAAGCAATTCGGGAATGATAAAAAAGAGCCTACCATTAATGTATCGAATAAAGGTTTTCACGAATACATTACCAACAAGAAAATTTTTAAGCTAGATGCAAGGGATTCTTACATTGACGAATCATTTTTACCAAACGTGGGGAAATTTAGCTTGCCAAGCTACATTGATCTTCTCATCAAATCACACGATGAAATGGATGATCCATTTAGTGAAGTCAACATAAGGTCAACGGAAAGTTATCAAATAATGCTTATTGATCAACTTTTAACAATTTCTATGATTTTAAGAAACTTGTCATACACTGAGAATAATAAGCGGATTTTTGCCGCAAATGAGATATTTAAATCCTTTTTGTTTAAGCTAGTTTTCAGCTTGTATGCTTTCGACGAATATTTTGTTTATTCTAGACGGAAACTTTCCTTGTTGAAAGATTGTTTAATGCTTTTTATGAATATTTCGCACCTCTTAAAATTAAGAGGCTTCTTTGATGCTTTGATTGTGGTTATTCTATCTATACAGTTTGGTGGGTCGCCGAATAAGGGCGATGCAAATACTGAGGAGCTGCAACGAAATTCGAGAAATTTAGTACCAGAATATCAGCCACACGTTGACAAGTACCAAAGTTATGCAATTGATATGGTTGCCAAGATATTGGCAAATAGCCCTGAAAACAGATTTTTGGTGAAATGTGTCGCTACAGACACTTTTAAGAAACCTAACATACATTTTAGCAGCAACAACAACAGCAACAACAACAATAACGGCAAAAATGCCAACGACGACGAATCTGACGATAATGATGAGCAACTGGACGGCGAAGAAGATGAAGAAGAAGAAGACGATGACCATATCCATGATGAACGATTTTACAACAATTTAGGCTTAGACTCAGAAAGAAGTGACGACCCTCGCATTATTTTTACTCATGAGTTGAGCAAGCTTTATCTTAGCGGACGCGGATTAGAGAAATCATCATCTTCCAGTTCTTTTGTATTATTTGAAAAACTTTTTGCGTTGCTTACTAGTGTTTTTCCATTCCACTCATTATTGAATGGTACTTTGGAAATTGAAGAAAGGTCACCAATAATCTTGCAAGGCTTATTAGCCGGAAATTTACTTATAAAAATGATCCCAGTTGGTCCAATTGGTAATTCTAGCAAGTTGGAAAATCAAACAGTGCCTAACATTGCATTAGACTGGCTATTGAGCCATGAGTCCATTGGCGCTACATTGCTACGAATTGGATTTATTTTAGCAGCTATTCCAACTAAACCAGGCAAAGAGCATTTGAATTTGATTTCTGCCAGAGCTTTAGCAGCAGTAAATTTATTATTTCAAAAGATATTTCAATATATTAATGTTCAGCAAAGCAGCAGTAATAACAACTACAAAATTCAAAATGTTGGAAGTGTTGATGATAATATTGACGATTTAGTGAAATTGCTGAAATTACCAGGAATTGTGCCTTCTCCGGATACGATTTTGGGAAGTTTGATTTCCCAAAATTTTGATCCGGTTATTTTGAAGGAGGTTTTGCAGTTGGCCAGTTATTCTCGCAGGCTAAAAGAGCAGCTACTTATTGATTTCAATAAGTAATTTTCAAATCAAATCGAGATGTCTATTTACAATAAATAACTGTACACTATTTTACAAACAACTTGTAAGTGTAGCTCTGTATTTTCAGATGTGTGGTGTGGCGGAAAAAATGTACCCTAGGTATTTGATGAATGCTTTATCCACCACTAGCTTTGCAAAGTCAATAAACACAATTCCAGCAGTATTTTACTTAGCGAGACTCATATCATATTTAGTCGACATAACTTCTAGCTGGCAGCTTAGGTGTAAAGCACATTGCTTTGCGATCAGTAAATCATGTAGTGATGGAATAAACTAACTGTAGTCAAGGTTAGATTTTTAGTTTTGTCAAACTGCTTGACTTCTCTACTGTACAAAACATGTTCTTTTGCCTTACGGTTATTGCGCGGTACATATTTATGATTCCTTTGAGTCGCAAATGCAGTATTGGTCCGCAATACTTTCATTTATTTAGTGCAGTGCGTGTGTAAAAATAAACTATCGCAATGTAGTCTTTTTAAAGAACGTATAATCCTATTATACAAGGGCAACAAAAGATAGGAATAAGATAGCTAAAACATGTGAGTTCGAGAGCGTACAGATGGTTCTGTTTAATAAGCAATACCTTTTAAAAGCTATTTATTTAATTCTAACATTTTTGATATTTGCAAAAGTGAAGACTATCAATTTACACGGACGGGAGAAAAAGATAGTAAACAAAACACACACACAAAAAAAAAAAAGAAAAAAAAGGCAAGAAGAACTGTGTGATGTATATTTTTACAGATATTTAACTCCACTGCTTACGTATGGGACAGTGACCGGGTCAAAAGTCCTGTGATGTGGAGGTGACTGTGGCGGTTTGCTTTCATTAAATTTGCTCAGCACCTCGCACCTCACAAAATTGCTAGAGTTTCCCAAACATTTCTTGCTCTACCAATTCTTCCAACGCAATTCAATTCTTTTTCGTTCAACCACTTCAATTGGTTAAGTTCACTAGTTAGCAACAACTCTGTTTCATGGCCCTTAATATCATCTCTGTTGGCTTTACTTAGAAGCAATTTATTTCTTTCCTTGACATCAAGCACGTTGTTAAAGATAAGAGCCATTTCGTGCAATAAATTATTAGCGATCAAATTGTACGAAGTTTTGGTATTGAACCGATAAGCAAATGAAGACCTATTAGCTTGACGGTCTTGGGTCTTTGGGATTTCTTGTACTTCGATGGCTTGAAGTTTAAAAAGTTTGTTAACTGCGGTTCGAAGCACTGTTTCATTGAGTAATGTGGTATTAATGAGAGTTTTTTCATCAACCAACTTGGATTTAATAATACAGTTTAAGGTTTTGAATTCATCCAAGCCAAGAGCAGATTTGACCAAGTAAGTGTAGGTGAACCTTTTGAGAGCTGGAATGAGTTCAGCAAATGGCACATAGTAAGTACCGTTAGGTTTCTGCTTGAGGAAGCGTAAACTGTCATTAGTCATTAATTCAACATGCTGAAGTAAAAGGCCAGCAGAATGAGGATTGGATAAATCATCAACTTCTCCATCTTCGTCGTCTTCGTTATCATTATCATCATTGACACTGTTATTATTGTTTGATTGTGTGGTAGTAGTTTCACCATTTGCTTCACCACCGTTTTGCAACGATGAGATTGACGGGTCAGAAGGTTCTGCTTTAACTTTTAGCTTCTTTGCTTGTGGTTCGTCATCTCTTTGCGGGGCACTATTTTGTTTTCTTTTTTTAGAGTTCAATGGTTTGAATTTAATAGAATTAATAAGATTGATATTTTTTGATTTTTTGAGCATAAAAAGAACATCTTGCACAGTGATACAGAGTCTTTTATCCACTTCTGCAACTTTTTTGACGTAATTCAAATAATGATTCATGTCTTTATGTGGTGTATCTCCAGTCGAATCTGGATTTTCATGTTTGCTATCGACAGTCAAATGTGCACATTGAAAATCAAGAGCAAAACTAAAACATTCTGGAGAATCTTTTTCGATTCTAGTCAAAATGAGTTCATAAATTTGAGCAGAAAGTGGCCCTAGTCGCTGTGAGATGAATTTGACCAAATATTTGGTACGTAAACTTTTGCAAAATCTGGATAATGAAAATTTAAATGACAAGTCTTTCTTAATTTTGCGCAAGATTGAGTTATCGTCATCGTCATCATTGATAGCATTGATCTTGGAACTGGTGAATCGGTTAAGAGTTACTGAAGTCTTGGTGCTGTCAGATTCAAACACGTCTTGAGCTTCAACAGTAAATAATTTGCTAAATTCAATTTCTGTATCAAGCCTCACTTCTCTTTTACGTTTTATCTCACTTATTGAAGTAGATTTAGGATAATTTGAATAATTTTTCTGATAAAGCTTATTGAAAATTTCATACTTGTCTTGGAAATCTAAATTTGACTTGATTGGTTCAAGCCATCCATCATTGACAAGCACCCCAATTTTTTTTTCAACATCGAGTTTTTTCAGTTCGTCTTCACCTTCAAAATTAGCCAAGTAATCATTAAGAGTTAAGTTACCATAAGTTAAGAAATTTTGGACGATTTCAGCAATTAGCTCATCTTTATATTTGTTTTTCATTAATGTGATAATTTCGCCAGAGTACAAAAGTAAAAGAAGTCCTTCTTCGTCAACATAGTAAGTGACATCTGCATTTCTAGAATTTTGGTTTCCAGTAATACTATATTTGACACACTTCAACTGGATCAATGAGACTAGAATAAGTTTTACTTTCTTTTTGGATAATTTTGTTTTCAAAGAGAGATCTTTAAGTGAAAGTCTTTTGTTGGAGTAAAGTTTAGCAATGATTAATGCAGCGTTGAAGCCTAGCAAGTCTTTGATTAAGGTGGTGAAGAGGAAAGATTTGGGTGATTGAACTTTTGCAGATTGAATGAAATCAGCCCCGGGGGCGCCATTTGTTGTGGTCATTGTTGTATGCCTGGCTGACAGCAGTTAGGGGCTGGTTTATATGACTAGCGGGAGGCCAGGGAAGATCAAAGACAAAGACAAAGACAAAGTAGTGAGCTAAATAGTGCTGGCTGAGTGTGTTGAAGATGCTGAAAAAAAAAAAAAAAA
>JXWR01001449.1_pt1 | contig 17179 bp, 8 predicted proteins | sample 315541 | NCBI WGS metagenome assembly JXWR01 (sample SAMN03273951, study PRJNA271842) | soil metagenome | isolation source: rice field ambient CO2 | place: India: CRRI Experimental farm Cuttack,Odisha-753006 | collected 2013-12-17
TTTTATTTTATTTTTTTTTACCGCGGTCGAATAATCATTTTTTATGAATTTGCAGCTGTCATATTCTGCCATACTGTTATACCAGCCAATATTTATGATATCGGACTATCAAATAAATCTTTTTCTTCAATACTGTGAGATACACCCAAACATATTTTATTTAGACAGACAAAAAATTGTCGTGTTAAACTTTGGAACTATCTTTCAAGTTGCAACTCAAACGTTAGACAGCTACTCAAGTTTGCGTCTCTGGCAAAAAACGATTTAATTTTTAGGTAATACTATATTCCAGAGAGATTAAACCTGCGTGTATGATATCCATTAAACAAGAAAAAAAAGACCCCTTTATTTTTTAAAAGTAAGTGGTAATTTCACTAATGGCCTTGCGTTTCAATTATATTGCTAGGCCGTTCTTTCTCGTCACTTTTTTTTTTTTTAGTAAGTTCCGCAGCCAGCCCTGTCACGTTGAATAATAGTTTTACTGCATGCTACAGCGACGCAGCTGTCCTGTATCGTACCTTCACTTTTCTGTGAGGGCAGGAACCCACAAAGTGTCTGTTCAACAGCTATTCTGTATGAATAAAGTCCACCGACTGGAATACCAGGTAAGCGTGCAAAATATCTGCGTTGATTTTTGGTAATGGTAATTTACATCTCTTTTGAGAAACGGCTTAATAAATCTGGAAATCAGCTACGCAACTTCAACGATCAGCAGCGCAGTGTTTCCACAAAACTGGCGAAGTGGTTTCCTGATTTGTGAGTATGTGCATCAGTGAAAACATAAAAAAAAAAAAAAAAGTGGTGCAATTACAAGCGTAGTACTGATCTCTGATCAACAGGTTATACTTACAGATTGCGACAGGTTCAGCTTATTGAAAATATATATATTACATGTGAATTGTGGTAAGTCGTCTAATTTTATAGGGCCGGGGAATAAAAAGAAAGAGACATTATGAAACTCAATAGCACCGGTCAATTCTGATATGCGTGCTTAAAACCGTATATAGTATGAAGTTTAGATCCGTTTTTTTTAACAACAATAATTAGCAGCGTAGCTCTTACAGCACTAAGCAAGAATTCAATAATATTTCCCAAAGTGTGCACAATATTGAAAGACAGTAAAAAAAAAGAAAAATAAAGAAAAGCGTGTATGCTTTTCTTTTAATGAAGACCGTGTCACCTACAAAAAGGAACATTATTATGAAGCTTTACATAACTTGTATAACTTTCAATGGGCATAGCAATAATGTATACAAACGATAGTGAGAATATTACAAAATCATACACCATCAACAGCAAGCCTGTCAACACGACAGCATGGCCTGCAAGGCTGGCCGGGCAGAGATGGGGTTTAGCAGGCGTTGCGAATTTACATTAGTTTACTGAAAAGGAACGAGAACATTTTGTATTTGTACCAATTTGATATAATTTTTGCAGCTGTGCTGTGCTTTGCCCACCGGTTGGGCAGCATTGTGAAACTTTTCTAGCGGTTTTGATTCAATTTTTGGTTTTGATTCACTTTTTGGGTTTTTTCCTTGGCCGCGGACTCGCTGCGCTTCTGCGCACACTTTGCATTTAGACACGCAACGGTGCATACTTAATATGTAATATTATGCAAATCTTGCATCACGGGCTCTCAACCGGAAACGCCAAAAACTCCTTCTGCTTTTATATAGCCCACAGCTGCCAGGCCTCTAGCTTTCAAAGGAGCTGCCATGTTTTTGCTCTGTTGTTGTTTGACAAAACATATCCTTGGAAGATATTAATTATATCCACATTATATTATATGTCTCACTTGTTTTTTTCCCGTGCTTCAGTTCATTAACCAGTAGCCTACATATTCTTTCAGTACACGGAACAAAATCACAATAAATTATCATCTTTCTATATTCAGCAAAAAGAATGTTTTCCATATTTGGAGGAGGAGCCAAAACGGAGCCAACTGAGAACCATGCCCTGGCCCCTGCCTCAACTAAACCAGCGAAGGAAGTTAAGCTTGTGGTTCCAGAAACTTCGGGACACAACAGAAACCCATCTAGTTCAACTTTCAAGAGTCTCAAAAGAACAGCAACGGTGAATGCTGGTATAAAAGCCGAACAAGAAAGATCTGATATCCTTAAAGAGCAAATTCAAATACTTTCTGAGAAAGCATCTCAAGCGTTTGACAAAGTGGCAGAAGTAGAGGCCGAAAACCAGAGGCTTTTGGAAAAACTTAAGAATGTTGAGACCCTTCTACAGGAGAAGAACACTTTGAACAAAAGAAAAACTACTAATCAAGAACTTCTTGATTTGAAGATACAGAATAATAACCTAAGCGATAAAATATATTCTCAAAATATTGAGACGACACGACTTAAAAAAGAGAATGTTTCCCTTAAGACTGTAAACAGTGACCTTGTCAATAAAACCAATTCACTAGAGAAAGTGAACAAAGAGCTTACAATCAAGAATAACTCATTACAGAAACTGAATAACGAATATCAACATCAATGTGATAAACTTCAGCAGCAAGTGGAAGATCTCAGATCCAGCAATTCTACCGTAAGCGGTGAGAAATCGCTTGTTATGCAACACGAAAGAGACAATTCGATCTCTTCAATATCTTCAAAAGACTCAACCATATTCAGCTTTACCAGAAACTCTTCTACTGACGATGTGAACAAACTGGCTTTGTCTCCAATAAGCGGCAGTACCAATACCCACGATATAATAGCAGAACTAAACAAAAAAGCCACTGCTTACAAAAAAGAAGTTGATTCTCTTCAGGAGAAGCTCTCTTTAGAAACACAGAAAAAGTTTGCGGTTTTGAATAATTTCAAAAACTACCAAGAAAAAACTGCTTTATTGTCTGATTTTAATAGTAACTACATTGCCCAGCTCAACGAGAAAATTGATCACTATAAAAGAAACGAAACTATAATGAGATCAAAAATGGATTTGATACAGACAAATATGAACATCATACAGTCAAACAAACCCATGTTTTCTTAGTGATACCCGCACTATATCCTTACAAAAAACAATGCCAATCATTTCCATCTTATCTACATATTGCCAAATACATTCAACTGATTACCTATTCACGACTTCAAATTTTTATGTTGTGCTTTAACAATATTTACCACTATAATTCACTATTCTATTACTAAAGCCTAACAGCAATTTTTACTTCGAAAAATTCAGCTAGCATGTTAACCAGATCGTCTGCAATTTTTCTTATTTTTTTCTTTTTTGCTTTTTCTTTTTTTCTAATGCTTATTCCTAACGTTTCCTTATACTTCTTCTGTTTTACTTATAGCAGCTTTGTTTTTTCTCTAGGTTTCTTCGATTTAACTTTATAGACTTTAATTTTGTTTCCTGGTTCTTTGGGTCTCTGTTCTTTGCTTTTTAATCACCATAATATACCCTTCATAATCATAACGCTAACGCTCATTAATTTTGGTTCGTATAAACATTCGGTATTTTATATTATCCAAGGAGGCCCTGGACTTTTGCAATGCTTGGTGGTCCGTCTCTACAGAGACATGATTTTTCCCCGTAAAAACCCGCCAAGATCCGGCCCCCAAACGTGACTGTACGGCACCTCAAAATTGCAAAGCACTGATAAGCTTGATACTTACCGAAAACATACGCTATGCATGAGGGAAATCGAAAAACTTTTCCAGTCGAAATCTACAATTAACAACTAACTTCTTCCACAAGCAAACGTTGGCTATCACTATCACTTCTGATAAACATCCATAAAATGACCACAGAAGCAGTTAAAGTATCATTGGCTGATGTAAAGGCCGGCATACCCGATGCACTTCTCCACAAGGCTTTTGGTCAAGATTCATTGGGGATCATCTTAATCAGTGATCTTCCATCCGATTATGCGGCATTGCGTACAAAGGTTTTGAAATCTGCTTCGTTGTTAGCAAAGTTAGACAAAGCCATCCTTGATGAGATGGAATGCCCTGAAGGTCATTGGTTAGTGGGATGGTCTTTAGGTAAAGAGAAGCTTACCGTCAAAACAAAAATACTGGAAAATGCTAATGACAATGAATATAAAATTGTCAAGAAACCAGATTATTTGAAAGGGTCATACTATATTAACTGCTCTTTTTTCATAAATGATGAACTTGAGGGTCCTCCGCAATCCGAACAAGACAAATTCAGTAAATACAAAGCATATGTAACGCTAAACAAATGGCCAAATTTGCAAAATGTGAGAAGCGCAGTGCTTGAAGATTTCAAGGTAAATGCTAAGAAATTGTGCAACTTTATCATTCAAATCTCACTTTTGGTGGCCCAGTCTTGTGACAGATTTATTCAGAATGAAATTAATGATAAGCTTACCGATGGAGATTTCAAATTTTCCTCAAACTACCTTGAATCGGTGGTGAAAAACTCTTATACAACTAAAGCAAGACTTTTACACTACTATCCAAAAACACATTCGCAAGTCAAGGATGATGATAATAATAATTGGTGTGGTGAGCACCTTGATCATAGCTGCTTAACAGGGCTCACTTCAGCTTTATACTTAGATGAAACATCCATAGCAAAGAAGCTGTTTGATGAGATTACAGCAGAGGACGTGGACAATTTGCAAGAGCTCGAAAGCTCACCAGATTCTGAGGCCGGGTTATATATAAAGAACCGCCATGGAGATGTTGTTAAAGTTGCAATCCCAAAAGACTGTTTGGCTTTCCAGACAGGTAGTGCGTTGCAAGAAATTTCAAGAAACAGATTCAAGGCAGTGCCGCACTATGTTAAAGGATGTAACGTGGAAGGAATTGCTAGAAACACATTGGCAGTGTTTTGCCAACCTAACTTGGGGGACAAAGTCAACCAAACAGAGACGTTTTCTGAATATGCAGACAGAATTTTAGGTGCTAATCATTAGAAGCTGTTTCTATAAATATTCAATTTAGATAGCGTATATGCGTAACTGAAGTAGTCATTTGTTAGCGTAAAAAAATAGAGAGCTGTTAATAGTGCGAATCATGTTGAAAATAACTGTGGTAAACTGCTAGCTATTCGTATGGGGGTGCAGCAAGAAGTGTTTAAGAAACCACTATCCTTATAAGCCCACCTCAAAATGGCTCCTATCCCTACTATTTTTCCTCAATGTGTCACTAAATTCCTAATAGGGCCCAAAAAGAGACAGAAATAGAATACTGAGAACAGAAAAATCCCCAAAATTCCATTTAAAGCCTGCTTGCTGAAGAATTCAGCCATGATAGTTTTCAGTGTCAGAATTTGACCCACAAATTAGTATGGAATTTTAGGGCTGTCTGCTGCGCTGTCGAAGAAAAAGTAACCAAACATTGATTTTCTGCGAGAAGAAACAATCAACAGAAACTGCTCTCCATTATAATTATTCCTATCAATTTCCGGAAGCACTTCTCATAGAGACATTTTATCTATAAATTATTATAGTTGTTACAAAGTGTTTTATGACATGATCAAAATACTTTATCACTTGCAAAAAAAAAATTCAACAGTAAACATTTGACATGCTTGCGGCATGATGCACGTCACACAGCTCACAATTGAAATGTGAGCAATGCGCGTCGACATGCATAGAAAACAGCCGTGAATATTCCTTAGGTTTTAAAGCACACTAGCTTGCCAAAAATAGGTCCAGTAATATAAATATGCAGATGTTCTTCAAACGAACATTTTTCCAGCTTTTTTCTTTTTTTTTTTTCTTGTACGGTAGGAAAGAATAGAGCACAAAGGTATCGGTTTTCTAACCTAAAGCTTTCTGTTTCATGCATTTAACACCATTACGCTTTTAAAACTTAAGTTGTTGCTGTGTTGAGTCAAAAAACCACATAAAGAAGACCAAACACTTCGGTAAAAAAAGCAATTTTTTGTTGCGATGAAACTATTTCAAATAACAATTCTTTTTCTAACCTTTTGGCTTTACAGAGCACAGGCAGCTTATGACCCCAACAAGCTGAATATAGCCTTATATTGGGGCGCTGGTGGTAATCAAGAGAGTCTAGGATACTATTGCAAATCTGGTGCCGCCGATATAATCATGCTTTCATTCTTGAACAAATACGACAAAAAATCCGCCTCTTTCAATTTCGGTAATGCTTGCGGTGGAGATACTTGCCCGCAGATAGAAGAAGACATAAAGCTTTGTCAAAAATTAGGCATCAAAATTCTTTTAAGTCTTGGAGGTGACAGACGTCGTGGGAAATACGGGTTGAAAAACGATGATTCCGGAGAAAGTTTAGCTGCAGTTATTTACAACATGTTTCATCCTGATGGCACAGCTAAAGTGAAACCGTTTGGTACTGCAGAGATCGACGGGCTTGATTTTGATATTGAAAATCATAATGACAAAGGTCTAGCTGCCTTGGTCACCAAATTGAGAAAATTATGGACAACCAAAACCTTGCTAATTTCTGCTTGTCCACAATGCCCATATCCTGATAAAAATGTCTTGAATTTGTTAAAAGATAAAGATGCAAAAGTGGATCTCGCCTTCATCCAATATTATAATAATCCGTGTGGTATCAGAAACGAGAAAAAATTCAAAGAAAATTGGAAAATTTGGGAAAATTTTCAGAGTACTTTAGCCGGGAATTCAAACTTGAAATTATATATTGGTTTATCAGCTTCATCATCTTCCAGTTACACCAAGAGCCCCTCAGTAATTAAAGAGAATTCCGAAGATGCTAGGTCCTACAAACATTTTGGCGGATTTTTCTTATGGGATGCTGTAAGTGGCTTCAGCAACATTGATAAAACGACCGGATTGAATTATGTGTTTGGAATAAGACAAATCGTTAGATCGGACAAAGCTTATACTTCAACTGTGGTTTCTAAAGCAACTTCAACATCGCTTTCTCTGTCAACATTTACTTCTGTAGTGATGAGCACATCTTTATCTGTCTCAACGACTACATCGGAATTCGTTTATATGGTGAACGACAGCAGCTCCAGTTCAAGTTCAAGTAGCAGCTCCTCCTCCTCTTCCTCTACAACAACAACTTCAGATAATGTGCAAAATAAAAAAGTAATCAGTACAACTACCATCAGCAGTTCCAGTAGCCTGTTTGATTTCATCCCTATAACTGCCACGACAAATCGAACAAAATCTTTAGTTACCTCTACAACGACCTTTCCATCGTTAACAACAATCTAAACCTTCACTTCTGTCATGACACCCATAATATATCAATTACTGCTCTTAATTTCTCTTTACCGTTTATTTTCTTATTCCCGTTTAATTTTAGTACTGAAGTGCTGGCACAAAGTACAAAGACATTTTTTTGCTACTGTTTCTCCGTTTATCATAATATCCATTCTATTTTATTAATGCCCCTAATATACATTACATAGTGCTTTTGAGGCACAACATGAACTCGCAAATCACTTGGAAAAAAGAAAAAAGAAAAACGGTTATGTTTGTTTACCTTTTCTTTTGAAGCCAAATGTATCTTCATCAACACCCTTCAAACTATCACGCCTTTGCAAATTGTAAAGATGTGGGGCCCGCTTATCATGAATTTTCTCCATAGGATGAACCCAGTCTTGCTGTTGAACTCCCCTCATTATCCTAAGGGCATTGGTATCATCATCAACGATCATTAGAGATGATGAATCCTCACTACCCTCAGCTTCATTTTTCTCATCGTTGGAAGTAAAAAAAAACAACTTAGCATCTTCGTATTCCCCAAAAAGGTCTGAGGTTTTCCCCATAGTACTCTCATATAGAACTTTAAAGTTGTCTTGCAACTCTTTTAAAGGGCTGCTCTGCGAATTATTTAATTTGATTTTGATAACAGTAAATTTTCCAGACGCACTTGAACATAAAATCCTTAGGCCGTCTTTGTAAACTCCACTTTCTGTATCTATATGCAATGCTTTGCTGGTAATCCATTCGGCGCTGATGATAGTATTTCTATTTATTCCAGCTAAACTAAATGTGCTGCTATGGCTTCCTCGCCTACTGATGTTATGGCCACCCAAGGCTGTATCTGCATTTTCCGTCTCCTCACCATTTGCATCAATCGTCACTTTTGTAGTCTTAGCAGCAAATGTAGGTTTTAATGTTAGGGGACTATTCCATAAATGGCTCCATAATATTAAGTCGCTTGACGTGCAAATTAACAAAAGATTTGGCACTTGAGGATGCCATGAAACTTCAAGTATTGGTTTAAGTGTAGTTATCACTGTCACCAATCCATTTTCTTTCCGATCACTTTCAATTGATGCAAAATCATGTTTAAGGCAGATATTCAAATCCCAGACAAAAACCACGTTAGGCATTGATTTGCTTCTGACAGCAGCAAGATTTTCTATTTTCAATAAGAAGTCAAAATAAGAAATAATAAAATCATTGTTGCTAAGGAGGCTTAGTGCTCTAGTTTTCTCGGCCATATCAAGCTGAATGGACTCTATTCCGTTGCTGTCTATGTCAGTTTCTCGTGAGGGCAATACGTATCTGTTACTAATCGTGTGAAATTTGGTAATTTTCTTGAATATTGGAATTGATGAAGGCTGACTGGTACTTATTGGCAATGTTTGGTACATTTGCTGTGACCAGATAGCCAAGTCTTCCGATGTTTTGGCAAAGTTAATTTCGCTGCGATGCTTAAGAGTAAATAATAAGTTTAAGCCTATATTGGTAGCAAAAACATGAACGTTTGCTTGATTATCCCCAACAAGTAAAATCTCTGCACTGTTTTCAAGAATGGCGCAATGTTGTTGATTGGATCTTATCCCTAACATATTTGTAGAAATTAGTCCCCAAGTAGTATTAGAAATTTGCCCCATACCTTCATTTTCCAACTTATACTTCAGTGAAGGTAGTCCAACTCTATCAAGAATATAACGGAAATTAGCCTGCGAATTGGCCTTAGCGCTACCCAAACCAAAAACATTATACAATGAGATATTAAGGTTGGAATCAATCCCACATAACCATTTTCCAGTAAGCGACCAAGCAACGCTGGTTAAATCTGTTGCAAGCTTGAATTTACTTATTGGAATCAACACTTTTCTGGAATATTTGCTTTTCAGCACTTTGAATGTTTGAACGTAATCAGCTGCCTGATCTCTTTGGATTATAGAGAATACATTATATTCATCGTTATCGATACCGTTTTCATATTCATCATAATCACCTTTATTCAAAAGTAGCGATCTAGCAAGTATCCTACTATATTTTGGCTTATTAATTTCTTGCACAAATACACCTGAACTTAATTGAAATACCCTCATTGTAAGGTTATGCTCATAAAAAAAGGCTATGAAATCAGATCCAAAATCAGCATCTGTTGCCTGCTGCAGCTGCTCCTTGGAATCAAGTTTATCATGCGCGTCAGCAATCCATTCAAACTGTACCACTTTGAACTCATTGCTTAGATCATTTTGGATCACAGCTTGAAGCTCGAGAAATTCTGGGGTGATACTGAAAGCATAAAAAATATGCATCCTGGTATCCAATATTCCGATTTTACAGCATCTTCTGCTGCCTCCAAGAGCTTCCCATTTGATATGAAATTCGGAGATGCCCAGAGGTAGATTCAGGACTGAACTCGCAGACCTTGACCTCTTATTGCCTTTTTTTTTGCTGATTCTTCCATCAATTGTATCTTTTGAATTTTTGTTATTTGTGGACTGGTCTGATCTTGAGCTGGAATGCCTGCTTTCGTAATCATTGATGGTTTTGAATGTTCCTTTAATATAGTGTTCCTCAAGAAACTGCTGAATTCGGTTGCGTTCACCATATAAATTTTTCTGAATTGATTCTTCGCGCCTTGTTGCCTGCTCCTGATACAACTTAGACAAATTTTTTTCAAACACAATATGATAATCACCGGATTGTTCAGATAAAAGTCTTACTATAAGTTTATTCTCATTGTTTTGATTTGTGGTTATGTAGGCCAAATAGTTACCACAGCTGGAAAGTGTTGGTGTGCTATTTTTAACGACTTGAAGAGCATTTATGCATTTTATGACGTTCGTATGCAGTTCATTCGCCATTATTTGGGTCTCTATTCTAAATTGTTTGCAAGTAAATTAGCATCACATCACGGTGGTTCTGTTTTGCTAATGTAGGTGTAGGTTATTGTTTATGTTTATATTTATATTTTCTGGTTTGTTATTTTCCAAAATACAATTGGCTCTTGTACCAATGCAGTGGTTCTAATTTTGATACTACAATAACTACAGCCAAAAGTCAGATTATAATTAATTCTTTCTCAAATTGTTATTACATTACATTAAAATATACTACCTAAACATCCAGCCGTTTCCCTCACCTTGCTGGCGCCAATTATTTGTTGGGTATCCTTTTTCAAACTTGTAAAGCCGGAATGCTTCTCTAATATGGAACGGAAGCAACGGTGGTGCCTCAGTGGGTAGCTTCACCTCCACCTCTTCTTCCACCTCTTCTTCCTTTGCTTTTTCGTTCTCTTGCCTTTTGACATCAATTTCCTTTTTTAAATCATTTTTCTTTGCAAACGGGTTTCGAGTTAGCTGTATTTTGCTGACATCAATTGGATTCGATCCAGGGGCAGGAAATACTTTAGTGTGATTAAGCTTTTGAGGTTTATTTTCTGCCAGTGTGTTACTGATGTTTATTGAGGATTCAGAAGCACCAGGTGCTGCTTCACCATTATTTAGCTTTTGTTTCTTCTTGCCAGAAACTTCTTTCTTTAATTTTTTGAGCTTAAGCTCTCTTTTTTCAGTCAATCTATCAGCTAGATTGACCTTTTCATGCGTCTCGTAAACATCCCTGGCTTTTTCTAATAATTCCATTACAAAATACTTGGCTAACCCACTGATAGCATAATGTACAGGCACTGGGAGATTTTGACCCAACATTGTTGTAGAAATTTTCTTGATAAAAGATTTCGAAAGAGCTGATCTCTTATAAGCTTCATATCTTGTAGATTGATCAGAGTTGAAGTTTTTCATCAACAAGCCCTGTTTTTCTCGATTGGTCAAGGGATTAAGATTAGAGGGTATTGGCTCAAGCTCTTCTTCATCTTCTTCAATTTTCTCGGGCTTTTCCGCAGCTTCTACTGGTTTGTCTTTATTGACATCATCTTCATCTTCAAGTAATTCTTTTGGTATTTCTTCCTCTTTTTCAATAGTTTTTTTTGTTGCCAATTCGTTTATATTTCTAGCCTCGTCAAGATGAGAAATCAATATGTCGTATACATAATCTAAGTCATCGTCATCATCGCTAACATCGTCTATTGTTATTAAGTCTTCTGGTGGTACCGCGAGTTTCTTAACCTCAGCTTCTGCTGGTTTAGATTCTGCCGGTTTGGCCTCCGCTGGCTTGGCCTCCGCTGGCTTGGCCTCCGCTGGTTTGGCAGGCTTTGTGCTGTCTTGCTGTTTTTTGGGTATGTCTTTGGTCTGTTGATCCACCAGTAGCGGTTTATCTAAAGGCAACTGTTGATTGTTCTTTAGTTGTAGATTTGAATGAGAACTTGCCCTTAAATCATCATGCTGTTGCTTTATTGCTGCTTCTTCCTCCTGCTTTACTGTATTCGTGTTTTCATGCTCTGCCGCGATTTTGTCATTGGTGGAAGAGTCCGCCACATCTTTCATTTCAATATCGGCAGATGTCGGTACCATTTTTTGCTGCTTATCAGGTTCTTGTTCGTTACTTTGCAGTGTGTCGCCTTTTTCTTGATGTTTTTGGATAGCACCACTAATTTCATTGGAAGTGTGTTGAGCTGTGGATTGGTTCACAACGGGCTTTGGAACAGTGCTATCAGTCAGGTAGTTTTCGATCCTTGAAGTCTTTTCATCAGAACTTTTTCCAGTCTGCGCAATGGCTGTACTATCATTGAATTCCTCTTGCTCCTCCAATGTTATCGCAGTACTAGGCTGTATCAGCTCATTGGATAGAGCCTGTTCTTTGGTAGCAGCTTCCCTATTAGAAGATTTGCCCGGCAGCAAAATATTATAGCCTTTTTGGTCCTCTTTCACCACAGTTGGAAGTTCTTGATGGCTAAAGGATTTTTCTAGTGAACCCTTCAATTGAGACTGCTGATTTTTACTGTCCCCATCAGAGTCTTCCTGTATATGGTTGGATTGCTCTTGTGATTTCGTTTCCCGAAGAGGTTCATCAACATTGGTTGGTTTGTTTCCAGTTTGCTGTTCATCTGTAAAGCCTTCCTGTGTCTGCTCTTGTTCAACGCCCTCAGTAGGTAATTCTTCAGAAGAAGCCACTGTATCAGATTGCCTCTCAACCTGCTGTGAGTCGGAATTTTGAGTACCTTTCTGGTTCTCGCCACTATTTCGTAGATCCTTAGTGGTTTGCGATTGTTTGTTCAGATCAGAATCATTGACACCTATCTGCAACAAACCTTCTTTAGCTTCTTGTTGAACAGCCCCTTCACTATATGACAGTAAAGTGTCACTATCTTTGCTCTCTTTTGCTGCCAAAGCGTTTGTAGGCGTCACTTCTTTATCGGCACCATTATTCTCAGCTATGTCATTACCATCAGTTATGTCATTATCAGATTTCTTGGTACTCTCTATAGAGGCCGTCTGTTCAGGTTTCTCAGTTGTAGATGCTGTTGCTGCTATTGGTTTTGCTTCATGTGTGGATAATATAGGCAATGGTTGATCCCGATTAGCATTATCTTCAGACATTATTTATAATTTAGATAGCGCCGGATAATAAGTAGTTGATTGCTCTTTCAACACTTCTCTTTCTGTTTATACATCATCCGTATTTCACGATTTTTGTTTGTTTTTTTTTGTCTAAAACGCACATCGCATCTTCTTGCCGGTGCTCGAAACCACAAGAATACAGTGTAAGCATATCTCGAGGACTATACGTCAACCTATCGACAGAGACAAAGTAACTAAAGGGAATTACAACACAATAGGCAAACAGCAGCAATAACAAACAAAAAATCAGAACTCGAAGCAAAACAAATGTGGTCATGGATTAACAATGCACAACTTAAAAAAGAAAAAAATATATAACAAACGCTAATATACAGTAAAATAATCTATAATGCAAAATGCAGATAATCTATAATTCTTTCGTGTGCCGTTGGCCTAGTTTTTCAAAGCTTCTTCTTGACCGGACAATAAAGTGAAAGTACCAGCTTGCAACTTTTCTCTACCTTTCAAGAAATCCAATTCCATAACGAACAAGAATTCTAAGATCTTGACTTGTTCTTCTTTCAAGACCAACTCACCAGCAGCTTGAGCACTACCACCAGTGGCCAAGATGTCATCAACAATAATGACGTTGGAGTTTGGCTTGATAGCACCCTTTTGCATTTCAAACACATCTTCACCGTATTCTTTCTTGAAGACAACTTGATTCACGGCACCTGGCAATTTACCTGGCTTTCTCACTGGAATGAAACCAGCGTTCAAGGCAAGGGCCAAAGCTGGGCCAAACAAAAAGCCTCTGGATTCCAAACCAATAACATAGTCAATTTTTTGACCGGCAAAAGTTTCGGTTAAATGAAGTTTGAAGGCATCAACCAACTTTTGAAAATCAGCAGGGTTGGCAAAGATTGGCAAGAAATCCTCAAACAAGATACCTTCTTGTGGAAAGTTTGGGTACTGTTTTAAACAGGATTTCAACTCTTTGGCATATTGCTGAAGCTTTTCTGAGGCGGATGGCATTGTGAAATGAGATTGCTGATATCGATACTTCAGCAGATAGAGGTTAATTGGCGAATATTGTTCTCATCAATTTTGTAAATTTTTTTTTTCTTTTTTGTTTTTCTCTTTTCCCTTTTTTTCCTGATTTGGCGAATCACTACCGGGTAGCGTCATAAGCGCATAGTCCTGCAGATCAGGATCATTCGAAGTTTTTCTGAGTTGACCATAATAGTCACCTAGTCTGTAAGCACTTTCTGCTTTGAATCTGTAACAGTGAACTTCATGGTATCCTTATTAGAAAACCCTTGAAAAGAATGGAGTGCATTCAATGGTGAGGGTTTTTTTCAAAAATGTGAAGACTGCCAGGCAGTGAACTTTAATATAATAGGCTCGGTATTGAATACCTATTTAGCCTCAATTGAAATGTTTAAGGATGAATATTTTTACGAGCTTTTTTATATTATTTTTCAAATAGAACGGAACTTTACAAAAAGGGAACATTTACTACCTCTTGCGTTAAATTGAAAATTTTTTGTCGAGTACGTATGTAAAGTAAGGCTCATTTAACCACTATAGTAGACTAATTTACGCTAGCAATTCGCGTCATGGTTCGATCAAGCTTTTAACTACTCCAGTTTTTGCAGTGTCGCAGTTCTGCTTGAGCTGTCAATTACCTCTTTAAGTGTGCAACGAATTCTCGATATTCCAATGATTTCATATGTGTGAATACGTAGGAAATACAAACTCGAACAGGCAGCTTAAGCTGGAAGTGGGGAAAACGGCTTACTTGGGCCGCGGTTTGAAATAGATAAACAGATATGGGCTGACAAAGACTCCGTTACTAACCAATGCAGCCTCAAATGCAGCATATAGCACATATTTATTAATTGCAAAGCCGTGGAAATATACAATCATGGCAGGGATACCGAATTAGGAAAATGAGCTTGGCTTAGCAAGTAAGTCAACGATATTCTTTTACATTAACTGTTCATCGAAGCAAAATGATTATGAGATATACAGAAAACCATTGTGTATTGTTCTCGATCGAGACGTTTTCCTCAAAAACTTATGAAACAAAACTGGACAATAGAGCTTCAAACAGCATTCGACACCTCAACAATAAGAACACTGCTTTTTAAAACATGTGAAGACATATTATTTCAGTTGATAAAGCCACTGAAAAATTAATATGATGCAGCTGCAAAAATGAAGCCCGAATAGGATATCTATCATGCTTGGTAAGGAAAGGAAACGAAATCACTTAACCTAAACCCTGAAATAGCCGCAATAGCATTGTCAAATTTACACACGTAGCTCTCAATAGGCAAAATTATTGTATGTTATCTTATTGGCTTGTAGCCAATTTTAGTAAAAAAAAATTAGGCTGCTGCGCTGCTTGTTAGAGCACCGGTACCAAAGCACTAAGACAAGACACCAATGCGCCATGGATTGTAGCATGATGGCAGTGTGTGATAGCCAAGCCGGTAGGTGGTATAGTAAGTATGTAGCAGAGCAGAAATCAAAGCCTACTGGCACATCGTGTTCCAAGATTACGCAGCACTTTCAACGTTACCAAGTTTTAGGAACCCGTTGAAGTGTATCAAGATTGACATCTTCTATTGTGTTAAACGCACAGTGGGCATTGTCCGCATCCCTCAACTAGTAAGCGAAAGTATATCTCTAAATATTAACCGCGCTGAACAGCGGCAAAATCTGTAACACCGCAACAAACATTTCAAATATCCGAAGTATGTACCATCCAACCTTTTTTACTATTTTGGGATACACGTTTAAATGTACATAGATGTGAATATGGTACTTTACGAGCGAAGGCTTTAGCTTGCTAAACAGTCTCAGAAGACGCACTATGCTGCAAGCCCTGCAAATTGAAACCGCGCTATTTTCTGCAGGCTTTTCAACATCGCGATTCTCTGCTGTATAAAAGAACACCAGTTTTCGTTCTTTCACTGCTGAAATCCTTTTGCTTTTACGATTTTACTATCACAGTCAGCAATCTCCCAACAAAATTTCTCCTTTACAGCTACTTCCATAATGAGAGCCTCTGTTTTAAAAAATTTGCTCGCCACTGCTGTGCTTACTTCCAGCGCTTTGGCCGACAATGTGGTGGTCACTGTTACCAATATGCATAGTGAGTATACCACTTACTGTCCAGAAACTGACACTTTGCCATACACCACTCACAAAACATGTACCTCTGACTTCAAATCCACATCTACTGTTACCCTTGATCATGATGTTACTGTCTATACTGGTGCTTGCCCAACTTATAACACCAAAAAGACTTGTACTTCTGACTTCAAATCACCAGTTACCAAAACTGTCAACTACGACGTTACTGTCTACACTGGTGCTTGTCCAACTTACAGCACCAAGAAGACTTGTACTTCTGACTTCAAATCCACTGCAACCAAAACTAATGGCTATGACGTTACTGTCTACACTGGTGCTTGCCCAACTTACAGCACCAAGAAGACTTGCGCTTCTGACTTTAAATCCACTACTGCTACTACAAGTGGTTACGACGTGACAGAATATACCGGTGCTTGTCCAACCCCAACACCATCCACTACTTCCAAGTCTTATGTGACTGAAAAAACTTGCACTCCAACTTTCAAATCCACCGCTACTATTACAAATGGTGAAAAGGTTACCATTTACACTGGTAACTGTCCAACTTCATCACACACTTCCTCCACAATCACTTCTTCTCTGTCCTCATCTTCTGCTTCTTCTAGTTCCTCTATTCACTCCTCTTCTTCTAGTTCCTCTATTCACTCCTCTTCTAGTTCTTCCATTCACTCCTCTTCTAGTTCTTCCATTCACTCCTCTTCTAGTTCTTCCATTCACTCCTCTTCTAGTGTACACTCTACTACTACTAGTAACACTACTAGTAACACAACTACTCCAGCCACCAGCACTCCAACTTCTACTCACAGCCACACTGTTGTTACTCACAGTGGAACTACTTTCACTACTGGTATCACCCATGTTACTGTTACTAGCTCTGGTGTCGTTACTCACTACACCACTTACTGTCCATTGACATCAGAGACTTCAGCTGCCGTCAACAGCACTACTACTCAACCACCCGCCTTGTCCACCAGTACAGCTACTACTTCTAACATTCTCACCACTGTGATCTCCACCACCTCTTGCTCTAACAATGCTTGCACTTCCCATGCTATTACTACCGGTGTCACTCATGTTACCGTTACTAGCTCTGGTGTCGTTACTCACTACACCACTTACTGTCCATTGACATCAGATACTTCAGCTGCTGTCTTGAGCACTTCTGCCCCATCAAGCTCTGTTGCTGCTACTTACTCCACTGATAGTGCTTCTGCTTGGACTTCCTCTACTACTTGGACTTCTGCTTCTGCTTGGAGTTCTGCTTCTGCTTGGAGTTCTGGTTCAGCTTGGAGTTCTGGTTCAGCTTGGAGTTCTGCTTCCTCTTGGGCTACTACCTACCCAGCTTCATTTGTTGAAAGTAGCACTGTTACTGGGTCTACTGTTCCAGTAACTACTGTTCAAGGCTCTACTGTTCCAGGTACCACTGTTG
>JXWR01000902.1_pt1 | contig 17151 bp, 8 predicted proteins | sample 315541 | NCBI WGS metagenome assembly JXWR01 (sample SAMN03273951, study PRJNA271842) | soil metagenome | isolation source: rice field ambient CO2 | place: India: CRRI Experimental farm Cuttack,Odisha-753006 | collected 2013-12-17
GAGATTGACATTGAGTTTGCAAACTTGCAAATTCAATGTCAATCTCCAGTAGCTCCCACAGCCAGGATCCGCATAATGGAAAAAAGCCTCCAGTTATTACCGTATTTCAAAAGCCTAAACTTTACTGTCAATCTAGAGACTGTACACGCAACAAACCCGTTAGCTAGTCAGCTAGTTAGTTTGTATGATCATATACGACATAGTCTGGCCCCATATCGAATACGCCAACGGGCCAATGAACTACAAAGCCAAGCCAGATAAGCGCCTGTTATGAAAAATACTACTACTACTACTACTACTACTACTTTTACTACTACTAATAATAATAATAATAATAATAGTAACAATAATAAACTAACGATCCAACACTTCTCAGTGGTTCCAACCATGGCCCGCGGTTTCGTGATGCACCTCAAGCCGACCGGACGTTACAATCCAAGTCGCTGGCCCTTTGGAACCAAACGTAAAGCAAAAATAAAGGGGATGCGTTCGTTGCTCGTAATTCGAGCAGCTATATACTACAGTGTAGTCCAGCGGGCCAACGGAGATCTGCCAACAACAGCAAGGGCAACGGCTGGCCGGCTCGCCCTAAAGCGAAAAGCAAAAAGCGAAAAGTAAAAGATGGAATCGATACCTGTTAGGCAACGGGGGCCAGCCAGCACACGCGTAGATACCGAATAGAAATCAAGCCCTTGATATCGTGCAGCAGCAAGCAACGTTGCTATTTGCTGTTGGTGCTGTGCTACTGATGCAATTGATATACTATCATCCATCCATCTATCAATCTATCGACTGTGGGCGGCTGTTATCACCCAGCAGGCAGGGGCTCACCTCACCATTGGTTCTCTTTTGCCCGTATTTGAATGTGCGCCGCTTGCTGTATTTTGCGTCTATCTGCCGTTGGTATCACATGCGTGAAGCATGATTGATCCACATTATTGACCATCACGCCAATCTACACAGCTTATGGTCTCCATAACATTAAAGCATCTATTCAACAGGCAAAACACAAGTGAATAAAAAAAAAAAAATCTATGCACATTATACGTAATTGAAAACGTCCCTTAACCCAAAATATAAACAATTATCAACAAAAATCAAAATAACAAGATGAAAAACAAAAAAACAACGAAAAAAAAAAAATTAAACTAAACAAAGATAAAGCAGAAATAAAAAACTGTAGCTGAATCGAGAAGAATCAAATAATGATAATGATAATAAACTGAGAAAGAAGAAGAAGAAGAAGAAGAAAAAGAAAAAAAAAGTACCACGTAAAACAACATAATCCAGACACTCTCCAACTCACCAAACTTGCAACTCTTCATAAATATCAATAACCAGACAATACTGCTCAATAACCTCAGAAACAACATTTCTCACATCATCACACATAACACAAGGTCCACAAAATACAATCGCCATTGAATTATTCTTGCCCAACCCACTACCACCATAACTCATTTCTGTGCAATTTTCTTCAATGATTCGTTGCAAATTTGGTCGTTCACCAAACTTGACCATTGCAAATTCATTCAATTCTTCAAATATTTGCTTATCGGTGAGTAGTGTCATACTAGCAACGCTTCCACTACTGTATAGACTGGAAAAGCTATTGTTGTGTGATTGTAATTGCGATTCTGATTGCATTCTCGTGCCCATAGCAGCAATTGCGCCATACCCTTGATGGTTATTATGCAATAACTCTTGATGATTATGATTCGATAACCCTTCAATAGCCAAAGCGGAGCCATTGACATTAACAGCCTGCGTCTTGGATGTTGATGTTGGAATCTTGCCGGGTTTTTTTTTACTACTTGAAAGAAGTGGCTCCCATTCCGATGATATCCCAATAGGCGAATCACTATTGGTTTTAGTAACATCATGCTCATTATTATTGTCCTTGTTGTCATCTTTCTTTGGAAGCAAATGATTTGTCATTATTGAAGTCGCATCTCTTTCCCTAGTCAAATACAAACATGTCTCACAATCTGCCCCTTTCAATTCCAATAATTCATTGGCGAACCATTTCAAGTCATCAAATTTCTTATTACTCCAATATAACTTCAAATCTTGCTTACTGGTGCCAGACTCTTCGGCGGCACCACCAGCAGCAGCACCAGCAGCATCAGCAGCAGCCACCTGCTTATCATTACCCTTTAGCATTTCATGCAAATGGTAGTATGGACCAGGAATCCCACTGCCACCAGCAATGAACAAGACTTTCTTATACTTGCTCAAATCATAATAATCTCCATACGGTCCCTCCAACGAGACTTTAATTGTGGCTTTGCAGCCGGGATGGCTAGTCACATAATCGTATAATTTCTTAGTAATGCCACCCTTCACTTGAATGAACAAAATCACCTCATGTTCATTGGTCACTGATTTCAATAAACTGAATGGATGTGATTGCCAAAACGTATTAGGAAGCAAAAAATAGGCAAACACATAACATCCAGGAAACGGTTTCCACTTGCCGGCATCTTTTATCGGTACGGTAACTTTCAACGTGTTTGGGGTCACCAAAGTGATTGTTGCTAATGATACTCCAAATTTGTATAACTTGACGATTCTCAAAGTTCGATCAAAGATCCAAATTAAGATCGATAGCAAAGTGTATTCTAACCATCCAACTTGCAAACAGTGGTAAACTAAGCCAAGCAAAAAAATACTGGCAAAAATGATATGAGTAACCAAGAACACTTCATACCATCTGCTGCGAAAATAATGCATTGCCTGAACCATTAGCACAGCAGCACAAATTGTAGAAATGGTTCCAAAAAGGTAATATCTTTCTTCAAAAATATTCCTCCAAAACGTACGCCTTTGAGCACTAATGATACCGTAGCCCACACTATGGATAAATGCATTAAAAAACATTCCTCTGGAGATCCATTTATGATAAACGATAAGTGAACTGTACGGCAAGCCTGAGAGCCAAGTAAGAATACTGTTTCTTCCAGCTAATAAAATCAAGATTGGTACGTGGTCAATGGCAATTATTCCTGACCGATCAGCCAAATATCGTAGCACTTGATCAGAAATGGTTGGAAACAATCTGCTATCAGTGCTAATATTGTAGTCTCCGACCAATAATATAATGTTGAGCAAAATATAGGCACCAAGAATTATTGACTCTAACCGAGTGGGCACTAATGCAGATGAAAAATATTTAAAAATTGGATTCTTGGCAATGGATTTAAGAATTATTGGATCATGATGCTTTGTCTTGGTGTTGGGAACAGTAACGTATTTTTTGATCATGCCATTTATAAACTTTTGATTGAATTTTTTATTTGTATTTAATAACGATATTGATCTAGTTTGGATAATCTTGTTGTATATGGCAAAGCTTGCAAAGATCGCCGACCAGTAAACGGCAATAAATTTACCAAAATAGGTGCTCAGAACAAAATTTGTTTCAAAATCAAACATATCCTTCTTGTACCCTCGTGTCATATTGATATTAAGCTCAATGGGATTGTAAAATACTGTAGTAGTAGGACTACCATCAGATTGGTTAGTGGTGGCCGGATTCACAATATATTTTGACCCGTTTTCGTATTTTTGTAATAATTGGTCAATGTTAACTTGATACTCTCCAAACTCTTCACAGTAGCTTGAAAACGCATCAAGATTGGCAACGAAAAGGTTGTTGTTGTCATTGCTGAGTTCTTGTAAACAATTCACCACCGTTACTAGTTTAGGATCGTAGTAGCAGGAACAGGCCCACCAAATACCGGAACTGTCATCACATCCAAACATATATCGACTGACGGCAAATTGACAACCTAGAACTGAAGACTTGGAATCTGGACTAAGATGTGCCGTCTTATGAGACAATGACGATGCTTCGGCTTGGGTGGTAGGTATTATCGCTGCTACAAGTAGTAGCAATATTGTTAGCAAATGCATCTGAGGTTATGCTTTGGATGATAAATCAAAGATTGAATAGATAACTGATAATGAGATATTGCTTTTGCTGTGACGATAATTTTGCTTCTTACTAAATCGTTGCCTGCTCTCAATACATAGTCAAAAGATTTGATAATGACGATACTGATGATAGTGCTGCGTAAATGATCGTTGCGAGGAGATGGTTCTAAAAACAATAGCGAAAACAATCAAAATGATCAGCGAGTCAAAGATTCGGACAAAATGGTTAGCGGTGCTATTTTGCTTTGTGAGCACACTTGCAGTCTGTAAGATATTCTTTCCACTTGCTTATATAGCGAAACTATGCTGACCAACAAGGCAGATCTATTAGAGCAGCAGTACAGTAGACAGAACAAACACACACCGGGATATATATATGGTTATTTTTTGTGGGTGCGTTCTCAAAGGTCAACGAACTCAAATACGCTCCGCTCCCACAGCAGCTGCTAGTGGAAAAAATTTGCATGTGGGCCCCCGTTGATTCGACACTGGTATCTCCGGATGGAGTCTTGAGGTATTGGCGCAGAGAACGAGAGCGTAATGTTTTTACGCCCCCTTGCGGGCTATCAGACACATTTACAACTATCTGAGTATATATTATAATAACCCGGTATTTCTTGCTATTGAATCTAGTAGCTTGTATGAGCTATGACAGCCAGATATGGCAGGAGTGTGGCTTTCAGTATATCTCCGTAAATCCCTTTTCAAAAGCAACAAACTAAAACAGTCAGCTGACCACAGGGTGTGCCTTAAGAGGCTTTTTCTAAGCATTTTTTTGTTATCGATTCCATCTGCGCCATCGCTTTTGTACTAATCAATCACTCATACGTTTTGTCTTACGGCTGAGGCTGTTCTGGACAAGACATCCAAGGGGGGATATGCTTCCTGTGCCAATGCTTTATGTTTTTAAGCAGACCCCTATTACCAGTTGCTTCTTCTTACTGTGCTGGCCCATCAGCATATAGCAAGGAAGCTCTCAATTTAAATGAGGTTGTGTAGGCTTTTGCAGGGCTTTTCCTGCTTTTCCTGAACGAGCAATTGCCGGTACGAAGGTAGCAAATATTGTAGTGGCTTCTAACTGTGTGGATACTTCACACACGTTTCATCGGATGTCACTTCATGACGTGAAAACTAGAGAGGCCACTGTTCATGGTTTCTCCAAGTGTGAGGTGTTTCCTCCCACAAGCGACTTCCATCCGTCTGCTATCAAAACCATCAGCAGTGCTGTTAATCAACTGGCGTCTATTGTTTGTTTTTGCTTCTTTTGAGAGAGGGTTTTCACCCATGTGGTCGGTATAATCATTCTATCACATGACTATAATCACATGACTATCACGGGAGATAATTTCAGCCAATCGCTCGTGAGAAAAATCGTCTTACTCAGGCAGCAGCAGAAAAGTTTCTCAAAGAAAGAAAACATTAATGCAATGATAGTGAAATAACTATACAAATCAGCGGTGAATAGCGTTTGACGTTTAGTTGCGAGAGAGAGCGAGCGAGCCCAGAAACTAACATTTCTATATTGCACAGCAACCATACCATACAACAATAACAATAATGATTGCCAGCTTGGGTCTCAAATCAATTGTTCAACAGCAAAGAGCTACTGCCATCACTTTTGCCAGATGCTTTAGAACCGCTGCTCCAGTTGCCAATGCCTCTGTCGCCAGCGCCCATGCTGCTGCTAAAGAACTCACCACCAAACCAAACCCAGACCCATTGCTTGCTGAATACCCAGACTTCAAGCCAGAGCTTTATTTTGACAGAGATCCATACAACAAGTACGATGATCAGCAAAATAGAAGAAACTTCGATGAACCATTGCATATAAATGATGATATGTTGAACATGTGGTCTCCAGATTACTACCAACCAGTTAGTGATGCCACCGGTTTGAAATATAATGCTGTTTTCTTTGGCGGTATTGGCATCTTTGCTGCTACCCTTTACTATTTCTTTTACCCAGAAAAACCAGCTATGCCAAGAAACTACCCACATGGGGGTTTGGCTCAAGCTTTGGGTGCTAGTGGTGAGGAAGATGCTCCATTATATGCCGCAAGAATTGACAAGACTGCTTAAATGGGAAATTGAAGAATAATAAATTTATTTTATTAGTTTCCAATTAGCAAGCAATTTTTTTTTTTCAAAAAAAAAAAAAAAAGAAATCATTGCGAAAGTTTACTTTAGCATCATCCATCAGCATATACTACATGGAAAGAAGTAAAAAGATCAATCAAGATACAAACAGCTAAAGATCAAGTAACCTTTTCCTGTATTTATTGACGGCCTTTTTTTCTGTTTTTCCATTACACAACGAATTCAATTCCCTGAACCCCAGTCAAATCACAACTTTCCGCCTTTCTTAATTACTCTAGTAAAACTATTAATTCTTTAGTCCACCTAGAATAATTCATTACTTACAATTTTTTAATTTTTTTTTCTTTAATGTTATGTTTTTATTTGTTTCGGTGTGTTGTTTTATATCAAAACATTATTGTAGTGCATGATCTGCCAGCTACAGTTTGGCCTTACCATCTAAAACTCTAAATGCAAAATTTTATCCTCTACCAAAACTTCAAATCTTTCTGACCGTAAATCTCATAAACAATAACAATAACAACATCGCAAACCATCTTCACCTCATCGGGAGTATTTTCCTTTTGCCTCACATAAAGAAGCTTTTTAGAAACTTCGCGTAGTTCATGTACCTCACCATATTCGAGCACATCAGTCAATTTCAAGAAAAGCGCCAAGGACCACAAATTCAAATTGCCTTTCATTGACTTATTGACTAATTTTTTCATGTATATTATAAGCCTAAGCACCGTATGGTGCGGTAGGGCTTGAAGAAGTGGCTTAGTGGGTTTATGGTTAAGCATGAATGCACGCCAGGCTGTGAATTTATCGGGGAATCGTGTGGGTATTTCTTGATTTTGGGGATGGTCATTGCCAACAGGCTGGACATGGCTGATACTTGTGATGGTTTGACTATTGACTATATTAGCATCTATGCTGTCATTGGCATTGGCATCGCTGTCATTTGTTGACTCGTCGTCTTTAACTTCATTCTCTGCCTGATTTGTTTGAATCTCATTCTGGCTCTCCTCTTCATTGTTTTGTTGATGTTCACGCTGAATTCCAACTTCAAATTCTTCATCTTGTTCTCCAGCCTCTTCTTCTTCACCATTGAACAAACGCTTTTGTATTTTGAAATCCTTAATGAATTGATCCTTCCAAACTATAAACTTCTCTCTTGTTTCCTGTGTAAACTGAACATCTTGTATCTCTTTAGCCATGTTATTCACCGCACCATCAACACTACGCTGTACCCCAGTATCCTGCTTCTTCGGTACTGGGCACTGATCGTCATCATTACCATCCATTTCCACTTCCTTAATATCCCCATCGTTACCATAATCCAATACCACTTCGTCTCGACTCAATGCCACAGCTGCTGCCGCTGCAGCTGATCGTTTACGCTTATTTGCAGCAGCATGAAAATTCATCAATTTTCGCCTTGAAGAAAAAAACACTTGCTCACTGGATTCCAGCTCATGCCTCACTGATGATAAATAACTGGAAACATCGACATAGTTAAAGTTTTCTTCACTGGTAGTGAGCGGTGGCTTATATTCGAAAGGGAGTACTTGTTTTTGGGCATCCATAATCAATATTTTCAGCGTTTTAATGATATGGCTGCTGGTTTACAATTCTGGTGAACTTGACAATTGATTAAGATAATATTCAAAGATTGAGAGTATATGAGTTACCACCAGCTAAGCCAAAAAAGAAAGAAAAAAAAATCTCGTATATGGATAGGGGGTTTTTTTTTTTTCAAAATCTTGATAGACTTTCATGGGCTCTACATCATCTCCAAAAATACCCCATCGATGCCCTGCTGCATCCCCCAAAAGACAATTTTTTTTTCTTACTGTCTGCAGTCTACGCTAAGCTGTTCACGTGATAATACAAGTTAATCTCGCTCTCGATCGAGAGCAGGAAAATTGCACTTTGAGCTTGGTCACTGTAATGGGCAATATTTGCTGCTGCTGTCAAGTTATCGCATCAACAATAAATTGGTTATCTCTTACTAAAGCTCAATTATATCAGGTATATCAATCATACATATAATAAAATGCCGCTTCCTGTGAAACGCGAAGACCTCGTGGTTAAGTATGTTCTGACATATTATGTTGCTACGTTTTGTTCGTTGTTAACTGTCATTTATGAGCTTGGGCTTCTGCAGCATGGATGAATTGTTATCTGACTGGCTGGATAGTATAATAGGCTGATGAATAATCACGAATGTACCTGTTCACCTTCCAATCAGAGCTATTCGCATTTGCCATAACATCAAATCATGAATCTATTGAGCCTGTAACATTAATTCAACTACTGTCTTTTCCATAATTGCTCAACATAAAACTAACAATATTTTTCATTTGATATAGATACACTCATGTTCCTCAAATCCCAAAAAACCCACCAACGGGAATGATTGCTCAAACATTACCAATGGCCGCCATGTTTTTGAGAAATAAGATGCTTAGTTGGGTAGCTTTTTCCATCTGTTTGCAACACTACTTGAATTATCGTAATGTGCCTCTTTCTGAAGATGGTAATTCTCCATTATTGAGTTTGGTTCTTGCTGCTATGGGAGTCTTCACCGCTTATATGGATGTATGTATTGGACTGTTATTGTTATTGTTGTCATTTTTTAATTTTTGTTAATGGCCTTTTCCCTTTTTTTCTTCTTTTTTTCTTTTTTCGTTCCACTTTATTTTGGGTTGTTTTCGAAAAGAGAGAAACTCTCCCATCTAAAAACAACGCAATATCATTACTTCAGTTAAAGCCTGAATACTAACAGCCAATTCTAGATCTTTATTCCATCACCCCAAACACAAGCAAAAAGCAGTAGTGAAAAAATAATTGAATCTGCAACTACAGTAGTATCAAGCGTGGTTCAAACCGCTACCAAATAATTTTGAATTTTCGAATATCCATAGTTATTATTTTGTTTTTGTGCTATTGTTTGTTTTTGTACTGTTGAATACTTGAATTATTTTTGGTCTTTTGCTACTCATCTCTGCAAATTGTCTTTTCTGAAAAAACAACTGGGAGACTTGTAAGGTTTTGTATTTCTAGAAATGTGACCATGTATTATTGAGGTTTCGCTCGAGTGGCGATATGATACTCAATAGCAAGACTCGAAACTTTATTCTAAGCCAAACTCAAAGATATGAGAGGACACCAATACATTTCACTCATTTAAGCGAAACGTATGTAAACTAGCAAATGCCTACTGTTTATGGGTCGGGCTAATTGGCTTCGTCGTCATACTAGTATCCCACAATGTCCCCATTTGTAGCAGCTTCAACGAAAGTGACAGCGGCAAAATTCGGGGCAAGAGTGATTGTTTCCACTACACATTAAGATTGCCAGGACAACTACAATTTTAAACAAAGAAAAAAGAATTTTTTTTCTTTCATGAAAGCAATGTATTGATATAACATAACTTGCAAACACATTAATAGTAAGCAAAAAACAAAAAACCTTGATAAGAAAAGATGAAAAAATGATAATAAAAACAGAAAATGATAATAATATAGTGAAAGTAATGTTAATGTAAATGTAAAAGATGTGATTTAATGCCAGCTTTAACAATTTTTACACTGCATTTTGGATCTGCTCTTACTATTTGTAGTGGGCTTTTTTTTTTGTTTTTTATACTAGAAATCCCACTTGGCTTGACGCAAATCTGACTTGACCCCAGCTAGCCTAATGTTAATGGCTATCATTTCGTTTCAGGACTGGCCATTTAAGCTCTGTTTACTGGAGTGGTGTTGAAAAGACGACAAGGCAAGCCTGGACCATATATACCATTTTGGGCTTCTGGCACAATCACCCATCTTCTACCTCTATTCAAACTTGGAGCAACAATGGAAGTACCATCTTTACCCAAGATTTCTTGCTGCACCACATTTTTTGGCACCGTTGGTAAAGTCTTACTCAACAAAGTAGCATCTGGATTATCAGAAGCCTTGTATGGCAAAAGTTCTTGTTGACCCTTGTTGCCAACGGAAATTCTTGGAGCATTAGCAGATCCGAGTTTCAAAAGACCAGAAATTTTGGTTTGATCAAATGAAGAAACTTGTGGATAGTTTCTACGATGGTCTCTTTTGAAAAATGGATTGCCGGCAATATCACCAGATGGAATAGTGTATGGGTCAGTGTATTCACCAGCTTTTGGTTGAGAACCTGGGGCTGGCACACGGTAAATCGGGACTATTGGGTTACCACTAGAACGGTTAGGGACCTAGAAAAGATAGATGGTTAGTATTTGTGGTGCACTATAATTAAATGTCACTTAATTGAAAATATATATAACCGAGAATAATGGTAAATGTGATAGGAAGGAATGACAGTATTGATATTGATAATAGCAGATGTCAATGTCGTTGAATGTGGGTCTCTGTGAGCATTAAGCATGTTGTCAAAATAATATTAAAATTGGCATTATTGCGAGGCAGGATAGCTTCATTTTAAAAACATAACTCTATACTGCTCCATCCATGGGAGAAAAGATCCCACTGCTTATTTATCCATTCCATTACATTTGATCAAATTCACAGTTGTGGGCTTTAATTCATCATCAGCTCGATCAAATAGAACAAGAACATACCAAAGTCAACCATTGTCTTAGCACTTCCCAAATCCCCTTGGATCCGGTAGTGTATTTCTTGTAAACAGGCACTGGTCCACCAGACATCTTTGATTATATTTTCTTGTTCTGTTTTTGGAATGTGTTGTGTGTACGGAAGTACTTGTATCAATCTGTATTCAAAGGACTCTTTCTACTCTATTCAATATTGAACTTCTGTTTTATTTTTTTTTTTTCTCTCTTTCTTGTTTTCGGCCAATCGCTGCGCGCTCAAAAATAATCCTCAGTGGGGCGCACCTCGTGATCGTGTGACTAAAGCAGAAATGTACATTATTATACATATAGCTGGTACCAATTACTCGGTAATAAACAAAATCTGAAAACAAATATCAGCGTTATATATATACAAATCAACATTTGAGAAAAGAACTGCTAAATTTGTCACAACCGATCCGAGGACAGAAAACTAAAGTAACCTAAAAATAGGAAGATTGTAAATGATTATGGTAGTTGCCCCTAAACTAGAAAAACTGTGTCTATGGTTGATACTATCAGCTCAAAATTCTACAAGGCAATAATTTGAAATATTGTTTGAACAGTCGTAGCATAGTTTAAATGCATCTTCGTATGTTTATGGATCAGCGGATTAAGCAACTGCTATTTAATTAACAGACTAGTGAGAGGGAGGGGGTCGAATAAAGTTGAGGGAATTTTTGCAATATTGTAATAATGCTAATGAAAGCATAAAAATTATGTCCTCCTAAGCCAGAATCAAATAAAACCACTTCAACTAGTCTTTGGCTATAGCCTTAATATAAGCCCTACATGACTTTATATAAAATTAAGTTTAAATAAAGCGCCGGCTACACAAGACACATGTAAAACTAAATTATATTGCTTTTCCAGTCAGGGAAATACATAGTTTTAATAGATGCATCCACATCCATCTCTAATAACCGGCGTAGCATGGCTCAACCTTCTACAATACCTTCAACAGCTGGTATCTGATAGCGTTGATGTTAGCTGGCATTTAAAGGAGAAAACTAGCATTGGTCTGGATAGCAATCAGACAATTTCACATTCTACTTGATAAAAACTAAACGTAATTTTCTATTTCTTTTTTTTTATTATAGAATTTTGAGGAAACCAACTATGGGCAAAGTCCACATGGATGAAAATTAAGAGTCTCCCTAAAGCTCATAAAACCAGCAAAAGGGCTTGTAGCATCAGAATTTGTAGCATCAGGATACTATAAATCCCTCTGTAACTTTTAGCTTCATGCATGTTGTTGATGACCGATGACATGTGTAAAGAGACTAAGATCGTAAGGAGTAAAGCCATTTTTGTATCTTGAAAATTATATCTCTAAACTGTTTAAACTGTAACAACGTTTTTGCAAGTGCGCTGCAGAGGCAACGCAATTTAAGATTTTAAAATTTTTTTCCACATCTTGTAATATAAATCAATAAATTAATAAATCAGTGCTCAGTACATTAAATCCTCGTACACTTGAGTATAGCCATTGTCTAACTTTCCAATTTTCTTCCAATCCTTTTCCTTTAAACATTCTTACTTCTCATTAAGTTATTTTTAGGATCACACTTTCCTAAAGACTGTTTAATCAGGAGTGCCGGCTGTTTCTTTTACTCAAGTATATACTTGTCACATTGTTGTTTAATATATCTCTGTCAATGATATACATCTTAGCAAGTATTCAGAAATTGGCCCTGTCCACCTAAATTGTCAATTCTTATCTGTTTGGTGTCAATGCCTTTATACAGCTATATGAAGCTATCTGCGTTGTTGTTAGAGTGTTTTCAAAGCAGTTGCGAAACCGCCAGCTGTTTAATATCAAATAATTTTTTGATTCATTGTATCACCCAGCAAGTGCAGTATATGCAATTAAACTGGTAAATGCGATGACATAAATTACGAAAGTGAATTTGACTGGAGCGACGTATATACGCGTATAAATAAACAGTTAGCAGAAGTATTTGAAAATTTTACTGAGCTAAACTACACAATTCATTTAGTAGAAAGAAACTACATCAAAAATGCAATAAGATAAATTAGACTAGGAACAAACAGTAGAAAATATGCATAAGGTATCATCAGTAACAAATTCAAGCCGGCTTGGGTGTCGCTGATGGAGTGGGAGTATTGTTTGTGCTTCCGTTAGCATTTATTGTCTTTTTTTTGACCACCGGTTTGCGTCTCAATTTTTCCAAAGCTTGAGGATCAAATTTACTATCACACGTGGGACAAATCTCATTTTTGGGTATTTCACTCAACACACATAAACACACTGAGCAAACGTACCCAATATCAACAATCCGTCCAGTGGCAAAACACGAAGCTCGGAAATCAATATCATTATTCACCGGCAATGCAACATAGTTTCGTATACTTGGCTCAATAAAAAAAACCGTTGATAAATATTGAATTAATCCCTGAGGATTTTTCACAAGCAAATAAATACCTCCTGTAACATCAGCGGCCTGTTGAAGAAAAGTGGAATGATTTCCAAGTTTGCAAATGTCCATGGGAATTTTCATTCCCTGAGCAGCAAAAATCGAATTCATGGTAGGAATATATGACATGGAGGAGTCATCACTGACGCTCATAACTAGCATTCTTGCGCTCATTGCAAGTCCATCATTAACTTGCCGCACTCTGTTGATGTAAGTTAAGGCTAGTGATAATGCTCCTGGCATAGTGCTTTTCACTTTGGTCTTATCGGGCACTGTTTCATTGAGTAGACTTTCTAAAGCATCAAGGATAGTTTCATCAACAATTTTGAATTGTCGATATATATTTTTGCTTTTTAAATGTCTCTTAGAATCTTGCTGACTTTCCGAATAAACATCGGGAGTCGGTGATATCGACCGGCCATCCATAGCATTACCATTACCATTTGTGCTACCAAAACCATTGGTGTTTCCGTTAGTATTGTGATTCCTTGAAGCCGTGGCCGCAGCAGCTACTGTAGATGAAGAGCTTGCGGAAGTCGCAGCGATGCCTGTATTGATATCATTCACCGTATCGGGAGAAGGAAATAAATATTTAGCACAAGTGGAATGTGCAGCAATAACTACCACTTTATTAGAATTATTAATTGCAAGATGTGCATTCAAAGCAACAACGATACTTTGTATCACTTGCTTCAAGTTTGCTTGATCTTTCAAAATTGCCCAGTATAAAGGATTGGTTTCAATAATTAGAGCAAGAAGTGATGGCGAATCTTCGGCAGCGTGAGAGCCTAAGCCGGGAGCTCGGGCGATGGTGGTATCTGCTATAGCGTCCATGACTGCTATTTTCTTAGTGAGATTAAGAAGACGTAGATGTTGAAAAGTTCGTTGTTACAATTCATAAAGTCCGCAGAGATGCGATTGTATTTTTAATTTTCCGTGTTTAGTGAAAATTGGTTATGGACAAAATGTTCCGCGGTGATGGTATATAGTTCGTTAATATAGTAACGCTATCTCAATAATCTCATATTTATTAAATTATCTTAATTTTTTTTCTATTTTAACACGGTAGTCACATATATATTCACTTATTTATTGTACACAGAATCCAAAAGAAAGTCAACATCCAATCCTGACACTTTCAAATCAGCCGCCTGTTTCTGAGTAATCTCCAAGCATTTTTTGTGAATTGGCGAATCTATCTTTACATCGAACAACTGCTTTTTGAGCAACTCTGCGTGCTTTTTAACTTCCTCCGTGCACCATTTCACAATATCACTGGCGTATTCTGACTCCGGAAATGATTCTTTGTATAAAAGAGTAGTGGCTTTAATGGTTTGGAATCGAATTATTGAGACCTGGGTTATATAGTCTGGCAAATCACCCTCGAAATCAACTTCATCGGTTAGTCTACTGATCAACTTGCTTCTTGATAAAAGAACGTTTTCCTTAGCCAAAGCCGTCAGGTCCAAAGTCCTTAGGAAAAAAATGTATTCATTGATATCTTCGGTGGTGTTCAATTCATCGTTAATTTCAAACACAAGTGCAGACTCCAATTGTCCTTGTCTTTGTTCCAATTTAATCTTTAAAACATCTAACAAGACAAGCACCTCTTCTGAAGAGCTAGAACTTCCCAGTTTTGCTTCTTTTCTTCGCTGGGAAATCTGCTCATCACAAACCTTGATCAATTCCACAGCAGCTTCAAATTTATGATGTGCAATATCGATGTCCAACTCGTCAATCATATCATCAATATCTCTTAAATTTCTCATAGTATTTGAGTTGTTTAAACTCATTGTTCTTGTATGCATTCTAGCACTCAAATCTTGTAACAAATTGGAGTTTCTCTTACCAGATTTATCACTGGCGGATAATATCGACATTGAGTCTCTCAATTTTCTCTGTTTCAAAGTTTCCTGTTCAGTAATATCTCTCAACTGACTTTGCGCTTTCTTAAATGCTGATATTATTTTAATATATTGATCTTTCTTGTCGGTCTGAAAAATAAAACTAGATCCATGATATTTAAAGTTTATTGTGAAGTAAGTTTCTTTTGATCCACCCGCATTACTGCCAGTGCCGTTTTGAGACTTAACGTCTTGTATTTCAATGAGTTTGACTTCTCTAATAGGCCAGCATTGTTCTGCCACAAGCTTAAACCTTCCATGTCCCGGGTTGTTTTTTCTCTTCTTATTAGAAGCTATCAAAACATGATCATTCAATACAAACAAATGCGACGATTGTAAAGGTTTCCAAGTAGCAGCATTCAATTCAATCCATCTCCCACTTTCAGCCAACACATGTCTTGAAGGTATAGCAGTCAAGAACTTCTGAGCTCCTTCAACGTGCTTGAAAAGACTATTGAGTTCTTCTACCCACCTTTTCTCTAAAATCATCACACTATTTCTATCTCTTCTTCCGTTAGTCTTGATTGAAGGCAAGCTCTTCTGTGAGCTACCATTATGGCTTGGTGATTCAATTTCTAGTCTAGCTTCTGCCACATCTTTCATTTGACCGGTGATTTCTTGTAACGTACTTACTGTGCTTTTTAAACCTTTTAGTTCTTGTTCCGTGGTGTTCAAGTCATTAGACACAATTAATATTTTTTCATAACTCTTGTTGACATTGTTTTTTATATCCTCGTCGACTTTTTCGTCCCAAGACATCAACTCAGTGGTGAAATTCTCCACATCAGCCGCCGTGGCTTGTTGTAACTGAGATATCACATATCTGTAAGCATCAAAGTTTGGGTCAGCCAAAGGTACCGAAAAGCTACCAGCTTTGTTTCTTCCTTTGACAGGCACTCTATCACCACCAGCAGAGCCATGTGCAGGGCCCATCATGTCACCACCAGGTACCATTGCGCTGCCTCCAGATGCCACTCCGACGCCTGGTCCTGCACTAAGTGCTGGATCTTGGGATAAACCTGAGCCTTGCTGGTCCTGATTGAGTGGCTGGTTTTGATACTGTTGGTTCTGGTACTGTTGCTGCTGTTGCTGTTGCTGCTGCTGTGTATGTTGCAGTTGCAGTTGTTGTTGAGCAATGATATCCAAAGCGCCAGACGGCAACGACGGCATGCTACCAAAGTCGGGCCCCATCGGGCTCTCCAACTTTGTCGACAACCGTCTCTTGATCTTCTGCTTATCTAGGCTAGGTACCTTAGGCATTTTGAAGCCACTTTGGCTGGTTGATTCCACTTGTAAGTTGGCATACGGATTGGTTTGGGGAGCACGGTTCTTGCCCTTGCCGTAGTTTCTCCAATCCCCCATTGGGGCCCTACTCTTTCTCAAGGAGGCATTCTCTTTAGAGGGAATCATTGTTTGCTTTTAGCGGATTATATATTGTGTATCCTGGCTTCGTTTGTTACAGTGTGTATATATCTATGAACAGGTCCTCTGTTCTGTTCTATTCTGTTTTGGTGGCAGTTGGCGCTGTGGTGTCTGGAGGTCCGCGTACATCGCTTACACCACTTGCAAAATGTAAAAATAGAAAAAACTGAAAACAGTCTTACACTTGACAGGACGCCCATGGTGCTCGAGCACAGTTACAACAGTGCCAGCAGCCACAGCGTCCATTAGAAGGAATAACAATAGCTATAAACAAAATTTCAGAGTAACATATCAAAAGTGGCCCAGTCTATATATATACCAAAGTATAGTCCCCATGTCCGTGACAAGTGAAGAGCTTAACTATCTCATATGGCGATACTTGCAGGAAGCCGGGCACGAAGTCACTGCTTTTGCCTTGCAAGATGAAACAAAAGTCCACGAACTAGACGAAAGATACAGCAGCAGAATACAGATAGGATGCCTAGTGGATTTAGTACAGAAAGGGATACTATACTCTGAAGATGAAAGCCTAATAAATCATAAAGGCGAACTCAAGAGTAAAGAAGAACTAGAGAAAACATTTACATTGTTTGGGGCTCTTCGAAAAAACCAAAATGTGGATTTGAAATTTAGTGGAAGATTTGCCTTAGAAGGCGACGAGGAGGTAGAAGAAAAAATAGATACAGAAAAAGCAAAAGATACTGCAAACGGGAAACAGGACCAACAGGAGAGTTCTAATAATAATAATGATAATGAT
>JXWR01001720.1_pt1 | contig 17015 bp, 7 predicted proteins | sample 315541 | NCBI WGS metagenome assembly JXWR01 (sample SAMN03273951, study PRJNA271842) | soil metagenome | isolation source: rice field ambient CO2 | place: India: CRRI Experimental farm Cuttack,Odisha-753006 | collected 2013-12-17
TCACTAGGTCGCTCCTCGGTAGTACTTCAAACTGCCTGCCAGCAACCAGTGCCAAAAATAGATCCCATAGATTTCTGTGCGGGCTGTTGCTATTTTTGGGTCATATTATATGTTGCTGTTTCTTTTCTTTTATTTTTTACTTTTACTTTTTTACTTTTATTTTTTATCTTGTTAGTTTGGGCTTGTTTAAAGATCCCAAAATGCTTTGTTTGTAGAATCTTATATCCAGAGTGACTAGCATTAATGCTTCTTTCAGTGTACAGCATGTCCTCTTTGGTGAGTATCCCCGTTTATCGTCAGTTGCAATTCCTATTTCAAAAGTTTCTTGTTTTGATGTTTCTGTTCTTGGACAAGTTAGACGCGATATAAACCAAATCAATATGTCAGCGCCGAAACTTGTGGACAAATCTGAAAATCAAGAATCAGATCAGAAATAGGGGCGTCAAATAAAATTTTTCTTAATGATTTTTATTACTATTATTACGAGCGTGCGTGACAAGTTAGTTATCATGATAGGTGACGGAGGACGGGTCGGCAGTATGCTACTTTCCCATGCATCCGGCTGCGCCCAAATTAGAAGCAAAAAGTGTAGAATTTTACACTAATGCGCCTCGATACGGTAGGATTATGGCTCCACGCTGCAGACTGTCGGCTGCCAATTGCCTTTTCACAGGAGGGATATTCCAAAGGTTCGCTGAGATTTGGAGCTTTCAGGTCTCATCATGCTTTCCACCCACCCCGGTTGAAGTGTGTCTGAGACCGGTGCTTTATCACTGCCGGTCTCAGACAAACACCACCGGCGTTACATTGTAGTGTAATCCGCGATTTTGATTGTGACTGGTAATGATTTGTTAATCACATCAGTGCCGAGCGAGCTCCAAGATTTTCGTTTTTGCGGTTAAGAGATCTTTGTTTCTGTGTCTGTCTCTTACTGGCGCCATGTCTATTCCGGACTTGGAAAAAACACAAAGAAAACAAAAACAAAAACATTGGCTGGCATTGGTATTGCTAAGTGCTGGCTGAGCTCTCGCCTAGCAGCATTGGCACCCAGCACCCGCTCGTCTAGTTTTATTTTCGTTTTTCCACTTTTTGGCTGCTTTCCTGCAATTGCGCTGCCATTTTGTTTATGTTTTGCCCGAAATCCGTTGCGCAGCGCCTTGCGCAAGTACTGCAGGCGTCACTGCTTTCGAATGCATATTCTCGCAGATTCAACAGCGCTGCGACAAGAAAATTAAGCGCCACCATAACCAGCCGGCGTTTAATCATAATGAGAGCTGGCACTTTTTCAGACTGCGCAAAAATTGAATATATAAACTAGCGTCTGCCCTCGTTTCTTTGTCTAGCAATGTTTTTCTTTTTTGTCTTCTATTATCTCTATCCTCGTTTACATCAAAGACAATCGTTGCTCTTACAGCTTTCACAATAGTCGCTTTATTTATCCCAAACACTAATCTCAAATAACCACAATCATCCAAAAATGAAGTACTCTACTCGTTCCGTTGTCTCTTCTTTGGCCCTTGCTGGCTCCTCTTTGGCTGCTTATGTTCCATCTGAACCATGGTCCACTTTGACTCCTAGTGTTACCATCAAAGGTGGTGCTACTGACTACGACGGTACCTTCGGTATTGCTGTTGTTCCAATCACCTCTTCTGTTTCTACTATTTACGCTAAGAGAGATGTTGTTTCTCAAATCTCTGACGGTCAAATCCAAGCTACCACTGCTACTGCTCAAGCCATTTCTCAAATTGGTGATGGCCAAATTCAAGCTTCAACCTCTACTGCTACTAAGGCCAAGTCTACTGCTCAAGCCATCTCTCAAATCGGTGACGGTCAGATCCAAGCTACTACCTCTACTGCTACTAAGGCCAAGTCTACCGCTCAAGCTATCTCTCAAATTGGTGACGGTCAAATCCAAGCTACTACTTCTACTGCTGCTCCAAAATCTACTGCTCAAGCCATTTCTCAAATCGGTGACGGTCAAATCCAAGCTTCTACCACCACTGTTGCTCCAAAATCCACTGCTCAAGCTATCTCTCAAATCGGTGATGGTCAAATCCAAGCTACCACCTCTACCGCCAAGGCCGTTTCTCAAATCAATGACGGTCAAATCCAAGCCACCACTGCCACTACTTCTGTTGCTTCTCAAATCACTGATGGTCAAGTCCAAGCTAGCAAGACTTCTTCTGCTTCCAAATCTTCTTCTACTGCCTCCACTGCCAGTAACGACACTGTTGACACCGTTGCCTGTAAAGTCGATGGTACTTTGCAATTGACTTTGGAAAAGTCTATCTTGAAGGACTCCAAGGGAAGAATCGGTTCTATTGTTGCTAACAGACAATTCCAATTCGACGGTCCACCACCACAAGCTGGTGCCATCTACGCTGCTGGTTGGTCCATCTCTGACGGTAACTTGGCCATCGGTAACAGCACCACTTTCTACCAATGTTTGTCTGGTACCTTCTACAACTTGTACGACAGATCTTTGGGTGAACACTGTAAACCAGTCTTCTTGGAAGTCACTGGTTTGGTTGACTGTTAAACAGTTTTTCTAACCATATTTTTTTTCTAATTTTTTTGTTTCTGCCTTTTCCTTTTGTCATGTTTTGTTAATGTCTATTATGATTTTTTAACCTTTTTACTTCTCCTTTACTAATTTGTTTCTTTACATTCTTCTTACACCTATTTTGTTCGTTCTTGGTTTGGATAATAATTTCATTTTATCTTGGAAAAATCATAGCATTTTTTAGCATCTTTTAATTCTTTTCTCCTTGCATTGGTTTTTATATTACACCTATAGTTAATTTATACTTTTATCTTATAAATGTTTTTACACTGTTTAGTCTTTTCTGTTATTTTTACAAGGTATCTTATGATTGCGGAATATTCATAAAGGCAAAAAAGATTTTGCTGAGCAAAATTAAAACAATTAATAAGCCTCCTATTTTATTTCCTGATTTCATCAAAAATGGAAATTCATGATTTCAATTACAATACCCCTTTTCTACTGCTATTAATAACTCCTTCCGAGGTACAAATCTAAAAAAACAACTGAAAGCTTAATCTAAAACGACAAAAAAGGGGGCATGCACGCGCGCCTTAACCTTGAAACCGAGCCAAAGGCACCGAGCGTTAAGCTGAGCTAAATGTTGTTCCGAGGAAGAAAAAGCCAATCTCAGGCCCAATAAAATCTTAGACGCTACTAAAAGTTCTGGGACCGACTGCCCTCTTTCTTTTGCCGGGCCAAGCCCTCGGTGGGCCAGGGTGGTGGTCGGAAAAGTTTAAAATTCAAAAACACCGGTCTTGGCCAGAAAAACAGAAATTCTTTAAGTCCGGCAGATGCAGATGGTTAATTCAGCTAAGACTAATAATTGTACCCAAGAGGTGAAAATTTTAACAACTTGAGTTTTCCAAAAAATCCTAACCTGTCTATGTGTGAGTTCACATTTTTGACTTGAGCAAGATCTCAATTTATGAACTGCCAAAAACTAATTCCTAGCCTGTGATGACTCCCCCTTCGAATGATTTTGTACCCAAAACGGGGATTATAATTACTGAAAAAATGTATACAATTCAATATAAAAAGATGAAGATCGTTCCATAGTGATTTATAAAAGAGTCAAAAGCAGAACCGTAAAGGAGCCTAGTGTATGTATTCTTCAACGCGTTGAAATCAGGATCTTATTATTCCACCACCTAATATGCCCGATTTAAGCTAACTTCAACCCTGTCGAATACGGCAAATAGTCCAAGTCGTGGTTGTTTCACCGGCTTCACTTCGTGGTTTCATTATTGCAATTATGGTCGCGTTGAAGGTAGGAATCGCTGGTGCTTCCTATTTTACAAAATTTAAGGTCTAGCCAGGGCCCACTATTTAACGTTTGGTGTTTTTTGCCTTTTTTGCCTTTTTTGCCTTTTCGCCAGGGCTTTTCCGATATTATTTGCTTTACTATTACAGGTTTTGCTTTATTCAAGGTTCGTTTTTTTCCCCTTTTTCTGCAATTATTCAATATTTCACTTCCTACTTTTTCAATCTTTTCCCTCTTCTCCAAGTAGTCTAGCCGAGATATGGCCAGATTTTGGCCACGCAGAATATGCGCATCTTACCAAACATTATACAAAGCATAGCAAAGCAGAACAAGGCATAGCAAAGCAAAGCAAAGCAAAGCGCTAAGCCGGGAAACAGAAACTAGTAAAATTAATAAGATTGTTACCTACAAGTAGGTGGTGATTAATGAACTGAATAAGGTAATATATGCTATGTTTAGTTCAAAGAAACCATCTAGATCAATATTTTTTTTTGACTACTCGAAACTAACTTCTGTAGTATTTATTGCTCCGGTCGATATTTGTGGCCGGATACTCTGGAGATGAAGCCGCTGTCTACAAGCCATGCACGGGACTATAAAGCGACGGACAGGAAAATAGAAAAAAAGTAGTGCGCAAAGCAAAAGAGGGGTCTTGTACGAAAAGAAACTGAAAACTTGGCAGTGTTTTCGTGCTACATACACGAATTGCTAAACTGCATAACTGCAATATAATAGCAATTTCCAAAATTTGTTAAATCATAGCCCCATAGTTCACTTTCATTGCAGCGATTGACAACAATTGTCTTCAATTTGACAGCAATTTGGATTATCTCTTATAGCGCTTGCTTACTTTAATAGTTGTTGTAGAATATATGTAGGTACATTATGGACCGTAGCGATATGGTTACAAGTTTTTACAATGCTTTTGTGTATTCTTGTTCTGTTTTGGGATTTTCGGTCTACCATCTGTCCTATTTGGGATCAAAACTTCCCTATAGAGCCCTGATGTGGTTCTATGTCAGGGACGAGGCACAATATCTACTCGCTTTCCCTTCTTAGATAGCTTAAAAATTACGTTGGGAAACATAATAGCTTGTTATAGCCTATAGCAAATCAAACGGTAAGTCAAACATCAGATAAAAAAAAAATTTTTCTTTGTACGTATTGAGAAAAACAACTAAAAAATTAGCAAAGGGAAAAAAATAAATAAATAAATAACTTTAATGTACAATGGAATGATTGTATAACAACATGAGGAAAACAATAATAATGAAATAGATAAACAAGTAACCATTAGTCTTCCCTTTTTATCTTCGTCGGACTTTTTTGTGGTTGTCCGTGTGAAGATTTTCGTTGCAATTACCTTTAGATTCTTATTTATCATTACAAATTTAATCCTGTGCTTTAGGGTTCTGCTGAGTGTTTGTTTGATGGGCTATTCTCATTTCCAAAAGTTGAATTAAAGTGTCAATCAAAATGATGTCAAAATCATAAAGCTTGGTTAATTTACCATTGGTAGTATCAACAGCAAATTCTGATTCACCAACAATGATGCTACTGTTTTGTTTTGTTGGTGTTTTTTTTTTTCAATTTGGTCTATTCAATTTGCAGGTTGGTCAGTTTGAAACCTCTTTCGTTTCATTTTAGTCACATATTCTCATTCCTTCTTTAATTTGCAAGAATGTTTAAATATTATAACTTCATTTTGGAGTATAAAAGATACACACATCTTCAGAAGGTCTTCGCAGTGGGTGTTTTTGACGGTTATCATAAACACTAATAGCATTAATGCTAAATTCTAGAGTTTCAAGATTTGGCAAAGAAATTTAAATGAATTTAGAAGTACCAAACTAAACCAATTCTTTAACACCTTTTGATGAAACTTCACTGATTTTATAAATCTCAGACAATTGGTCAACAACTTTTTCCCTCAATTGTCCAAAGTCTCCTCAATCCTTGTTAGAGACAAGCTAATATGAATGGTCAACAAAGCAGTTGTTCGGTTCAAATTTTTTAGTAACGTACTTACAGCTGAGCACTAAAAGAAACAACTTGCCTCATGATAAATACAATAAAAGTTCACCACTAGCTGTTATGCTGAGTTCTGTTACTCGATAATGCACAGTTTTTTTGATGCTGTCACCAGAACTTTTTCCCACATTTTGGTTTACAATGCGGGAACCTGGCCATCTAGTAAATTGGGATCATATTAAGAAAAAAGACTATAAAATATTTAACGCCAGATAAGAAGTTCAAATTTAATAAGTTGTAGTAGTTATATTATTACAGCACTCAGTCTGGCGTAAGTAAGTAGGTATACAACACCAAAATTACTTAATCATTGACTACTTTTGGATAGCAATACGTATATATATAAATAAGGCAACGCTGAGTTGGTTTACAATTTGCCAAAAAAATGTGTGCACGCATGTTTGTAACAGTTGCGCAACTCATAAATATTGTAAACAAGAAACATTTGTAGAAACACTCGATGGATTTTAAGTTGGAAGAAATTTTGGCAGTTGGCCTCTTTGTTATAAGAGAGTGCCTTCAGAGTGTTAATCAATAATGTTAGACATTTGGCTTTTGATAGTTGCGAAAATTCTAAGGGTTATTGATTGATATCGAAATAGATGAGATACTACTAACTTCGTTTTTGCTTTCTATTACTTTCACTTTGGTCTTCGTATTCTTATTTCCTTGCTGGTGCTCATCTGCGGTATCTACCTGGTGTACGGGTGCGGTGATAGTGTTTCCTTTAAACTCAAATTGACAACAACAACAACAACAACAGCAACAAAGTTAGAACTTCAATGAGACCGCTAAGTACCAATAGTATAATTTCTTGCTAAGAAGCTATTTATCCCATTTTGTGTCCGCTTGTTCCACTTTTTTTTTTGACATATTATGATAGTCCAGCAAGCACCATTATCGACTAAGGATATTCTAACCAACATCATCTAACCGCCGTCAAAAACACAAAAATATTGTTGGCTTTTAAAAGGTATCCAGCTGCTGTATTTTCAAAAGCCGATTATGCGTAGTCCCTAAACAGCAATAAACTTGATGATATAATTGAGAATCAAATTTATAATCAAAACCAAGCTGCCAAACGCCCCACCATTTTGGAACCCAATTGCTATCGAGCCAGCATTAACGATAATAAAGCTAAGCTTAAAGTTTGCGAAATCAAATGAAACGCTAGCCAGAGCATTTAATAATGTATTGCAAACTGAAGCTAGTGAATCTCAAGATACGCAGACTGGTGACAAGCAAAATGAAGATGCTGCAAATGACGAAGTTAATGATGCGAAAGTGGAAAAAGCAGTACCGCGGCATAATGTGAATTTGCAACTTCTAAGGACAAACTACGGGAATAATAATACCCACTGAAGAGTTACTAATATCTATTGTTGTTTCTAAGTTTTGAGCTCAGGGCTCCGTGCGGTGACACATAGTACTGTTTAACTCCACTAGCGCCAATAAGCTTGAAAACCAATTACACTTACCACCGCAATGATGATGCAATCCAATGAGAGTATGAATTTTCGCTTTCTGATTCCCAAGGCTGATGCTTCGCTATTGTTGCCTGATCTGTAAAATCTCATATGACCCGATCTATGCTATTGTTGATTTGCATAAAAAAATCTGAGCACATCAACCAGCGCTAATATTTTTTTATGTCAATCCAGATCATCTTCTGTTACAATTATTTTGGTTAAAATAGATCACACTTCTAAAACTGTTAGAAAAGACCTTTTTCTCCTCTATGTGCTTTTTGCTTTTTGCGGCAGTTATGTAATAGCTGTGGATACTTGACCAGCATTGAATGGTTAAACGGTATGCATACTTCGATTAATGTTGACATGTCTGTGGACACCGTTTAAACCAGTTTCCATTTCCCTTTTCAAGAAAGTAAGATCTATAATGCAGTTGGTTATTAAGAATCTATTGTTAGATCATATATTTGCTTCTGGTACTGTATACATTTTCCTTTTGATAAAAGTTGTTGTGCTTTCTTCAGTTCCTGATCTGTCTTTATGCGTTTTTTTTTTTTTTTTAAAAAAAAGGTGCTGCTTATAGTAATAATATGGCGTCTCAATAAAGCGTCTTGTGTCGTTTGTTTTTGCTTACACCCTATATTTCTGTCGATATCAATATAACGCAGTACGGTACAATACACTAATAAACAATAGTGAAGTTTTATTATTGTGACAGACTAATTGTATTTGAGGTGACACCTCTTTGTACAAATTTGCTCTTTCTCTCTTTCGACATGAATCATGTATGTACAAGTTCTGTTCACTTTTTTTGAAATCAGTGTGCCTCAGACCTTAATGTTTATGACCAGCGTTGCCATGCGTTTTGTGCTTATTGACATGAAATTTAATATTTTCTTTACACGTTAACGGTGAGACAAACGTCATCAGCCCAGTGGCACTTATCACCTAAGCAATTGAAACTATAGGATTATTAGGTTTTTCGGGCTCATTTAGGTTGACGGGGACTAAAAATGGAGTGCTGGGTGAGACGATTGTGCAGCGGCATATTACCCAATTTGCTTTAATTTGCCCTGATTGATTGCACTAATGGCCGTCTAGTTTCTGTACAAATACCATCGGGATGGTGCAGCCGCGTCAGAAGGGAACAATAATAGAAGCTTCTCTAGACCAAAGCAGCGTTGTGGTTTGTGGTTGTTGTTCATTAATGGTTCCTTCACTCGTTATTCCTTTTAAAATCTGATCAATAGCGTCATAACCTTCCTTCTTCATGCTGTTTCTTTCCTTCAACAACTCCTTCTAGGCACGTTTTGCCCGCATTCCAATAAACTAATCGTCACAATTCACAAAAGCATTTTTAACGTTTGGCGCCGTTTTTTCATTTTTCTTGATTTTTTTCAATTTTCTTCCGTTTTCAGCATTGCGCATTACCTTGCAGCGAAATAACGCTAAAAAATTCGCTATCGACTATGCAATAAACTGCAGATGGTGCAGGAAGCATCTAGACGGTGTTTTGTTTTCAACATCGACAGCGTAAATCAGCTTATGCCAAAGCATACGCTAGCCCGCCATCCTCATTCCTTCACATTATCGCCCTTCCATTGCACTAGCATATATATACTAGATGGTATGTCTGAGACTTTGAAGCATAGAAGGTTTTTTTAGTACTGCCTCATCAACTAGTGCTTCTTTTTGTCTCTGATCACTGCCACCCACAGGTGTATTCTATTCTAAAGCATTCATCACAAACAGCTAAAAAAAAAAACATCAAGATCAAACAAAAAGACAAAGCTCCCCTTTCACATTTGTCAAACAATAATTAATAAGTTTTTTTTGTCTGATGAAGTCTTTTAACAGTTTACTCGTTGCTGCAGCTTTGTATGCTGCTAGCGGTGAGGCTGCTGCAATCAACAACTTTCCAACTCTCAACAACTATGCAATCCCAACTGTTGCTCCTGTTGCTGCTACCACTTCGGCTACCAATAACAGTACTACCACCAATGCTGCTAATTCGGTTACTGCTTCTACTGCTGCTGGTAATTCCACTACTGCTTTGCCAACAAATGTAGCAAGTAACTCAACCTCCGCTACTGCTCAAAGCACTACTTCTGGTAGCACCTCTTTGACTTCTGCTCCTGCAGGTATCAATAGCACTTCTAGCTCAGTGCCATCATCATCTGCTTATGCTAACAGCACTTCTTTAATTAATACTTCATCATCCGCTTCATTTGCTAATAGTACCATCAGCAGTACTACACCACTTTCTACTTCGAATGGTAACACTACTACTGCTATAACTAGCGCTTCTGCCAGTTTTTTCAACAGTACCACCTCTAATGCTCCTGCTGCTACTGGTTTCGTCAACACCACGTCCTCAGCGGCTCCAATTTCTAGTGGCGTTTCTAACACGACGACTCCATTGACTTCAGCTACTGGTTTTGTCAATGCTACTCAAGCTACTTCTGGTTATGCTAACACGACGTCTTCTGTGGCTCCACTTACTAGCGCTGTTTCTAACACCACCTCTTCTTTGGCTCAACAATCTACTGGCTTATATTCTAACACTTCTTCTACCATTGCTCCACTCACCAGTGCTGTTTCCAATACTAGTTCTGCAGCTGCTCAATCAACTGGCTTGTATCCTAACTCAACATCTGCAGTGGCTCCTTTAACTAGCGGCTATGCTAATACCACTTCAAACTCTGCTAACGCTGCTTCTTCTACTTCTGGATACACCAACTTGACCACAAGCGCACCATCCTCAACTGGTCAATACACCACTTTGACCACCAGTCATTGTTCTAACGGTGTTTGCTCAACTGAAATCACTACTGCTTTGCAAACCACTGTTCATGTCACTGAAAGTGATGAAGATACATGGCTCACTACTTGGGTTCCAATTTCTACCAGTAGCCCATCATCTTCAGCTTCTGCTTATGCTAACAACACCAGTGTTGAAGTTCCTGTTTCCGGTTCTAATGGTACCAGCAGCACTTTTGTTCCTCTTGCCAGCATCACTTCTGCTCCAGCTTCTGCTACCAATACTGCTGATGCCAATTCTGGTCTTGCTACTACTGAGGTGACTATTGTCCAATGTAACAATGGAGTTTGTACCACTACTACTTCTGATGTTTACTATTCTACTACTGCTGTCACTACCAATGATGAAGAAACTGATATTACTGTTTACTTGCCATACCCATCAACTTCTGGTGCTGGTGCTGCTAATGCTTCTGCTACCGGTTCTGCTGATCCTACTGCTACCGGTTCTGGCAATGCTTCATCTAGCGGTGGTATTACTAATGCTGATGCTAACTCCAACACTGTCGCAACTTCTCAAGTCACTGAAAAGAGCACTTTATGGGTTCCATTCACCACCTGTAACGGTGGGCATTGTGTTACTGGATCAAGCGCCACTGTTTCTGATGTTTCCACTTATGCCACTGTTATTCCAACCACTGTTAATTCAAACTCTACTGGTCCATTAACCACCATTAGCAGTGTGGAAACTGAAGTTTCTGCTTCTACTTATGCTACTACTGAAAGCGTTGGCTACTACAGAAGCGGTAACTATACTTCTGCATACTATAGCACTTACACTACTTCTGATTCTGCTCACACAACTTTTGTTCCAGTTTCTACCATTGCCAGTGGTTCAGTGTCTCCAGAAGCCGGTGAAGCTACTTCCTTCTCTTCTGTTAGTAACAAGACTACTGCCTCTAATGCTGTTTCTTCTTCTGCTGCAGTCAACCACTGGAACTCTACTGCTTCTGTGGCTCCTACTATTAACCACTGGAACTCTACCAGTGTTGCTGGTCCAGCTTCTTCCACTGCTTCTGCTGTTCATTGGAACTCTACTAGTGCTACTTCTACTGCTGATGCTGGTAACTGGAACTCTACCACTGCTGTTCCAGTTTCTACTGGCGCCGCTGCTTCTGGTTCTACTGCTGTCACTGCTTCTGGTTCTAGCTCTGGTGCTTCAACCGCTTCTAATGGTGCTTCTAATGGTGCTTCTTCAACTATCATCACCACTATTTCTACTGGTGCTGCTTCTGGTGCTGGCTCTAGCTCTGGCTCTAGCTCTGGCTCCGCTACTGGTGCTGGCTCTACTGCTTCTGCTTCTGCTTCTGGTGCTTCCGGCTCTGGCTCTACTGCTTCTGCTTCTGCTTCTGGTGCTTCCGGCTCTGGTGCTGGCTCTACTGGCTCATCTGGTTCTTCTGCTTCTGCTATTGTGAACACTGTTGGTCCAGCTGTTGCTTCTACTGCTTCTAGCTCTGAGTCTTCCGCTTCCTCTTCTGCTGCTGGACCTAACTCTGGTTCTGGCTCTGGCTCTAACTCTGGCTCTAACTCTGGATCTAACTCTGCTGCTGGTTCTGGTTCTGGTTCTAACACTGCTACTGCTACTACTGCTGCTGCTGGTTCCGGTTCTGGTTCCGGTTCAGCCAATGGCCAGTCCACCGCATCATTCGCTGCTAATGGTCCACTTGTTTCTCAAATCGGTGATGGCCAAATTCAAGCACCAGCACACACCACCACTCTCGGCAACTTGGTTTCAGAAATTGCTGATGGACAAATCCAAGCTCCAGCTTCTACTTCTAGCACTCCAGCTACTGCTACTGCTGATCTTGTTTCTCAAATCAACGATGGCCAAATTCAAGCTCAAGCCACTACTGTTTCCACATCTGCTGCTTCCTCCAGCTCAAGCTCAGCTAACAGTACCACCATTTCCGCTTCTACTACAGCTGGAATTGACACTGCTAATGCTGCTGGATCTTTGAGAGTTAACGGTAAGGCATTAACGACAATTAGTGGATTGGTCCTTGTTACCGTTGCATTCTTTTTGTGAGTGTAAAGCGTAGCTTTTACTAACTGGCTCTTTTTGTTTTTTCGTTGTTTTGTTTGTTCACTTCACTTCATTTTCTCGTCACTTGATTGATCAATTTGTTGCTGTTATTATTGTTGGAACGTTACCTTTTATAGACACACTTTTTTCCAACCTTTTATTTTTTTTCCCCATCTTTTTCCCCTCAGCCTGCACCTTTGCCCCTTCTTCTTATTTTACAGTGGCTCCATTTTTTGGCCATTTTTGATTCTCGCCCTTTTTGTCATTTTCACTTTGCTTGTTTTACCTATATAATTTTTTTCCCCTTGTTTTGCATTTTTCACTACTAAGCTATTGGCATTTTTAAACTTTTATACTTTCTCATTTTCTTGGCTTTTTCATATATTTGTTTAATTTTAATAATAACCAAAGAATTCTGTCTTATTAAAGAAAACGAACTGCCCGTGTACTTTTTTTGTTTTCACTTTTACTCGAGTGCCAACTTATACTGGCCCAGAAAGTAGACATTCTACAAAAAATCAGTCTTCCAATGCTATCACTGTTACTTGACAGCAAAAAAGGAGAAGGCAAAATGCAAATTTTATCATGTTGCTGTATTGAAAAATGCTATAAAAAAAAAGAGAAAAAAATCAACATATTTATCGTTTTTTTTTTGTTGTTATTGTAAATGCTTTTTATGAAAATGAACAAAAATAAAATCAAGTAAAAATAAGTAGATGTTTTTTTTTTTAAGTTAAATGTCCGTTTCTCCTTTATGCCTAATGGTTGACGTAAACCTCCTCTATTTTGCTTTGCAAAGCACTAACCAACAGCTGCTCATCATCTATGGTTGAGCCATTCAAAAATTCAGAAACCTCAGCTCTCTTTGGGGAATGTTGAGTGTCTCTAATCAACTCAGTGACTTTGCCCAAATCCACATCTTTTTCCAAATTACTTAAAAACTCGCCAATTTCAATATTCTCGTGGTTTCCCAACAATTTGGCCAAAAGGTGATTTTGTAATCTTGCGCTAGATCCATGGGCGTAAACATTAACGTCAACGGCAGAGTGGCCATGAGTGGACCATCCGATTTGCGCTCTAGTGTTGATTAACGCCACTAGTGAATCTTGAGGGTCGTCTTTGTTTGCGACTACATTATTGATCTCTTCGGGCTGGATGTCATATATCCCAAAATGTTGTTCAATTTGGTTTTTCAAAAACTCTTTGAATTTTGACTCATCCAACTTTGTCTGTTGGCTAACGTAATACCTGATTTGTTTGGTCAAGTACTCAGAAGTATGAGATGCGTTAGCCAAAACTTCAGGAAGCCACAAGTAATCTGGATAAGTTGGTTCAATTTGCTTTGCAACCGATAGCCCACCGGTTTCATGGTCGCTGGTGCTAAGCAACACGGTATCAGCTTCATCAGCATGTTCATCCGCAAATTGGGCTACTGCCTTGAATGCTTTGTCAAAGGCTAAGACTTCATTGACTTGAGCCGCTGGATCATTGAAATGGCCACCGTGGTCAATTCTTGAACCTTCAATAAGCAAAAAGAAGCCTTTATCGCTATTTTTGGTTTTCTGCGACAAGATATTTATGGCCGTGATGGCTTGCTCTTCCAAGGATGGGTACTCCTTATTGTCTCTGTCCAAGTCAAATGGAATATCTTCATCGGCCAACAATCCCAAAAGTGGTAATTCAATATCTTTATTTTGGCCAAGTTCCAATTGGTCAAAAGCAGACCTATTGCCAACATAGGACCATCCATCGTTGATCGCTTCGGTAATCAAATTTCTGTCGTCGGACCTGCAACCATGGAAGTGGCATCTGCCACCGCCGATAATCAAATCTACCATGCGGCCCAATGGATAGTAGCCCAACTGATGCTCAGCAATCAAGTCTTCTTGGAAACGGTAATCGACATGCGATGAGAAAGATGCAGGGGTGGCGTCAGTGATTCTAGTGGTGACCACCAACCCGGTCAAATAACCATTCAATTTCAATGCTTCAAGCACAGTGCCACATGGTCTCTTATCAGGGAAAACTCCAATAGCGCCATTGTAAGATTTAGCGCTACAGGCAAACACCGTAGCCCCAGCAGCCGAATCGGTGACCAAGGACGAGGAGGATCTTGTTCTCGATGACCCAATCAAGTGTTTGTCTAAAAATAAAGTGTCGTTGTATGGTAAATTGTCTCTGAATTGACGGAAAGATCTGGTCAAGGATAGCGATGCAGGGCCCATGCCATCGGTGACAAAAAAGATGATGTTTTTCTTTTTTGGTTTTTGCCTAGCGAATAACCTGGTGGATCCATGGATAAGGCCAAAGATTACTGGTTATAGAGTGTTAGTCAAATTAGCGCTAAACGGTTCAATGCTGCATTGGTGGGAGGATATACGTACCAGCAAACACCACCAAGATTGTAGCAAATCTCTTGAAGGCGTTTGACGTTGACCGGCGGGGTTTTGGCAGGCTAGCCCTGGCTCCAGCCACCAAGGGAGTAGTTTCTTCATGGGTAGGAAGCAACGATGGGTTGTTTGCCGCTGACATATTGGGCGGCGAGTAAATGATGGGTTGGCGAGAGGAAGCTCTATAAAGAAATATCAGGAGAGGAGGAGGAAGAACAAGAACAAGAAATGCACATCGCCATCAATCATCGCCGCTATCAAAAAAAAAAGCGCTGATTAGCCGCTGACATCTTGCTGTTTACCATTTTCAGCCGTCTCGTTTTCGCGTTATCATCAGACAGAGCAGAACGGGGGTGACGTAGCACATATCGGGGGTGCTCATCGAAGGAAAAGCTCATAAGCGCTGACGTCAGTCAAAGCAGAGAAGATATCAGCTGACTTGTCACATGCATAGAAAAGAATTCTGGCAAATTATCTAATATGCTTATTCAGCAATTGGCGTGGGTCTCTTCGCTTAGCAGTCATACGCAAGGAGCTGCACCGTTAAGCACCAGTAGCGGGGGGCCTGATTGTCAGCGCTCCAAAGCATTGGAAAACGACGTTGCCGGCAAGCAATGCGAGAAAATTGGGGGGAAAAAAAAAAAAAAAAAAAGTTTTTTTTAGGGTCTGTCTGGGCAAGGGCTTACCCGCAGGTAGGGTATTGAGGCTTGCTGTTGTTGAGCAGTAAGACCGGCGACGGCGAAGAGATAAGATAATCGGCGATGGCTTGCTGTGATTGGCCAGCGGGACCCTGATGCTGTTGAGATTCTGCGGTAATCGTGGCTAGCGCTGGCGCTAGCCACGGGAGAAGCGATCATAGCAAGATAAGAATGTAGTAGAACAGTTTTAGCACGATTAGCACTATAGTATATAAACACCCAAGTGGCCCATGAATTGACCCTGACTTGAGGCATCAAGTTGACAGGTGAAGTGGTTGGAATTTTTTTTTTAGGAAAAAAAAAAAAATAAAAAAGTCTTTTGGCGCTAGTGTTGCTGCTACTGCGTTGACAGAAATGGATAAGCTGAAGATGAACAGCGTTCCAGCGAAACAGAGCGAGTGAGTCACACACAGCCAAGTTTTTTTGCTTTTCAATGCCAATGTCAATGTCAATACCAATGCCAATGCCAATGCAATCACCAAGAAAATAAAATAGTACCGGCGCCTCACGAGCGCCATCTGAGCGCCACCCGAGGCACCATCCGCCACCGCATAGCAGCATGGTTGGTCTACAAGCTGGCAAACGATCAGTCAGGACAGACAGTCAGTCAGTCAGTCAGACAAGACATCACCAGCACGGCACCCATGGCCAGGAGCCCTTTCCTTTCCTTCTGCTGCTGCTGCTGCTCAGCTGCGACTCGCCACCGGCCCGTCGAGATTCCCGCAGCGTTGCAGCGCCTGATGGCCAATCACAGCTCGCAAACGCCTTTCCCGCCGGCATTTCACACGGCGTCTCCATGCCTCGGGATATGCATTGCACCCACCGCAACGGCACCCCTCTGGCAATTGAGGCCTGCATCGGGATTGCTTCCGTCGCATTTTTTGCTGTTGATTATCCACGGATGAGTACAATAATTGTATGAAATAGTACATTATTCCATATCGTTTGCGTGGTGGTAGGTACTGGTAAAAGTAGTAGTAGTAGCAGCAATAGTAGTAGCATCCTTTCTGGCGAAATGGTGCTGCTCAATCAACTGACTATTCCATGCTGCCCTCACTTCAAGAGGCGCTCCAAGCACAACCACCACCATCCACAATATTCAATCCAGGACTGGGTGTCCGCGCGCTGGCACTGGTGAGCTATAGTAAGCTATAGTGAAAACCCATAGTAAACCCATAGTGGGATACTCCAGTTTACAGTTCCACCGCTGTCGGCAAGCGGTTGCTGCAGTTGCCTGCCAGAATACTCAAAAGCTTAGGAAAAAAAAATTTTTTTTTTCTTTTTTGCTGCTGCTCTGCTCAGCATGCTGCAGTTTGCAGCAGCACCAGCAGGCAGCACCAGCACCGGTGAAAGCTTCGAAGCTGCTGGCGCTGAATAATTCAGGCTCCTATCCTACTGATGCTGCTGATGCTTTTGAGTATACATTTAAATACTCACCCTCGCCCCAGCTCTTGTCTTCTCTTCTTCCCGGCTTGTTTGCCCTGGTTTCCTTCTTTTCTTCTTTGCTTTCCTTTTTCCTTCTTTTTCTTTTCCTTCTAGTATTTATCCCGTTCCAAAATTTGGGTTTTCACCTTTTCTTTTCTTTTTCTTTTCTTTTTCTCTCCACTTTTCTTTCCTTCGTGATTGATACAATATTGTAAATCTCTCCATTTCATATACCACAACTTTGCTCGGTCATACATAATCGAGTTTATTTTGCTATCCAATTTTTTTTTCTTCATTTTATTTCTTCTCGCTATCAAATAAAATAAACCCCCCCCCATTCTCATATCTCTCCA
>JXWR01002955.1_pt1 | contig 16969 bp, 8 predicted proteins | sample 315541 | NCBI WGS metagenome assembly JXWR01 (sample SAMN03273951, study PRJNA271842) | soil metagenome | isolation source: rice field ambient CO2 | place: India: CRRI Experimental farm Cuttack,Odisha-753006 | collected 2013-12-17
GCAAAGTGATAAAGATTTGCAGAGTTTGCTGACTTGAACGCTTAAGTGCTTACCGGGAACACGCAAGTGTGCCCATAATGCGCATAAGTATATCTTTGTGTTTACTTATTTAAAATGACTAAATAAATAACCCAAAAAAAGGAAGAAAAAAATGTAATTATTAAGCATTGGAACACGGTATTGCTGCCAACTTGGCAAATTGCCCGAAAAATGCCTTTATTGGTATTGTATTGTCTAACGGAACCCAGTTAATATCTTCCTTGCAGTTCATTAGACGCTCTGTTACCACTTCTAAATCTTCAATTCGGTCTCTTTTGTAAAAATGACCAGTGACTATATATTCTGGAAAGAGAGTGAAAGTGTATCTGTTTGGTTCGGGTGTGGCTTTGAAATAAACCTCCAATGGCTTTCTTCTGTTGTGGTGGGCCGACTCGATGACGGCAAGGTCTGTGACTTGGAAGTGTACGATGCACTTCCCAGGCTGTTCCTGATAAAAATTCTGTGAGATATGCTGTACTTTCTTCTCAGAATCAAACGTGCGAGTGTCATTGTTTGACCATACCTTAGCGATTTCAAGCGCAGGGATATCTTTACCGGGTTCTGCGCACGGTATATACAGGGGATGTTCATACAGCTTGGGTCTGAACGTTCTTCTCCCCTTTCGCCGCCTTAAGTACTTGATGACCTCTATTGATAATAGACGATGAGATGCCGTGCAAAGGATATAACCAATTTGTCTTGGAGTCCGTCTTAAATCAAACTTTTGCGAAGTGCTGAGAGCTTGGCTATTGTTCTTTCGTACCATGTCCATCACCATTTCAAGTTCCTGCTCTCTTGGCAGCGCTTTGGTGAATGGTCGTACGGGGATCGCAGACCATTTCAGACGTGGTAGATCCAAAGAATGGAAGAAAGACTTGAATGCATCTATTTGGTGTATTCTATCATCATATATGGACAACTCCCGCAGAGAGGGATAATATTCCAAGAAATCCCGCATCAGCTCTTTTTTATATTTGCTAGTATACTCAGAAATTGCTCTTTTTTTTAGGCAAACTGCATTGAACCTAAACTCATTTGCTGAGCATTTCCAATGGCTCCTTGCCGTCTGTAAAGCATGCTCAATCAACTTATGGAACTTACTTTCCTCTCTGCCCGTTAAAACAATCGAGATAGTATCCTTGGCGGAATATGACTCCTCCGCCAATTTGACGATATCCGCATTCCACGAATACCTTCTCGGTTTAGTCTTCGAGATCTCAATAGCGGCCTGCAGAAACCCCGGCTCACTCCACCAGCCTCCATTCGGTAACGTGCTCGATGTCAACAAATTTAGTAGCTCACGTGTATACAATTGCTCTGTAGGACCCGGCGTTGCAAATAATGTATTGTCGAAGTCGTATATGTGCAATTTCGTAATCGCATGCTCAGGAACCTCAAAGGGCACGGCCAACTCGCAAGCACAACTATTCCATTTTCTGAGCACACGGTGATTGCCACATCTGCTGGACATCTCCCCTTTCCTTCGAAATTCTTCAAATTCTTCCATTATACTCGTTTGGGTTATGCAGACAAACAGCACATATGATAATTCATTTTTTTTCTTCCATTATACGCTATAGTAATGTAAGACCTGATCTACGGGTTCGTTTCTTCTATTTCCGTTACCCGCCGTGCACCACACCACCGCTGCGGTTCCGTCTGCGTGAGTCGCTCTGCGCGAATCACTTCCCGCAGCTGACATCACAGGGGCGGCCTTTCCTGGCTACGATTTTTTAGCGGGAAAGGCACACCCTTTCTTCTCCTTTCGGGTATAAAGTTTCTTCTGTGTGGATTCTGTGGGCCAGCTTCGGTTTTGAAGTTGGAAAAAAATTCTTCATCTTTGTTTTTTATCGTGGAAAAGGAAGAAAATACTTGATAACCAACAGCAAAGCCGCATGGCTTGGCACTCGATGCTGATGTTGTCCCGTGCCTGGTTGTATAATATTATTATTAATGGCCATTTCGTAATCAAATTTCGGTTTGTTGTTTTTTTCTATTTCTTTTTCATCTTATATATATTAATTCGTATGGCTTTTCCGTTTCTTTTTGTTTTTAGTAATCATAAGGTTACGGCTTAGCAGCAAGGGCAAAGGGACAAAATGAATAGTACTAATAGTACTAATAGTACTACAACAGCTACCAGTACAAACACGTCAACTCAACAAGTCGTTACGGCTTTGGTAAGTAATGGTACTATTTTTGGTGTTTTTGTCATAGCGTTCTTGATTTTGCGTATAAAACTAAAAAGGATTTATGAGCCCAAATCCTCATTCAATCTGATTAATGAAGAAAAAAAGCCAGAACCGCTACCGCGGGGCGTATGGCAATGGCTGAAGCCGTTATTGAAAAAATCAGACAATTTTGTCATTCAACAAGCCGGTCTGGATGGATATTTCTTTTTGAGGTATCTTTTCATCATTGCAATTTACTGTGCTGTTTCCATGAGTTATATATTCCCTATTTTGTTGTCGATTAACGCCAGTAACGGTAACCATGAAAGCGGATTGAATCAATTGGCCTATCAGAACGTCAAGCACCGTGGTAGATATTTTGCACATGTTTTCTGTGGATGGATTTTCTTTTGGGGGTTCCTTTACATTATTTACAGAGAATTGTATTTTTACACCTCTATGAAGCAAGCTGTACTAGCGTCCCCTCGTTATGCTAAAAAACTATCCTCGAGAACCGTGTTATTCCAGACTGTCCCTAAGCAATACTTAAGTGAAGAAGAGTTTTCTAAGTTGTTTGATGGTGTGAAAAGAGTCTGGATCGCAAGAGGTTCCGGTTCAATTGAAGCAATGGTCAAAGCAAGGGACAATATGGCCATACAATTGGAAGGTGCTGAAACAAAATACCTGAAAGCAGCATTGAAAAAAATTAAGAAGTTAAACAAAAAAAGTCCGCAATTATCTGTCTCTGATAATATTGCTGAATATGTCCCTGACAAGAAAAGACCACATCATAAAATTAACAAGGTTGCTAAATTCTTTTTTGGTAAAAAAGTTGACACCATATCCTACATTAAGGAGGAGTTGCCCAAGTTAAACCAAAAGGTGAAGGCATTACAAGAAGATCATGAAAATTCATCCCCTTTCAACTCTGTTTTTGTGGAGTTTGAATCCCAATATCAGGCCCAAGTTGCCGCTCAGATCACCACATACCATGCTCCTCTTTTCATGACGCCTACGTATATTGGTATTGAGCCATCCGATGTCGTTTGGTTTAATTTGAGGATGTTCTGGTGGGAAAGATTAGGTAGGGAAGTCAGTGCGGTTTCAGCAATTGTCGCGCTGGTAATATTATGGGCTTTCCCAGTGGCTTTTGTTGGTATGATCTCTAATATTCCTTCCTTGACTAATGAAGTTAAATGGTTAAAGTTCATCTATAAATTACCAAAACAACTATTAGGTTTACTGACATCTCTGGCCCCAACTGTGGCATTGGCCGTTTTAATGAGTTTCTTGCCGAAATTTATTAGGGGTATGGCTATCACTCAAGGTGCTCCATCTAAGCAAAATGTGGAATATTTCACTCAACAAGCTTATTTCGCCTTTCAAGTTATCCAAGTCTTTTTAGTTACCACTCTATCCTCCGCCGCCACTTCCACAGTAACGGAAATTGTTAAAGAGCCCACGAAGGCTATGGATCTACTGGCTTCTAATCTGCCAAAAGCTTCTAATTTTTTCATGTCATACGTTATTCTACAAGGTCTGTCCATTTCATCAGGTGCTCTTTTGCAAATTGTTCCACTAATACTCTTTTATGTTTTAGGTGCCTTTTTAGATGGTACCGTCAGGAAGAAATGGAATCGTTTCTGTGGGCTATCCAGTATGCAGTGGGGGACAACTTTTCCAGTTTATACAAACTTGGCAGTTATTACTTTCTCCTACTCCATCATTTCTCCGTTGATTTTATTATTTGCTGCCGTCGCATTTTTCCTATTGTATATCGCATATTTATACAATTTGACTTATGTCTATCAGGAATCACCCGACGCAAGGGGTATCTATTATCCAAGAGCTCTTTTCCAAACTATAGTTGGTATCTACATCGGTCAGATATGTCTATTAGGTCTTTTTGCCGTTGGTAAAGGTTGGGGCCCAATCGTTTTACAGGTAATTGGAATTTGTGTTACTGTCCTTGTTCATTTACATTTGAGCGCTGCATTTGATCATTTATCAAAGGTTATACCCGTTGATACCATGAAACCGTTAGATGGTGTATCAGATACACCTTCTTTCAAAAATATTTACAAAGGCATAGAAAGTACAAAGGTGAAGAAAAATGCTTTTGGTGCAAATATTGACATGGACGGAATCAAAGAATTACCTGAATTTCCAATAAAGAAATATCACAAGAGGAGTGAATCAGTCACTGAGCAACAAGTTGAAAACAGCCTATTTAGTGAAAATACATTCGAATATCAATTCAACCCAGCAAATGAAGCAAATGCAGATGGGCACGCTATAAATGCAGAAAATGTAATTGAGGACGTGCCATTATTAGCAGATGGTGATACAATGAAAATTCCTCCGGCTCCATGGTGGAAGAGATTCTTGAAACCTCACATTTACTACTCCTATAAGGCTGTAAAGAGCAGACTGCCAGAAATATACGGTTTGGTTGATCCTAATGAAAGAGTCAATGATTTCGATATCTCTCATGCTTACGATTATCCAGCTGTTAGTGCACAATGCCCCGAATTGTGGATTCCTCGCGATCCTTATGGATTTTCCAAATTGTTGATTTCAGACGTTTCTGGGATTGTTGAAATGAACGATGAAAATGCTACCATCGATGAGAATTTAGAATTCACTCTGCGTGACGTACCACCATCATATAATGATGTTAAAGACGAAGCGACAGGTGAAGCAAATGGCGAATTTGACACAGCTAGTAAGGAAAATAATCCATTTGCGGACCCAAAGTATAAGGAAGAAGAGAGTCGTTCGGCAGTCTAAAGGTTAAACATTATCAGAAATTATCTATTCCTATTTGTTTAGCTGTTATCCTCTGATGGTTGAATTGTAATTTTACTAAGAAAAGGAGAGGAAAAGGACGTGCATATATTCTTTTAATACATTTAAAATATGATTCTAATCATTTCTTATATAATAGTGTATAGTCTAATCATTCATCGTGTATAGTAACCCTTTTTGTTTTTTATGCAAAGTTTTTTTTGTTTTTGGCAATCTATGAGGTTTGAATATTGGATAAAAGGAACTCCGCACAGTAATACGGAGCAGTCAGCTAATTTAACCAGCACTAATAGGGAGTACATTCAATTGGAAACTTTGATTCGCTTGTATGCGTGAAAAGCAAATTCCCTTCTAGAGAAGTTACTGAAAAACATGAATTTATTACGAATGAATGTTTTAACAAGCAAGACTAGGTCAATAGAACGGTTAAAACAAACATTGAATATTTTATCTATTCGTAATCATAGACAATTCAGTACCATTCAACAAGGCAGCAAATATACCCTCGGGTTTAAGAAATATTTGACATTATTAAATGGAGAGGTTGGTTCTTTTTTTCATGATGTCCCTTTAGATTTGAATGAACATGAAAAGACCGTAAATATGATTGTTGAAGTACCAAGATGGACAACTGGAAAATTTGAAATATCCAAAGAACTTAGGTTCAATCCAATCGTTCAAGATACGAAGAATGGCAAGCTTAGGTTCGTGAACAATATTTTTCCCTATCACGGCTATATACACAACTATGGTGCTATTCCTCAAACATGGGAAGACCCCACAATTGAGCATAAACTGGGGAAGTGTGACGTGGCTTTGAAAGGTGACAATGATCCTCTTGATTGTTGCGAAATCGGTTCGGATGTTTTGGAAATGGGTTCCATTAAAAAGGTCAAGGTATTAGGATCACTCGCTTTAATTGATGATGGCGAATTGGATTGGAAGGTCATAGTGATTGACGTAAATGATCCTTTATCCTCTAAAATAGATGACTTGGAAAAAATTGAGGAGTACTTTCCTGGGATTCTAGATGCGACTAGGGAGTGGTTTAGAAAGTATAAGGTTCCAGCAGGGAAGCCATTAAATAGTTTCGCCTTTCATGAACAGTATCAAAATTCCAATAAAACCATCCAAACTATAAAGGAATGTCACAATTCGTGGAAAAAACTCATTTCAAGATCACTCCAGGAGAAGTATGACAACCTTCCTAATACAGAAAGGGCTGGTAATGGTGTCACACTTGAGGATAGTGTTAAACCCCCTTCTCAAATACCGCCTGAGGTGCAAAAATGGTATTACGTATAATATGAAAATAATACCTTCGAAGAAAATGTTTAGATAAAGGTTCCTTGTATATAATTACGTAATCTCTGCTCTCTCGAATGTTGGCTGCTTGATGTATGTGAACGTTTGGAAAGAAACTTGAGTTCATATTCACTGCTAAAATGACATCCCATTAGAAGTTCGTCTTTCTCCTGTTTGGTTAGTCTACTCACCTAGAAACATCTTGCGGAAATCGTCATTGGACATCTGCTCTTGTTTGTCAGGAATTTTTTTCTTCACTTGAAGATTTGGTCCTTTTTCCATCACGTTTATACAACTAGGTTTGACGTATTTCATGTTGTGATTCTGTTGATTGTTATAATATCTTTTCATGTCATTAATAGTACCTGAACGTATCACCTTTCCCTGAAATTGAGATCCATTTAGTATCATTAGCATTTTTGCTGCAAACTTACTATCTCTAAACATAACAATGGCGCCATTGAAGTCGCTAACGAGAAGTATTTTCCTAATATCTTTTTCATTGACGTGTATTTCTTCCTGAAGAAATTGGCAGATTAAGCTTGGTGACACCTTATCTGAAAGTGGAAATAAGCATATTAGTGTTTCTAGTTCTTTGCTGTTACGCGATGCGAGAAGTCTTTTGACTTCGTTTCTTTCTAAGAATGGTTTTTTATCAGCCAAGGAAACGGAAATTTCCCTATTACCTAACAAACTTCTATTCATTTGAAGTGCCCTTTCAGCAGAATCTTTATTTTCAAAAACCATAAATGCACAACAGTTATTGAAACTGTGCTCTTTCTGTCCAGCAGGTATGTTGATTTTTTCAATGGAACCAAATCCCTCAAAAGAGTCCCTCAGAAGGTTTTCGTCGAGCAATTCTGTACTTAGGTTTCGTATCATAATCTCTCGCCCCTCTAGTGTGGCAGAATCGGTCCGTTTCGACTTTTCCAGCGGATTGGAAACTTTAGTAACTAAAGTATAACCTTCTATTTTAAGTCCATTCAATTTTTCTACACAATATCTTGCATCCTCTTTAGAAGTAACATCGATGTAAGCGAACCTTCTGCTTGTATTGAATCGTAAACTGGGAAGCCGTATACTGAGTGCAACAACGTTAATATCTTGCAATAGATCTCTAATATTTCTTTGAGTATAACTTGGGGGGAAATTCGTCATCCATAATGTGCATTCTGTTAAATGAGATACTATAATTTCATTTTGACCTACAACTTTGTGTGTTTTGGTTATTGCAGCGAGGGCTCCATCATACCTGGCAAATTCAATACGTGCAAAACGAAAGTTCTTCTTCAGCGAATCCGCAACATCAACGTGTATAATGGGCCCACAATGTTTGAAGTACTTATAGACTTTGTTTTGATTATAGCTCTTAGGCAAATTTTTGACTAATACAGTTGTCAATTCTCTATTTCTTGTTAAAGCTTCGTTCGCCTTCTTAGAAGTTAATCCTGCGGCTGCTGGTGATCCTTCATCCAATGGTCGTTTTGAATCTGGTCTAGCGTGATGTCCATACTCCATTATCACAGATTATGAAGTGAATATGTGGGCTTGTTTATCGCTAATGATTCTCATATAATAAATATAAAGGGTTTTCAATGTTGTAGTAAATCTGCCATTTTGAATAAGTTCCCGCCTGAAAATTTTTTAGCGATGACTTTAAAAAAGACATTGATGGACTCTACAATTCATTGTAATAATGTACATAGAACATTGAATGATACAAGCGGAAATATTATCAGAATAAATCGGACATGGATAGCAAAGAATATCTGATATCATATGGTTGGAAAGAAGGAGAAGCGTTTAGAGAAGGTGGTTTGAAAAGACCCATACTGGTAAAGCACAAGAGAGATAAGAAGGGATTGGGTAATGCTCCTGGCGGGAATGATGGCGAAGCATGGTGGGAAAGGCTATTTGATGGACATCTGAAGAACCTGGATGTAAGCACTGATTCGAATAATGGCAGTATTAAATTTACTCAAAATGAGGCAGTTGCTACTGCTGTATCGAAAAGTAGCTCACCTCTATACAGGTGGTTTGTAAAGGGAGAAGGGCTGAAAGGAACTATTTCTAATCTTGGTAAAAAGGAGGAAACCAACTTTGTTGTATCTAGTGCAAGTTCGAGTAAAGGGAAGAAGAGAAGAAGGCGTGATGAAGATGATAATAAGGTCAAGAGAAAAAAAATGAAAAAAGATAAAAAGACTAGTAACGGCAGTGAGAGTAAGAAGAAGAAGAAGAAAAGCAAGAAGGAGAGTAAAAAAGAAAAGAAAAGTAAGCATAGCAACGATGAAGGTGATAAATCGAAGCATAAAAAATCCAAAAAGTCAAAAAAACATAAAAAGGAAGAAAGTTCAGCAAGAAGAGATAGAAAGGAGCATATATGATTATCATAGTCTAATATGTAAATATGTATCCGTAAAAGACATTCTTAAAAGTTTGAATTTATGATCTTTTTATTTTTGTATTTAGTCTTTGTTTTCGAACTTTTATTAATATCAAATTTCAATAAGTAAATTAAAAAGAACATCTTTAAAAGAGTATATTTATTGTTACATATGTTGATATTAAAAGGAGATGAATATTTCTTAATGGAAAAAGGTAAAAAAAGATTTTTTTCGTTCATATGTTCCCATTAGGCAGTTCTATGAGGCAGTCGTCCAACTCGTAATCAGAGATCTCATTCTCATCCTCTACGTAGCCCTTTACCTGAAAGAATGTTCTTTTGTTTAAAGCATCTTCCGTCTCTTCGCGATTTAAGCGTTGTAGCTTGGATTTATCCTTTGATGTCAACCGTTTATCCTTCAATAACTTTTCTACAGGTATGAAATCTTCTCTTGTTTTACTTAATAGCTCCTTTAAGTATGAACTGGTCTTTTTTGGTTGGTGATACTTTTTTAGAATTTGTTTGGGCAGTCTGAATTTTCTCTTTTTATACTTTTCTGGGATATCGTTATATAGCTCTAATGATTTCATGTAGATATCAGTCATATCCTCGTTCATTTCACAACCTCTTGAAATCAAGTCATGATATGTGTATTTAATTCGTCGATTGGCCTGCATGGGCTCGTCGTCTATCTGATTCGCCCTTATATTATTAGAATGCTTATCTTGCCTTACATCGAATTCGTTCTCTTTGGCTATTTTATCATGCAACCCTTCGAATAAGCTGTCCAGTTTAACTAAGATATTCCGGGATATTTCGTTTGGAATGTTCAATTCATCCACATCTAGAGTTACATCATGGTCCGAGGCAGACTTAGAGAGAAATTTTTGCCATTGAGCATCCAGCTCAACCCTCATCATATCAGAGGCGTGCATTAAAGCCCTATTTGAGATCTCCCCCGGCTGTACGCTTACATTTTCAATACCTTCCGGTATATCTTCATACAATTTGTCTACACTAGGGTCAATGATTGTATTGGGATTAGGCCAGCTCGTCCAGTTATCCTTAATTTGGGTCTTCACAAACTGGTTTACTTCATAAAAATGTTTTTTTTCATTTGCCTTATACAATAGTCTTTTCAAGAGGTACGCAGAGTATAAATGCAACGAAAGGTCGACTCTGTGCGAGTGTTCTAGAGAATCTAATAATTCATTTGCAGATTTCAAAGTCTCTTTATCAGCGGTTGTAGTGGTAAGCTCAGATCCTCGTATAATATCTTCGATAGGAGCATCGATCTGAGTTTCAATTTGACTTTCTTCGTCAAGATCACTCATCAAAACCTCACGTAATGTTTGTTCTCAAATATATTTCGTCGTCCCGAAATCAGCACAGTTTTATAATGCAACTGTTAAATGTCTAGAGAGAAAACACCACCGACACATCTATATTTTCACCCTTTATGGCTAAACTTGAGTGTGATTCTTGCATCTGAGTAATCTTCAAACACGAAAGGCCTTTTTCTTTATTTTGTAGAAGAAAAATATTTTAGTGAAAAATTATGGAAAGTAGTAGAAATCCTCTCAAGTGAAGCATGACAAAAAGAAAAGTAAGAAACCTTAAAAGACACTAATAGTTGATGAATTACTATGCGAGAACTCACGTAACTCCAACAATAAAAAGCTATTTACGTATACTGATTAAAAAAGAATACAAGAAAAATTTATTCTTTCCTATACAAACAATGATAATCAAATGGTCCATGTCAGTTCTATAGTTCATATACCATAGGCCTTACGGTAGTTTTCAATCGCTGATTTTTGCTCTGGTGATAGTCTATTTCCCATAAATTGTACCACTTGAGTCAGTGATACAATACTTAGCACAGGAACGTTGTATCTCTTTGAAACAGATTGGGTAGCACTTGTTCTTTCCGGATCAGATTCATGAATCACTTCTTGCCTATCTAAAGCAACAATACAACCCACTACCCTACCTTGAGCAATACTGATTATCTCAAATGCTTCATTGATTGCAGTTCCTGCAGTCATGACATCGTCGATAATCAACACCCTCTTATCTTCAAGCGATGCTCCAACAATAATACCACCTTCGCCGTGGTCTTTAACTTTCTTTCTATTAAAAGCATATTGAATACCTTGAAATTTAGTGCCCCCGATTTCTGCTAGTTTAACGCATACAATAGCAGCCAAAGGGATCCCTTTGTAAGCAGGTCCGAAAATAACATCGAATTTAAGCTCCGATTGAATGATAGCAGTTGCATACGCGGTGGCAAGGTTTGCCAACAGCTTTCCAGAATTGAACAAACTAAGATTGAAAAAATACGGCGACTGCCTGCCTGAATTCAGCCTGAATGACCCAAATCTTAGTGCTTTGCATTCTAATCCCAGTTCAAGGAAAGTTTTTTGATATTCTTCTAAACTTGTAGTAGATGCAGACATTATTGGATTATGTTTTATTATTCTTGATGGCTCTAGGTCTCGACTACTTTGCGTGACACTTCCTTAGTTCTTAATCTATATAAAAGAGCCTGTGATGGCCTTTTACTCTAGATTAGGAAGCGAAGGGGCCTTTCCCGAAAGGTTATGACTCCCTTGAAATGCATATGATAATTAAAACCAAAAAATGTTGGGTGATTCTGAAAGGAAATGCTGTCATGTGAGTCAGGTGTAGAGCAGGTTAGAACAGTTTATATTACATAGTCTGAAAGGCACGTGAGAAAGTGCCATACCATTAGCCGAATACGTGAAATGTCTAAAAAAATACAAGTGAAAGAATAAAGTGCTAAAAAAACTATCAGGCTGTCAGAAGGGAATTTAGCCATATGTATACATATATATGTGTATGTATAAACCTCATATAAGGGGCCCCAATGGTTTATCTAAAGGATACCCTATTAGGACTTGTCTGTCACACGCAAAACTTCAAGTGACATAATGATGAGCACTTGTCAAATAATTGAGTAACTTCTTCGATATCTCTGGTATGTAAAAATAAGTATATCGAGATGAGCGATTGTATCTGTATAGAGGCTGGTTTCTTTTTCTTACCTTTCTCTTTTTATTTTTTTCTCGAATTGGTTCCAAAAAAAAAAAAAAAATGATGGTTTAAATTTCGTAAAATACGAAAAATGAAGGGAAGGTCCCACCCGGATTCGAACTGGGGTTGTTCGGATCAGAACCGAAAGTGATAACCACTACACTATAGGACCTTTTTCTTCTGTTGTTAGTGTACACTAAAACTTCCGGTTTTATGGAACCTTTTTAAGAAAGATGCTCCCTATTTTAACAATATCGCAAGCAATGGATCTTGTACTGGTACGGAAAACCGTATATACTAACAAATCTTAGGTTTCTACGTCTGACTAAAGAAAGAATTGTGAGTGAGGTTTATAGTAGAAGCTCTCCTCATGACTTTGGGCTATGTAAATGCAATTGATGATTTGCGCAACACAGATACAAATTTTACTTTATTCCTCGTGCCTAAAATGGACCATCGTTTCACTTACTAGCCGTTGTTTACTAAGATATAGTTGTATACGGTGTGGAGGATGATAAGATCATTGGACCAATATAACTATATAAATGTCGGCACCAGTTTAATGGAACCTCGAATGCAATTACTAATAACGGAATGGATTAAGAAATGATTAGGTATGAGGTACTCTTATAGTATGTAGAATTTCTGATTTGCTTATGTGTTCATTTATTCTCGAGGAGAACTCTTAGTATATTCTGTGTCCTAATATTACAAAAAGTCAATGAGAGTCTAGGAATTATTAGGTAACTTCACTATGCTCATCTTGATTCCTGTTCTAACGACAGTAACACAGGATACGGTTAGCATTTTTTTGCCAACCTGATCTGTGAAAGAAAAATGTACCTGTCAATTCGGTTCTTTTTTGAGGCCGCTTTTTCGTATAGTCGTCATCGATTGGATATTCGTTTAAGAAATAACGTGCTTGTTCATCGATTTCATCTATGATTCCATTTCATGTGTATGTATATATACGTAGTTACATATAATAATATAAATAAAGATTTGAAATAAATATGTCGCAGAAAAGAACTTTGCTCAAGATTTCATTGCTCGTAATGTTGTTTTTCCTAGGTTGACAATTTTGGACGAGGCTGACCAATAATTATTCATATTTCATTTTGGACAATGGGGCATCGGGGCCTAAGTAGGTGCCAAAAACTTCGTCCCAAAACCAGGATGTGACGCCAAATCCCAGTTGGTAGTTTTTATAATGATGTTCCAGGTGATATTTTTTCAACTTACGCATGAAGGGAGGCAATTTAGAGTGGTGCAAGAAGAAATGACATTCGTCATAACAGACATAACCGAAAAGACCGCCAGCAAAACCAGCGTAAGCCCAATAAAGTGGCAGCAGAGCAAATACCAACTTGTAAAATGGAGCACAAAGGATGACGAACAGAGTAGGTGGCATAACTAAACGGTACTTGTCCATGGGCAAGTAATGATGGCAACCATGTAGTAGAAAATGTGTGGCGAATGCGATGTTACTTTCAGGTAACCAATCATCAAAATGAAATAGGAAACGGTGAAGACCGTATTCAATCAAAGTCCAAACAAAGACACCAACACAGAACAAGAAACATGCAAATAGCTGGTTCATGTTCTTCAAAGCAACACCCATGTGGTACACAACTACAGGCAACCAAGCAACTGGAACAACCCACCAAGCTGTTTTAGTTAATGGTTCCAAGAAATTACCAAATAGCGGAGCAGACCCCTTACCGTAATGTCTTGGTCTATGGATTTGGTCAACGTAAAAATCTTTCTTGAAATCACTACGCAGAATCTGCATCAGCAAAGGACGGTTCAGATCCAAAAATTTATGCTTTTTGTAGTCGTTACTGTAGTCCGTAGCAATACTTAGTTTCTCCTCGGCGGGCAACTCCTTTACAAATGTAGTGGAGTCAAACTCAGTACCGTCAGCTGACAACTGCACTTCAACCTTATGGTTCTTGTTAGTCAACAATCTCGCTGCCTCTTCGTCAGTTGCCAAGTAACCAATCAAATATTCGTCCTCAAGGATTTCATACGCGGAGTCGCTGTGTTCATGCACATCTGAGTCTTTCATGATCTCAGTAATGTCCTTACCAGCATAGTCCAAGATGGACTCGTCACCACCAGGGTGTTCGCTCAAAAACCTGGTCACGTCATAAATCTTTCTGTTTTGATAAGTGACCCAGCAGTCATTGGCAGTATTGTGTTCTTGTACCGTCTTTTTTGAAAACAGTTCCAAAGTCTTGGAAGTATTAGTCGACATCTTCGTACTAGTTTTAGCTTACCACCGCTTTTAGTGCCTGCCACGATAACAATAGAAAAAAAAAACTAATCAAAGACAATAGACACAATAGCTTCTACTATCTAATACCTCTGTTCTTATACGGTTCCAAATTGAAAAAAAAATTAACTGCGAAAAGATGTCACACGTCAGTAAATCCGCGCAAAAACCCGTTATATTTCCGACGTCGTGCGGTAGTTTCTGCGCGGAACGGCCCCGCGGAATAGGCACATTTTCTTCCGGCCGCAGAAAGCTCTCTTTATCAAAAGCAAGACTGTTTTCGGCTATTGTATTATGAGAAGTTTGGTGTTTGTCCAACTTTCCCTGTTGTCCTGGGAAATATTCTGTGGGGAACGTAGCTTTGTGGGCATGAAAGCTATCTTTTCGTGTATGTACGTGTGATGTGTATATGTCTATGTATGCAGCGCTGAAGCCTTTTCAGGGTTGTTGTTGTTGTTGTTGTTGTTCTTTGTCGTGGGCTACCTGCTCCATGTACAGAGTGTGATTAACCAAGTTCAGATAAGCATACATGAAGTTACTTAGTAATACCTGCTCGCGCAGTCCCCTCTTCGAATTGCTCAATTTCAAGTGACTCAGCCGGTATATGGCCCTTTCGACGTTAATTGGTAGACGGTGGTCGAACATGATAACCGTAGACACTGTCAGCAAAGGCAGTGGGAACCCAAAGGCACTGTCTGTGAATTGAACCGGGGAGTTTGGTTTGTCAGGTTTTTTGACGTCTGCAAATGTAAGCTTTCTTGGGGGCAATATGGAGGTATGTTTCAATGGTGGTGCCGCTGGAGCCTGAGTTTGAGCTGAAGCTTCAACTGGGGCTGAAGTTTGGACTGGGGCTGAGGCTTGGACTGGGACTGAAGCTTGGACTTGTTCTTGAGCTTGGACTTGTTCTTGAGCTGGAGCTTGTAGTTGAGCTTTTTGCTCATCGGTATTCTCCTTTTGGGCGTGTTTGGAGTGTTGTTGGTTGGAAATTTCTGTCGTATTGCTCCTCTTCTTGTTCTTTTTCTTTGCCTCCTCTTCTTCTCTGTCTCTAGAGTTACTTTTGGTACTACTTACACTAACGGCCGGCTGTAGTTGGGGCAAGCTCTCGGAATCGCTTTCCTCTTTCTTTTCTATCTCTATTGCGCCTTCCAATTGTGGTTGTAATGGTATCTGCTGCTGCGGCTGAGAATCTTTAAGGGTTTTTACGCTTATTTTTTGGGAACCATGACGGCTGTGATGGTGACGGTGAGGACGAGGGCGATTGCGCAACACAATGGGTTCAACCGGCTCCCTTCCACTTTTGTTACCAAGCTTTTTGGTTTTCCTCACGCGAACGTGCACGGCATCGTTATTTGGTATTGATGGTGACGATGATGGTGACGACGAGGGTGATGATGATGCATCATGCTTGTGGTGTGGCTTTCTTCTGAATAGGTTCGCAAAAGTTTTCTCGATTTTCTGTCTTGTCTGTGATGTGGCGGTGGAAGTACTTGAATTGTTCATTTCTTCTTTATTTGACACCTCCGTCTTCTCACCGCCATTAAATAGAGAAATATAATGTTTTTTGGAATTGTCGAGCTCCATTCTTTGTGAATCCACGTTTTCTTCATTTTCATCGTCCCCTTGGTTTTCTTCGTTATCGTCTTCTCTGCTCATTTTATTGTTCAACCATGTCCATCCGTTTCTTCGACGATGTCGCTTCGTTTCTTTGTTGTCATCCGTTGCGCTTGGCTTTACCATGTCTGTTGTTCCCTCTCTTAACTCTAAATCTTGTTCTACTGTGTCGTTTCGAACCTTGACGGGTACCTCTTCGGCTTCTTTCTCTATTCCCATTTCTTGTTCCCACTCGCCACTAGACTGTCTGTAATGATTATAAATGTCTTGAAAATCACCAATTGACCCAGGCGAACTCATATTCTCAGAATCCTCATCTTGCTGTCTAAAAGGGGATTTGTGCGGATCTATTTCGACCTTTATTGTATTCTTGGTCAAATTTAGACGTTCTTCGTCGTCGTTTTTCATTTCATCCACACTTTGTTCTACTTCTTTTTCTTGCTCTTGTGACCTGATTCGATAAGTGTTGAATCTACTCCTTCTCAGTGACGATCGTTCAGGCCATGTCATGGTATTATTGATGGGCATATTGGAGGCAAATTCACCATCATCCAAAGTATTCGCTTGTGAAGTTGAAAAACCAATATCTCCTTCATCATAATGCCCTTCCAGTTGTGGTTGATCTTTTTTATCTGAATATGAACCAGCCATACTAAGAGTTCTGGCTAATGTAATGGCATCATTGTCGGTTAGTCCTGCACTATTTGAGATCTTTGTCAGTTCTTCAGTTATATCTCTTAACGACACTGGTCTCTCTTTTATTTTGGAGGTTCTTTCTTCGACTTTATTTACTGTTTCAGAGGCACTTTCTCCCTTATTATCGTCATCTTCGTTATCATCAAACTCTGTATATGACCTCCGCAATGTTGAAGGTCTTCGTATTAGTGACGCGTTTCCATGCCTTGACAGCCCCCTGTTCAAGTTGATAGTGTTGTTCTCCTTATTTTCATATGATTGTGATTCTTTATCCTCCCCATTATCCTCAATATCGTTATTTTCGTTGCTATTCCCATCATTATCTTCACCATTGTCGCTTAGTTGTATATTTTGTAAAGTGTCTTGTACAAGCTCTAGGAAATTATCAGGCTTAACGTTAGGGTGTTGATTGGCGGGAACCCATAATAAGTTTTTCTTTAATGCGTTAGCATTTAATTTCCTGGATGGAGAGTGAACACCTTTTTTTATACCTAAGTAGTTACCTTGTTTAGTCTTATTGGAGGATTCTGTCCCTGAGTTACCCCTCCCATGCAAGTTCTCTAGCGGAGTTGGATCGCTATATCGTGTGTTATTAACGGTGGTTGTGTCACTTGGCATTGACGC
>JXWR01006919.1_pt1 | contig 16969 bp, 11 predicted proteins | sample 315541 | NCBI WGS metagenome assembly JXWR01 (sample SAMN03273951, study PRJNA271842) | soil metagenome | isolation source: rice field ambient CO2 | place: India: CRRI Experimental farm Cuttack,Odisha-753006 | collected 2013-12-17
TGATGTCGAGGAAGATGAGGACGAGCTTTTATCCCTTGACGGTGGTGGTATATATTAGGTAGCTGAAAAGGCGCCTGTCGCTTAACCAATAATAGTTTCATGTGTTAGGGAAGGTTGAATCTACGCTTCCATAACTGTAAAAGCTAATAAGCTAGAAAACAAAAAAGTTAACGAGCAAAATCGTAAAGAAAAATGTCTGACTGGGATACAAATACTATTATTGGTAGCAGAGCAAGAGCTGGTGGTTCTGGCCCAAGGGCCAACGTTGCCAGATCTCAAGGCCAAATTAATGCTGCAAGAAGACAGGGGTTGGTTGTTTCCGTTGACAAGAAGTACGGATCAACCAATACGAGGGGTGACAACGAGGGTCAGAGGTTGACCAAGGTCGACCGTGAGACAGATATTGTCAAACCCAAGAAATTGGATCCAAATGTCGGTAGGGCCATCTCGCGTGCCAGAACAGACAAGAAAATGTCGCAGAAGGATTTGGCAACCAAAATTAACGAAAAGCCAACCGTGGTAAACGATTATGAAGCCGCTAGAGCTATTCCAAACCAACAAGTTTTGTCTAAGTTGGAAAGAGCCTTAGGCGTTAAATTGAGAGGTAACAACATTGGTTCGCCTTTGGGAGCTCCAAAGAAGAAATGAAGAGGTCTTCTTTCATTTGTTCCTTTCTTTTCGCACTGCATGTCATCAATGAAGCATTCTTAATAATGTACATTATTCTATCATGATCGTTTTATGGTTTTTTTCGTTTATTTTATCATTTTTTTTTTTTTTTAGCTTTTTTTCCTCTATAGAAAGTGAAGTACACACGTATATATTATGATTCAGGATCTTTATTTGGTCTCAATTTTAATATTTTCTTGCAAGGACTCGATTAATCTATCTTTTTCTATCCACCTATTTTCAAGCCACTTTTCTAAACTCTCATCATTGTATGCGAGTAATGGTTGAATTTGATGCTTTTTTACATTTACCATCACGACAATGGGGTCCTTATCCTTTATGTTGTTTTCAGACTCCATTTCTGGTTGAATCATCTCAAAGATTGTCGGAGATATTTGCTCTAATTGATAACCTTTATGAAGTCTCAAATCTCCGTTGGTATGATCATGCCCACTATCAGTATATTTGACTCGGTAATAAATTATGGTGACATCATATATGTATGGATTGATTCGTACCACCTTGGGCTTGCCGCTGCTGATTTCTTCCTTTTTTTTAAGTAAGTATGAATTATCTACGATCATGGGCGGCGTCGTCTTATCGGATACCTTGGAAGACTCCATTTTTATGCTCTTGTGAACTAATTTGTCGAGTTCTCTGTGAAACAGGTATCGGGCCTCTTTGATTATATTGTTACGGTTTTTCTTTCTTTTGATGTTTTTAATTGATGAAAAAGCAGCCATCAAAGCGGTAAAGTTTTTAAATCTTGGGTATAATAAATTATAGAAGTTTATAACAAAGGGAAAATCTTGGTGTAATTTTCTTTGAATAATTGATAGTTCCAAACTCATGATATTGACTTCGGGAAAAATAGTAATAGCTTGATTGTTTTGTCTTTCTAAAATATCTCTTAACTCATTCGATGAGAGTGCGAGTGTTTCATCTTTGAAGAATATGTTCTTTAGTAGATCCAATCGAGGAAAGTTAAACATTTTTCCCCAACCAAGAAATTTTAACTGAGGCCATTCAGGTAGATCTTCCCCCTTCCTCAGCTTTTGTAGAAATTCCCATTTAGTATAAAACTTGGTGGGACAACTTTTGAGAAAAAGGTAATTAATCAATGTGTAGTCATTCACTGATCGATGATTACATATCATTAATGTGGTTTGGAATTTGCTATCTTTAAAAAAGTTTAGGTCATCACTTCCCTCGGTTATGAAAATTTGGACGTTTTTTTTTTTTTCGAAGGTCATTTCAACTAAATGTAGCTGAAACCAAATTTCAATCGCCTCCAGCACCTTGTCTAAAGTTGGTATTATTTTTAGTTTACTATATGTCAGTGCCCTCGAGAGCAGCCGAATTTTGTACTCACCTATTATGGGCACATGCGACCAAAATCTGTCATATAGTAAATGCAGTCTAAGACAGAAGGAATTCGTGTTAATGAACTGTAGGAATTGATTGATTGCAGTAAAAAAAGAATGAAGGTAAAAATAGCCAAAAAGAATAAGCAACCTTGGGGTCAGACTCAACCAATCAGAAATATCTAACTGTTTAAACTGGACCCTAGAACCGACCATATATGTTTCGAAGAAATCAACAAAACCCATCTTAAAGTTATACTTTTCGTTTAGTTGTCTGTTTGGAAAAGAGAAATTTTATTTGATTAAGATTAACAATGAATCTATTATGGTGCATATCTTGCCCTGTTAACTTTCAATTTTTCATTTTGTGTCGCTACATGCCTTGTTGACACTCGGTTTTTTTGAAAAACAAACCATTCTCGCAAAAGATCGGATAAAAATGAAAACTTCCAGACAGTGGAATGCACACATTAATTAACGGTGATGCGAGGTGCAACAACTGAGTAATTTAAAACCTTTGGTAATGCTATTGTTTCCTGGCTTGAAGCCTGTTCTTAATGCTTCCACTGTCATTGTAAATCCTGTACGAGCTGTTTTTCCAGGATTAGTACTTTCAACCAAAAGATCCTTTTATAGCATTAATCGTTTAAATGCTGAAAATAAAATAAACGATATTGCAAATACGTCAAAAGAGGCATTCTCTTCAGTGCAGATGTTTAAGCCCCCAGAGTTCTCTCAATTTAAGGACTCTTATCAAAAAGACTATGAGAGAATAGCAAAATATACTTTGATTCCATTAACAATGGTACCTTTTTATGCCTCCTTTACCGGCGGGGTTATAAATCCTTTACTCGATGCGTCTTTATCGTCCATTTTTTTGATATATTTACAGTATGGCTTCACAAGTTGTATTATTGACTATATACCGAAGGAAAAGTATCCAAGATGGCATAAGCTCGCCCTTTATTGCCTCTATGGAGGATCCATGTTGTCCCTGTACGGTATCTACGAATTGGAAACGAAAAATAATGGTTTTGTTGACCTGGTAAAGAAACTTTGGAATGAAAATGATGACCATTTGTATCTATTTGGAAGAAACTGACTCACCCATACTTTTTCTTTTTTTTTGCATTTCTAAGATTTCATTTTTAGAGTCAGATTCCCCATGAACTTAACTTGAGAGAGATTTTATAAAAAGACAAATAAGCAATAAAATATATCCTTCTTCTCGAAATCCAGATATATATGTATATATCGATCTGCTTGGATTGGTACAAGACGATCAATTCTTGTCGAGTGAAACGCCTAGGGATACAGAAAGGAAAAGTAGGAAATAGTGATTGCTAGTATTCTCATTCTGTCCAAAGTGCCTTTTTTATTATTATCTGTGTGCTTTTTGTTTCTTTAATGATGAGGAACGAATTTTTATACTACAAAAAAATAATGTTTACAATTTATATCAATGTATTGAAACATTTTAATATTTGTTAGAGTGCGCCTTTATTTCACAATCAAAAGTAAACACATAAAAAAAGTGTCATGCTCTACGTGAATAAAGAATTAGTGAAATAATAATAAGGCAATCAGAATACAACTATCGCACTATTTGCGAAACTTTTTACTATATGGGTATAAATGCTAAACGGAAAACTTGTCCATAAAACTATGATTCTTATAATAAACGATGATACACGTTCATTCATTTTTTATCGACGCTCAAATATAGGGTGGAACTGTTTAGTCAGCACCCCATGTATATATATAAAAGAGACTTCAGTTTCTGCCCTTTTTTCCTGTAGGAGTGACCGCTCTACTCACCGCTCTTCTATTTTTCATAGTATTAACAAGTTCTTTTCTGTCATGTAAAATTCGATGAACGTAATCATGTTGGCCTTTCGCGATCAATATTCTCAATATAATATTCATTACTTCTGCATCACGTTCTAGTTGTTCCTTAGGCTCTTTTACAATGTTAGCTGCTAGCGACTTTTTTCGAGATATTGTTCCAGCGGATTTATTCGTAAAAGTAATCGGAGTTTTTTTCAGATAAAACCATCTCAAATACTCTTCATATAGGGGAATCAATCGCTGAACTTCATCCTTCAATTCGGAGACACTTTTATCATAAAAAGCTGGGATCAGCAATATATTTTGGTAATACTCATTTTTCAATTCTGCAAGAGGGGGACCTTCTCCTTTATTATGAAAAAAATCTACACACAGCGCATCAAGCCATTTGAATACAGCCTCGATTTCCGCTTGAGTCAAAGGACGACCGTATCCTGATACCGTTTTTGTTGTTGAAAGAGTATTTTCCCACAAAGATTTCTTTGCTGAACGCAATATATTAACTTTAGCGCTATTCAATGCAGGTAGAAGAAGTAAATCAGCGTTCTCTAAAACGAGGTTCCACGCTCTTAGCATTACCATAAACAACAATCTCTGTGAAAGTTCTGATGCCAGAATGTTCAAATTTGCGTTTAAATAGTCAAATAGTGGTAAAATTGCGTCATATACTGCTTCGTCAGACGCAAGTGCAGAACCATGGTGACCACACACTGTTTTTAATGTGGTTCTCGAGAAGGCAAATGCAATAAAATCAGAAAATTTGTTGACTATTAGGTTTATTGCACGATCTCTTGACCTGCTAAAAGATCTATATATTCTTCCCATAGAAGAAACGGCATCTATTTTCTCACTTTCCAGGGATATTTGGCAATATAAAGTTCCCTGCGGATTCAATGTGAGCGAAAAATCGATAGGAAACCCATCATCCTTGAGCTTTCTCGGAGTGAATTTCATATTGGCTTTTCCACATAGATCATCTTCCGCTAAATTCTTTAATCTGCTGTGTGGGTGGTGCCATATAGTAAACATAATATCGTTCGACTTTCCGAATGGAGACTCAAACACAAACTCTTCGTCCCATTTGGGAGTAATCGATCTTGCAACAATCTTAGTAGTACCTATTTCCCGTTGTAAAGTGATGTTTCTCATGGAAACGTAGGAGTTTGAAAGCCCCGTTTTGCTGAAGCCTTTAATATTTTCAGCACCGATAATTCGAAGGGTATAAACTTGCTTCATATTCTGGTCATCGAATGACTTCCCATTATCCTCTAAATTATGGGAGGAGTGGTACTGTGCAATAACAGAGGATATTTTTGATGGATCTGCTTTTTCTTCGAAGCTCTCTAACAGAAAAAGTGTTTTATCAAGATCATTTAGCAGTACGCACGTACGCTTCTTGAACTGATATGGAGCAGGAGCTACCATCTTCGGAGTTGATTTAACTACATTTTTCAAATCTTCAAACAGCCTACTACTTCTTGATTTTTCTTGATTTACGTTAGCGTTATTCAGGCTAAGTGAAGATCGAGTGTCTGAGCTTTCTAAAGAGTAAGATGGTTCATCACCCTCCTGTAAATCTCTCTGGATCAATTCCATTAGTTGAGCTGAGTATGAAAGCATACCATCTGAAAACGCCTTTAATATTACCGTGATCATTTGTGCCAGTTGAAATTCATTTTGCCAACCAAATTTCTCCAACATGCTAGTTGATTCATTTATCATTTTGAATATGTCCAAAACTGATCTACTGAAATGGTCCTGGTCATTTACGGGTTGCCAATTCTCGCTTTCTAGTGAAGATTTAATAACTTTTTGAACATTACGGCTCACATCATCACATAATCGAGTCAAATATTTGATGAAGTAATTTTCAAGGTTAAAGAAAAATTTCCCTTTTGGCTTTACCTGCAGGTAAATCTGTCTCAGTTCTTTCAGTACATCATACATATCTAGCGCATCTATTGGACCCAACTTTTGTCCAGTCATTTTCATGGTACTCTTTTCAGCGGTTTTTATTAGATTTAAAGAATCCGAACCGTATACTTCACATAGAAATACTGCGCATTGTCTAGGCAGAGATATTTCGTCCAATAAAGGTTTATTGTAACGTTTTTGAATCGCTTTTATGGCTTCTATAATTGTTTCTACGAGATTCTGAACGTTTTGAATTTCTATTGTGTTAGCCTTTAGCATATCCTGCAGAAGGGAGACAAAATAATCCTCTGATGCTTTAAAAAGAGTCTTCTTAAATAATTTGATCCAGTATTTCTTTACAGCTACGGACTGCGTTTCATAGAATTCCATTACTGGATCCCCAACAATGTTTGAATAATAAAATGACAAAACTGGAGAAAATTTTGGCTTTGTACCTGAAAATATCGCAGTTAAAAGGTTATTTATTGTCCTCATAGACTGATCAGTCGTATGAAAAAGGTTTGCAGCCCATAAATAGCGATCCTGAGCATTCCAAGCGGATGGATCCAGATTATCCTCTGAACATAAATATTTATTGCGGATGACAGAAAACAAGTTTTCAGTTATTGGGATATTTAGCTCTTCATCTCCTAGAACACTTAAATTTGCTGCTGAATAAACCAACGAGGAGATGGTGGAAGGATATTCTATTCTCCAATACCTCGCTGATTTATGAAAGAAGAATAGAGCTTCTTGAGAAAGATTTATGGCATTTACAGCATTAGAACACTCTTTTTTTAAAACAAGGCCTATGAGACGGACAAATACGCTTTTTGCATCCTTGGGTATAAGACGGTTTCCGTGAGAGGTAACCTTTTCGCCTATCTCAAATCGATCCATTAAATTTGCAATTTCAAGAAGTTCATAATTCTTCCATAAATTGTATTCTCTGTCACTTGAAAAATCAGAAGCCGTCAAAGTACCGTTGTCTTTCTTGATTTTTTTCCTAAGATATCTTAGTTCACCGCAAAATATGGGATTTGTACAATCGTCCTTAACAGCCATTACGTCTTGTTGAAGCTTTGTTTCATCTGTTTCGAATAACTGCATAAAATACTTCATATGTGAAATATCTTGGACTTTGAAAGAGGGTTGCTTATTGCTAATCGTGCTCCCGGAAATGCTTCTATATTGAGGGACTGTGGCAGGTGAGGCGGCTCTTTTCTTCTTTACTGTTGTCTCGCCTTTTTTAAGATTAATCTTATAATCAAGCAGTCTCTTTATGATATTTGCACAACTATCTGGAAGTACATCAATTACTAGGTCTATAAAATAAGCAACTTCACTGAACAGCTCGTCACGAGAATTTTTAATAGTCATTTTCTTTAGTTCATTACTGGCAATATTTGTGAAATAACCGACCACCTCCTCCATTTGACCCATCTTGGAAAATGTATCTGCACTAGAAGAATCGAGCATGCTATAATACATCTTAACAATACTTTTCCAATGCATCTCATTCGGCGCCAAGTTTTTATTTCCTGAAATTTGTGCCAACTTCCCTTTCAATATACGTAAAGTTGCCTGTACTATATCGCGTTCCGACATATCGTCTTGTTTGTCAACCACTAGTCTCTTCCCATGTTGCGTTTGCTGATGATTCGTTTTGTCAGATAAAACCCTTGATGTTCCTGTCCTATTCGATAGCAAAGCTGCTTCTTTAAATCGCGGTTCGTTGATATAATCCAATAAAATTAGTTTTAAAGTGTAAAGATAGACATCTGATGTTGGTAATTCGGTATTAATGACGTTGCATATTGACGGTATTTCCACGGATACATCAGACACAGTAGATGATAATGTGGAGACTGTTCGATTCATAAGTTTCACACTAGCTGCAAAAGCCCTATAAAATGCCGGCTTATCCTCTTAATGATGTGAGAACGCTACTAATATTCAACTAGGAGCAGAGCTATTTGCCTTTCTATTTTCTACGTAGGTATATATATACAAATCTCTACATACTCATGTATCTTTTCACCCGGGAATGTTAACGTTACAAATTGTAGGCAGCTACCGAAAAAATAAGGCAAAAGGACTTTATAATAGAGAGGCCATTTTTCATTCCTATAGTGTTGCCTTAACAACACAAATTTCAACGCCTTGAAATTTTCATGATATCCTTGATTCAAATGCCCTTTGTATCTGATTGCTCGGAATCTGAAACGATGGGCTTTTCCTTTCTGCGGACTTCTTGGATAAGAGGAGGACAGTCGCTTATTTTTTTAGGCTCTGTCATATGACTTGCCAAAATTTTGTGCATCTCAAACATATTGGTACTCTTGCCAAGTATTAATTCTAATTTTTCGTCGCACAGTATTTCTTTCTTGTTGTTAGGATTCTGCAGATTATGCGCTTTAATATATGCCCAGAGTCGTCGTACTACTTCGGTCCTCGTCAATTCATGCTCTCCTAGCAAACTCGCTAATGATTTAGATAGTGTAACTTTTCGTGTTGAAATAGGTGACTTACTAACAGTCCCTTTTTTCTTCTCAACACGAGTACCTTTGGTTTCGCTATCGTTCTTTTCCTCTCCAGATGATCGTTTGTTTACGGTAATTTCCTTGGTGAGCTCAATCGCCAAAGTGACATTTTCCTTTAGCAGATCCTCAAGAGATCTTTCGAAGCGCGGCCTTTCTTTTACAAGATTTAGATGTTTCCTAATCAATTTGTTAATTGCTTTTCCCTGTGATTCAACGTCGATTGCATATACTTCTTTCAAAGCCATCCTAACCTTTTTAGTTGTGACCGTTTCCAAATCCATATCAGAGAGAAGAATATCGATCATCGTACTATAATCGTTTAATTCAGCCATGGCAACGCAAAGAAAGCTGTCAATGAACGCTTTGGTACTTGTTAAAATTGTCACCTATCTTATTCTGATCTCAGTTTGGACTACTGCAAAAAAATGTATCAAAATATAAAACGGAATTTTGATGTTTTTCTAATTTACAATTATTTAAAAATATTATAGATGTAAGGATACGTAGATGTGAGGTTATGCTGTAGTTAAAAAAAAAGGTTAGCGGATCGATTGGGGACGCAAGTAGGAAGCAACAACGTCTTTCACTATCATAAGGCATTCTTCATATTTCTCCTTTGTTGTTTTTCGTTTTTCTTGACTAAACGTTTTCTTTCTGCCCTATTCAAAGTTCTTGGATCGATCAATTCATTGTCAGTGCCTTTTACTTTATCATCAACTTCCACCAACCATTGATCATCTAACTTCTTATTTGCGCCCTTGTAGCCCCACTTTGGAACCCATTCACCGGATGCCTCATCATAAATCATCTTTCCTGCCCTTTCCTTTGGTTTAATACCCTTCTTAGCTGCAAACTTCTCCCATTTGGTCATAGCCTTAGCCTTTGGCAGTGGCTTTTCTCTTGGTAAGTCGGTGGTAGGGTCAGGAAGCTGCAACAAGGTCATCACGGAACTTTGACCGCCGGTACCACCTACAGACTCCGTTGTTGTTTTCATAGGTAGTGATAATAGTTGATTGATTAGTAACTGAACATTATCACGAGTAAGACTCTTTATCTTTTCTTCACGTCTAGCATTCGAAGAATCTAAATCGTTTTTATCCAAGACATTACTATCGAATGCTGCCAGGTTACCCAAATCGTATACCACTGGGATAGGCTTTTCAACGGTGACTGGTAAGTTCTTGTAATCTTCTGCTGACATCTAGAATAGTATATAGGTATATGCTGTCTGGATATACGGCTTAGTCGATGATATAAAGTACACTAAGAAACGACCCTTCTGAAATCAAACTGCACTTTTTTTGTTAAAGGCTCATCTCATCACTTGGAAAAATTTTTATGCGTAGGGTGATCGCGAAAAAAGTATCTATTTCGGCAAGAGAAGCAAAAGATGATGAAATTACTATTTCTGAATATTATAGTCGTGCGCCGCCATTTGCATTGTAAAAGCTACAGACTATCACCATGGTATATATATATATATATGCTGGTTATCTGCTATATATGACAGAAATACCACACAAACCGTTTACTCGGCAACCTTGACTTTGCTTTTGATTTCACTTTATTAATTAAAAAATATACATAAGTTCAATGTAATTGAAAGTACAACACATCAAAATATAAACCTAGATATATAGAACCAGAAGAATGTTACAAAAGAGAAAATTCAATTGGAGCTACGAATTCCTTAATATCTTCTTTGTGGTCTTTGAGTTGGGTTTCTTTCTTGAATGTAGGTACCTGGAACAATGTGTTCTGGCAAGTTCAAGTATTCTCTCAAGTATTCAACACCTTCTTCAGTCAAGGTGTAGTAGTAGTATTGCCATGAGAATTGAGTCTTGACGTAACCCTTAGAAGTCAAGGATTGTAAAGCCTTAATGACATACAAGTTCTTGGTGTCAATTTCTTCGTGCTTGGCTTGGTTGAAATCCTTCTTGGCGACAACAACACCTTCTGTATAAAAAAGAAATTATCATAGGAGAGAATGATGTTTACATCTCTCCGTTGAAATTGAAGATAAGTTAGTAAAAAGATCATATAGATGATTCGTGGTACTCGGTAAGGATCAAAAGTTGGATCTCCGCGTAAAACAGTTTTACCGTTTTCTTGCCCAAATATAGGACGTATACCATATTTCATACGTCTCCAGGGTCGATGGCCTTGTGCTGTCCTTTCGAAAACGTCGTCACACAGTTCCTTGTAATTTCTTCTATGTAATCCACTAATATATTCATAAGAAATCCTTTAACCTCATATGCATGGTATCCATCTGTGTGTTTGAAACATCGTGTATGTGAATGCACACTACCGCTACTGTGTATACGCATAACTTCCCTCGCTTGACTTTCCGTGTATCTTCATGCTTTCTGCAAGTTATTCTAAAACATACCTTGGAATAAGTATTGGTGGATCTTGTTTCTGTCTTCCTTTGGCATCAACATCTTGGCTACTTAGTTCGTACTGTTCTTGCTAAACTTTGCTACTCGACCTTAATAATCCAGCCCAAAATTGCGAAATCTTAATACCAGTGTTAATCTAAGTTACATGCAATTAATGGATATTTTTGCAAAAGAGCGTGCGTTACTAGATACGGTGCTTCCCACCGGTCTCCCTAGTGCCGCTCTCCCACAGTATGCCTATCGCGCTGATAGAAATGGGGAGAAGGACCGGAGTGAGCCTAGGCGTACCGGAGCGTTTCTCGCACACAGGGGAAATTTGAAACCCGCCTAAAATTGTACTTCTCTGGAAATAAAAAAGAAAAACCGGTGTAACACCCATACAAACCCAGAATGCTTGGATGTAGGGAAAAAATTGGCACTTCAACGTGTATGGAAGTTGCCTTTAATGAAACCTATCAGGGGATCTTTAAAGGACGTGTGTTTGCATTAGGAACATCGTACAAAACGGGGAGCAAGAACTCAGAGTATATATTTCGAAAGTTTTTTCAATTCTGTAGATGCCTCTTCAACTTTTTGGCAGGGATCAGATCGTTGTACATTATGATAACGGCAACATGAGTAACGATGACCAGAATCACCAAAGTGTTCTCGGATCTTGGACAAGAAGGGCAGCAGCAGCATTAAGAACGTTAATGAACAAGCGAATACAACGTATAACACTTACGCACTGGTTGCTGTTAGTCATATGGGTTACTAGCCTATGGAAATTTACCAGTCATTATAGACAGCTGTATGCTAATTCTGCTGTTTTTGCAACTTTATGCACGAACATTCTTTTATTTGGGATATCTGACATACTAGCACAAAGTATAGCCTGCTTTTATTCATATCACGTGGACCCTATACCGCAAATACTTAACGATACCTTTCATCATGTTCAGAACAACCGTGATGTAGAAAATGGAGGAGGTTATGAAAGTGATGAGCTATCTATCTTCAATGATTTTACCTCGGAACATAGCTCCTACACGGATAACGACGACTATCCTGAACTTGATAGGCCATTAGCTACTTTCAAAACGGACACATTTGACTTCTTCAGGTGGGGGTGTTTTATGTTCTGGGGATTTTTTATATCATTTTTCCAGGCTCCTTGGTACAAGTTCTTGAATTTCTTTTACACTGAAGATCCGACAGTGGTACAGGTTTTTGAAAGGGTTCTTTCGGATCAGCTCCTTTATTCGCCAATCTCTCTCTATTGTTTCTTTATGTTCTCAAACTATGTGATGGAAGGTGGAGATAAGGACACCCTTGGCAAGAAAATCCAAAGGCTATATATATCTACGCTTGGTTGTAACTATCTGGTGTGGCCAATGGTACAATTCATTAATTTCCTTATAATGCCTAGAGATTTCCAAGCACCTTTTAGCTCTTCAGTTGGAGTGGTATGGAATTGCTTCCTTTCGATGAGAAATGCGTCTAAATAGTAATAATTTTAATTATAGAACATGGTACTTGTACACATACATAGATAAAAATCTTTGCTTTAAACTTCTTTTAATTTCATTTCTTCTTGTATCAGTAGTTTATACTTTTTGCTACTCTTCTTTTTCTTTAACCAACCTTTTATCGATGGCGGTATATACAGTTGAGCATAGTAATTTAATATCACCCATACAATGATAAACATTGTAAAACTGTTTGATATAGGGGTCAGCTGTAACATCTTACCAAGGTATGATTCTGTATCCAAAGTCATTAGCAGTAGACTTGCACCGATAGAGACAGTGATATCAACGATAAATTCAAAGTTTTTTGACATCGGCTCTCTATATGGTGGACCCACAGACAAAACTATAGCAGTCAAAATATATTGAAAATTTGAGACGAAGAACAATACGGTATTATCTGAAGATTGCACGGCGTCGTCGCCCCCAACGATTGGCTTGATGTACCAGCTCATCTTTTGTACGATTATCCATGGAATGAACTGGAATAAAAACACCAAGAATACGCTAATCAAAAGAGGAACCAAAATCTTAGGTGAAACTAGGTTAGCGGAAGGCCTCTTTTTATCTATCTTTTCATAGGATTTGGACCATGACATGCAAATTGCGATCGGAACGATCAGCAATAAATCAATGTACAGGAATTGGAAATCTCCCAAATTAGAACCACGGCTGTAAAGTATAGTAATAGTGATGAATTGGATGGCAGAGTACAAACTCATGTACTGGAAACATGCAAAAGATGTAACTAACGCAGCACGCCCTTCCCTAATGACATCAAGTACGCAGCTAATATTAAATATCTTTGAAGTGAACGGAGCAGCAACTGAAGCTTCAGCCTCCGAAAGGGAAATACCTACGTCTGCCGCTTTGAGTGCCCCACAATCATTTGCACCATCACCACAGAATCCAACTGTATAATCTAGCTTCTGCAGCTGTATCATCAATTCATGCTTTTCATCAGGCGACATTCTTGCGTAGATTGATGAATTCAATAAAATCTCGTTTAAGTATTCCTCTGGTATCTCGTTTTCATCTCTGAACAACAGTCTAAATACATCGCCGCTAACTGCAAGAGTATAGTTACACTCACGTAGACTTTCAACACTATTATTCCCCAGCTTGACAGGTTTCAAAGTCTTGGTATCCAAAATGTTATCTGGCTCATTGACGTCCCTCCATACTATTACGGGCTCACCGTGCAAGGGTGTATCATTAATGGATGGAACATAAACGCGAGAGCATTGTATCAAACCAGCTTCCCTACCTACGGAAATAGCAGTAAGTATGTTATCACCCGTACACATTATCGTCCTGATGTTTGCATCTTGTAAACTTTTCAGAGTTTCAGAGGTCTCTTTTTTTAGTTTATTTTGGAAGATAATGAAACCTAAAAATTCCAAATTTGACTCAACCTCTTCCCTAGATACTTTTTGGGAATATAACCAAGTTCTTTTTGGAAGTGTCTTCCCAGCACATGCAATAACCCTATATCCGTTATGAGTGTAACAACGTAGTACTTCTTCAAAATCTGCAGGTAAAGTTGATTTATTACATATTTCTGAAATAACTTCGGGCGCACCTTTAGTAAACGACCAATATACGTCGTCATTATTCGTTTTAACAATTACGCTCATACGTCTCAGCTCAGATAAAAATTCAAAGCTTCTCACCACCCCTAGAAAATTATGAGGATCATTATCAGTAAACGTATTTTCTCTATTATTACTATCAGGGTGAACTACCGCAGGAATGATTTCTGAATTTTCTGGGAAAACATCATCTTCGTGTCTTCCCTCGTATAATGAATGGAATGCTTGTTTTTGGAAGTCCTCCTCGAATGACCAACCGGTAAATTGAAACATTTTAAAGTCTAGTGGGTCACCGAGTAAATTTCCATCAACTGATCTCAGCGAGTGACATGTTAATAATGACATGAAAAAGTTCCTGGACTTAAAATCTAATGGCGAACTACAATCGTTCAAAGAAAATTTAGGAAATACTTGGCGAATATCACTCAATAGTTCTCCAAACTTCTGGCCTCTAACCCCATTTGGCTCCGATATTTGTACTCCAAGTACATCTAAGCCATCTTCGGTAAGTGTTCCAGTTTTATCAAAACACATAACATCGATTTTACCACTAATGTTAAGCCTTGTTGGAGAGATACAAAATATTCCCTTCTCCTTTAACCTACTCAAAGCAAAATTGGTACCAATGGTTAAAGTTGCGGGCAGAGCTGGTGGCACTACAATTGTTATGATATCTAAAGCTCTTAATATCATTGTCTTTTTGTCTAAACCAAGTTTAATGAACTGAACGCAACTGACGCAAAAACCGAAAATTGCGATTAATGACATGAATCCAATATATTTAAAGGAATCTCTATAGAATTTAAAACCAGTTGGTTTTGGGAAAACCATGGAACGAACCAAGGAGCCCTTTGTTGTTGAGAATCCTGTCCTTACAACCATCGCCAAAGCAGCGGTTTGTCCGGGGGCAATTCTTGCTCTAATTATATTTGTACCGTTATACAAGAAGGATTTGGAAACAAAACTCGATATTTGGGTGCTCTGGAAGTCGTCACATAATTGGTACATTGTTTCTTCCGTAGCTGGAAATTTCGAAACGGGCACAGATTCACCAGTTAGCATGGATTCATTGACTATACAATCACTGGACAGAAGAATAGAGTCACAAGGCAATATTGTTATATTTGGGTCAGATACTTCATATATATCGCCCGGAACTAGTTCTGATGAGCTTATCGTTGTCCAAAACTTATCCCTCAAAACACGAACGTCACAATGAAAGTGCGACATTTCAGCTAAGTTTCTCGATACTTTCTTCTGTTCATTCAATGAATCAAAAATAGACAGTACAGAAATCAAAAAAATGCATGCGGCGTAGTAGTAGTATTCATCAATGCCCCACAAAATTATCGAAAATACTTGAAAGACATAAAACGGATGCAACACTTCATTGAATAAAATTTCTGAAGTAGTTTTCATTCTCAAATTAATTTGATTTTTACCAAACGCAAGTTCTCTATCTTCTTGAACCCCCTTAGTTAAACCATTTGATACGGTACTTAAATCCACCCAGTCAGGATCTATCCAGTTATTGTTAGTTTTAAAGAGATCATCGAGCGGTGAATATATGAACTTAATATATCTGTATTCAAATGTGATCAAGATAGGCACATTTGGATTAATTTCATTGGCATGGTGGTGGCTCAAATTGATATCATTTGGTTCATATGACGGATTAGGGTAATTTTCAAAAGGTAAAACAGTACTTAATGGTCTATTATACCACTGTCGATCGATAGGTTGTATGACAAACTCACCAAACTCATTTTCTATCACGACCCATTCTGCTTTAGCCAATGGCACTTTCACGCCATATAATTTAACTTTGAGATGGGGAAGCCATCTCGTTAAAAGATAAACTAATCCGAAAGTCAAGAAGCAGCACAGGTTGTAAATAATATACCAGAATTTTGAGGTCTGGTAAGCAGCGATACCAATAACTAAATCCTCTTCCGCAATGTAAAACCTTTGGTAATGCAAGTTTGGTGCATACTGTGGATAAAACTTTTCATGATAGTCAGGTTTTAGATATTCGCTATGCTGATTATGAACATCATCATGACCAGAAAAGCTTCCTCTATTATTTTCGCTTGCAGACCGCCTACTATCTGAAGATTCTAAAGAATGTGTAGAAGACTCGTCTTCTAGTATTTCATCTGTTTGACTTTCTAGTTCAATAGGAATTCTTTCTCTGGTCGTATATCTCGATAAACTGGATGATGAATGTGTAGCGGAATGATAAACGAACCCAGTGTCAGAATTTTCTCCCAGCCTTTGTGGTGCCCTTGAACCAGAGCGACCCCTCTTACTGAAAGATCCATAAGACTTTGCATTTGAGAGAGATGATGCTCTGGAAAAACTTCGAATAGAAGAACGCCTGGAAGATGGGCCCGTACCATAGATTCTATCTTGTTCATAAGCGGGGGTGGCATCCCAGGCCATGTCATAATCTGTATTTTCTAACGTGGAAGCGCCTTCAGCATTGGATATTTGCTCCTGAGTGAAAAATCGAAAATGAGAAGGGTTTCTAGAAGAGCTTCGAGACTGTTCAGCCGAGGATAATACTAAAGGCTCTGATTCAGTCAATCGGCGGCCTCTCTGCTCTAGGTTCCCTGAAGAATGCGGACTTGGGAGGTTGCTTGATTGAAAAGAATGAGGGTGATGGAATGATACAATAGAACTTGGCACGGCTTCGAATGTTGCACCTGCGTACGGTTCCGAATTGTTCTGATCCAGTACCATCGCGGAAGTCAATGTGGCCGCCGTAGAAGTAGTGGCTGTAGAAGAAAAAGAAGCCCTCGGCATTCTTCGGTTCCTTTCACTCCTTTGGCCATGTTGAATTTGGTTTGAAGAGGGAATATCCATTACCGGAGTATATGCAAGATCTATCAGTAAGTCTGGGCTCCTTTTTATTTTAAAGAAGAATCTATTGACTCTGAACTATTTTCAATCAAAAATAAATTCACAAGTCCAACACCTCCAACTCTATGGTATTGCGTTCTCTTTTTGCCCTTTTTTCCTTTTTTTCTTTTTTTCACTACTCTTTCCTTGATTTCCATTTTTTTTCATTTTTCACTCTTCTATCACCTCTTCATACCCATACCCCCTGTTGGCCGCGGCTGCCCTAAA
>JXWR01000474.1_pt1 | contig 16813 bp, 12 predicted proteins | sample 315541 | NCBI WGS metagenome assembly JXWR01 (sample SAMN03273951, study PRJNA271842) | soil metagenome | isolation source: rice field ambient CO2 | place: India: CRRI Experimental farm Cuttack,Odisha-753006 | collected 2013-12-17
TCCTTTACAGTACTTTTTTCTGGTTGCTTAACGATTTTATGTTTTAAATGAATTTCATACACTCGAACTAATTTATCTTGACTATAGTTTGCTCCATTCTTAGGGTAGTTATCACTCGCCAACTCATAACCCATTTGTTTATAACGCTGAATTGTATTAGCCGTTCGATAAACATCTCGACTACTATAAGCACCATGTAGAAATTGCTCACTTAACTTTCGCCCTGTCGTATCATCGAAATATTTCACTTGAGCTTTTTCATCGTTAGCTTTGTAAACTACTATTTTTTCGATATTTTTATGATTTTCGTTAATATTAGTAATTTCATCGATCAATTTTGGTACAGCGGTATAGCCTTTTATATACGGAGAAACTACTCTTTTAAAACTAGTTCCATCAACCGCCTGCCAATTCTTATAATTTCTTTGTTTTGTAACTTGATCAGTTTCTACCTTCCGTTCAAAATTAAGTACATTTTGGTATATCGGTCTGGCTAATTGACCATTATCATAGCGATAATGAACGTTTTCTTTCACATTCCGTTTTTCAAAATCAGACTCTATTCCATGCTTAAAATGAACTTCGTATATTTGATCGGTTCTATCGTCAGTATCAAAAGTAGTTCCCGTTACAAAATTATCACTAACTAATTGATAACCTTGTTTTAAATAATCTTGGATGTCTGCTCTTGTAGAGTACTTCATCGTTTTACCACCCTGGCCAGTTAGTACACGGACTCTCATGTTAGTTCCAGTATTATCGTCAATATACTTAATAAATGCTTTTTGAATTGACGTATATTTCATGGAGTCAATTTTAAAAAATTATTTAGTAGGTAATACGCCTGTGGATGAAGCGATAGTAAAGTAATAGACGGGATCTTTAGCATCATAATCAAATTTTTTCTTAAAAATAACATCCCCCGTTGGGGTCGAAAGGATCACCTTAAATTCTTTCGTACGAGCTGTATATATCATTTTTATAGCGTGGTATTTATTATCTTCGATAATTTTTGGTAAAGGCCGTACACTGTCTTTATCAATGGTCCCTTGACCATTTTTATTAGTAGTTACCATCGCACCATATGGATCGGGAAAAGCATCATCAGCTTCACCCTGTAAGCGCCTGGTAGTGTTACCAAACTTAAACCATCTACCCACGTTATGCCATGTATCAGCTTTCCATCCAAAAGCATTAGTCACTCCATAGATACCCAAATTCCCACCGCTTCTACCAATTTGGTTACGGGTTCCTTTGTAAAAAACGATCCCAATTCCGTCTGCGATTCCCTTTATAACTCTAAAAATATTCCTTACTTTCGTTTCTTTTCCTAAATTAATTGCACCATCAATTCTAAAATTGTGCCTAAGGTCTATTCCACCTTTAAAAGTGATATTGCCACTTTGCCATGAACCTGTAGTAAGCTTTTGCTCACCGGTTATTGGATTGTAGTTACCTTTGGCACTCCCGTTCTGATTAAAGTAATCTTTAAAATTATCTTTGTTTACATACACATTATCCTGTAAATCTGTTTTATCATTTGGTTTCACTTTAATTTCACTGTTTATAAAATTTATATTTTTAATAGTACCTTGATTTTCATGGATTTTCTTAGGAGTTATTAGAGCTCTGTTCTTCACTTTTGTATTTTTTAGTGACCAATCGTCCTTAATAGTTTTTGGATCGACAATCCGATTTTGATTTTTTTTAAGTAGCCTTGAAGCTTGGTTACTATCTGCTCTTTTATTAGTATCATTGGATTTTGATGCTTGACTATGAGTCTCTGTTTTTACATCAACACCCACTTCCTTAGTGGTTTTACCATTCTTAGTTAGCTCTAATAACTGATTTGTTTTTAAAGAATTAGCATTTTTATAAGTATTCACTTTTCCAATCTCGGAAGCCTGAGCTACATCTGCATGCTGTAGATAACTAATACCAAGTCCTAACATAGCTAAATTGATCAATGTTAAGATCCTCTTAGGTTCGAGACGTGGACAATATTTCTTTTTATTGAACGATTTACCAAACTTTGCAGTCAATCTAAGTCACTCCAATTTAATTTTAAATTTAAAAACATTATTCATTACTAATCGCATTATTCTAAACAAATGCGTCTATGGCTATCCTCCCCTCATTAAAGGTTTAAAATTTCATAATGTGCTTCTGATTTTAATTTAGGGTATTAACTGATTGTAACTATATTTCTTTTTAGGATATTATGGCCCTTAAACGGGACATATTTTTTATATCTAAAGATTATCTGCATAATTTAACAGGGGGGATTAGTATGGAATATATTCTTTTCTTTTTATTTTTCTAAAAAACGACCGTGCAGGCATTAAAAATTAGTCTACACGGTCGTTTTAAATGATTATTTTTGATTTTTAACATTATAATTTTGCAATGGCATTTTTAAAAATCCTTTTTTGCTCCTCCATTTGTAGTACATCTAAAATAAAATATAATTTGTTAAATTCTTTGTTATACTCTATTTCAGAATAGCCTTCTAATTTTTTTCTGATACCCTTAAAAAAAAGTAACAAAATCTTTTCATACACGTGCTCTTCTTTCACTTGAAACTCTTCTAGTTTTGAAATATAGTATAGCGCCAAAGTTGGTTCCTGCTGGTATAAAAGAGGGATAATGGCATTACTTAAAAGTCTAAACCCTTCAACTACTTGTGGGTTAAGATCATCCAATTCATGGACATGCTTTAATGCATTACTCAATAGGATGCTCAAAGTTTCTGGTTCAATATAAAATAGAGAATTATTGAACAAAATGATTTCATATCTAGTCCAAGAAGACGTATTAATCAAGTATCGATATAAAATATTCTGGTTCATATCCAGTTTATAGTGATTTAAACGAGCAATCAAAATCTCACAAAGTCCGATTAAATGCTGATATTCAGTGTTATGAATTTTTGAATATTCACTTTCCAAAATTTTAATAATTCCTTTTAAAGCATTAGCATCACGCTTGTTAAAAAATTTTTTAATTCTGGATAGGTAAATATTTATATCTTTAGGTACGTATCCCCTATCAATATATTCAAGCTCAGTTAAAGTTACGTGTAAACGTTTCAGTAGCTCGATGAAGTAATGGCTGTGAATGTCGGCTTTTCCAGCAGCAAAACGATTATAGCTGGATTTAGACATATTATCTCGGATGAGATCATTAACTGTTAAATTTTTTTCTTTTCTAATTTTTGCAATTGTCTTACTCAAAACCATGTTCAATTAGACCCCCTTTTCTAATGACTAATAAATATAAACTGATGAACAGACTTAGTAAAGGAAGTTTAATTATCTAATTTTATTTATTACTCTCGCTACTGAAAAATAATGAACTATTATAAAAAAACTAGCCAATCAGTCATCGATTAACTAGTTTCTGTAATTTACTTTTTTATAAATACATCTTAGTTTAATTCTGGAAACCAAATTTTGATTTCTTTTTCAGCATTTTCAATGCTATCAGAACTGTGCACCACATTTCGTAATAAACCGTCTGGCCACTCCCGTCCCAGGTCTCCACGAATGGTTCCGAAAGCAGCTTCCGACGGATCTGTAGCACCTGCCATCCGATGAAAAACATCAATAACATGAGTTCCACTGGCAATCATCGCCACGATTTTGCCTTCTAACATATATGTTTCGATTTCCTTAAAGAATGGTTTATTAACTAATTTTTCATAATGTTGCTGCAACTGTGCTTCCGTTGCTTGGGTAACTTTAAGCGCATCAATTGAATATCCTTTCAGTTCTAAACGTGTAATTACTTCCCCAATATGCCCTAAACTAACACCATCTGGTTTAATTAAAATTAAAATTCGTTCTTGTTCCATCAAAAACTCCTCCATTTCATGTATAGGCTTAGTGTTATTGTACTAAATATATATACGATAAACACTGTAATATGATCCAAAATCATTTTTACTTAGATTTAATTTAAATGGATCCGTATGATACCATTTAAACATACTAGAAATGGAGCTCTAACAATAAAAGGAGATGTTATTATTTTAAACGCAAATACTGCTACTAAATCCGATTACCCTTTAATTCTCAAAATTTGGGAAGCATCCGTTAGAAAAACTCACCACTTTTTGAAAGAATCAGATTTACTTTTTTACAAGGAAATCATTCCACAGGCTTTGGATTCAGTAAATTTAATCGTCTGGAAAAATCAAAATCATAAAGTGGTTGGTTTTAGTGGTATCGATAAAGACGAGCTTGTTATGTTATTTTTAGACCCCCAATTTATTGGCCAAGGTTACGGTAGAGAAATATTGTCTACTTTAGTACGCAAGTATGATATTAAAAGAATCGATGTAAACTCGCAAAATGTGCAAGCAAAACGTTTCTATCTAAAAAGTAACTTTAAAATTGATTCAGAAGATCCAGTCGATGGTTTTGGTAAACCTTACCCTATCACCCATTTAATTAGATCCATATAAGCGATTAAATTTTAAATAAAAATATGGAACGTCCTATACCAATTTGATTTATTTACACAAATACGTTAGTATTTACCATTATTAATCAAAAATTAAGGAGGATATTTTTTATTAAAAAACTAAATCTTTTTCAACTGGTAATGCTTGGGCTCGGTTCTCTAATTGGTTCGGGGTGGCTTTTTGGATCAATGGAGGCCGCTTCGGTAGCTGGTCCAGCGGCAATTTTTTCTTGGATAATTGGATTTGTTGTGATTGGTGTAATTGCCTATAACTATATTGAGTTAGGGACAATGTTTCCAGAATCTGGCGGAATGAGTAAATTTGCTCAATACAGTCACGGATCATTGGTTGGCTTTATTGCCTCTTGGGCAAATTGGATTTCTCTAATCACTCTCATCCCCATCGAAGCTGTAGCCGCGGTCCAATACATGAGTTCTTGGCCATGGGCATGGGCGAATTGGACCCATAGTTTTTTCAAAAATGGGAACATCACTACTAGTGGTCTATTAGTAGTTTTTTGTTTCATTTTAATCTTCACCTTATTAAATTATTGGTCAGTAACTCTATTAACAAGATTTACGAGTTTAATCTCCATTTTCAAAATTGCTGTACCTTTAATTACTATTATATTTTTAACTTTAAGTGGCTTTCATCCTGAAAATTACGGAAAATCACTATCGGAATTTATGCCTTACGGATCAGCTTCGATTTTCGCTGCTACTTCTGCTTCTGGGATTATTTTTTCCTTTAACGCCTTTCAAACCGTAATTAATATGGGAAATGAAGTCGAAAACCCTAAGAAAAACATTGGGCTAGGTGTAGGGCTTTCACTCTCAATCAGTGCTGTACTCTACCTAGTTCTACAAAGTACTTTCATCACTTCCGTACCAACTGCACTAATTACTCAATCTGGTTGGCATGGAATTAACTTTGAATCACCCTTTGCGGATTTAGCTATCTTACTTGGGATTCATTGGTTATCAGTTTTACTTTATTTAGATGCTTTCATTTCACCCTTTGGAACTGGTGTTTCATTTGCTGCTTCAACTGGACGGGCCTTGGCCGCTATGTCAAGTAATAATCATTTTCCTAAAATTTTAGGAAGAATTAATGCTAAATATGGGATTCCTCGAGTAGCTATGGCTTTCAACGCTGTTCTAAGTATGGTAATGGTTTCGATTTTTAGATCATGGGGAACTTTAGCCAGTGTTATTTCGACTTCGACGTTAATTGCTTACCTGACTGGGCCAATCACGGTCGTATCATTAAGAAAAATGGCTTCCCGTTTCAATCGACCTGTTCGTTTAAAAGCAATTAAATTTATGGCACCTTTAGCTTTCATTTTAGCTTCTTTAGCTATTTATTGGGCCATGTGGCCAACAACAGTTGAAGTTATCTTAGTCATTTTACTAGGTTTACCAATTTTTATTTATTACGAATGGCGATTACATTGGAAAGAAACTATGAAACAACTACGTAGTAGCCTTTGGCTGATTGTATACTTAATTTTCCTTTCAGTTATGTCGTATATTGGTAGTGATAATTTTAATGGTAGAAATTTAATCCATTATCCTCTTGACTTTATAGTTATCATCATTGTGGCATTTATTTTCTACATTTGGGGAATGCGCAGTCGCATCATAACTGTTTCATTTGGCAACGCCCAAGAGGTTAATAAGCATGTTAAAAAATAATTTTCCAAATAAAAAAGGAAACCAATTCACTTACGAATTTGGTCTCCTTTTTTATTGTACTTAGGATAATCATTTATTTAGCATCTGCATGGCTTATCATATAATCTAACAACTTAAACGTTACTTTTTGATTTTACTTTGAAATGGGAAAAGCCAGTATATCGTCAGGGACTTGATGCAAATCATTATGAGTTGATTGTATTCTTTACCGTTTGCACTAATTTCACGAACGTCATCTGTCATTGATTTAAAATGAAATTGTAACCCAATATGACGTTCAATTTCTGAGGTAGTCCAGGTACTATATCCGTTTGACAATAGACCGACGCCCATCCCATTTCTTTATGTGAGACCTTATTGCCTATCAAATGAGAGTTTAAGAAATTATCATTTAAACCTAAAATTATTTAACATGGGTTTTACTTTTAGTATGCCAATATACTTCGATTTCCTCTAAAGACTTACCTCTTGTTTCTGGAACTAATTTCCATACAAATATAGCCGACAATGCAGTAACTACTACATAAAGCATAAAAGTCCATCCTTCTCCTATATTCTGAGTCAGAATTGGGAAGGTATAACTTAAGGTAAAATCACTTAGCCATAAAACTGCCGTACAAATTGACATTGCTCTACCTCTGATTTTTAATGGAAAAATTTCTGAAATTAGTATCCACGTTACAGGAGCTAAAGAAACTGCGTATGCGGCAATTGCTAATAAAACAAAAGTCAATGTTATGCTAGTAGCAGCATGTACAAAGAAACAAATTGAAACAACAAGTAAACAACATGACATCGCAAAAGATCCCCATCCTAATAACTTTTTACGGCCTATCTTGTCTACTAAACCTAATGCGACAATGGTGATTACCATATTAATTACTCCGATTGATACAGTAGCCATGAATGCACCACTTTGTCCAAATCCTGCACCCTTAAATATTTCAGGAGCATAATACATTATTGCATTACTTCCAGAAAATTGCTGGAACAAGGCTAACAATACTCCAATAATAAGTACTGGTAACCAAGTCTTATTAAATAAATCTCTAAATTTTGTATCATCAACAACTTCCTCAGACATCTGAATTTCTTCTAAGCTCTTTTCTGCAGCCTCATCACTTATTTCAACTTTTTGTAATACTTTATAAGCAGCCTCAGATTTTCCGTGTTGTGATAACCAACGTGCACTTTCACCAGCCGGGATCAATGCAATTAAAAATAATAACGATGGTATTACTCCAACCCCCATCATCCATCTCCATCCTGTTGAAACATTCCATAATTGCGTTGCATTTGACGCAATTGCTGCATTAACAAAATAGACAATAAAAATTCCAATCGTGATAGCTAATTGATTAACGGATACCAATTTTCCACGCACATTTGACGGTGCCATTTCTGCAATATATAAAGGTGTTATTAAGGAAGTCAATCCTATACCAATACCTGCAAGCATTCTCCAAATCACTAAAATCATATAACTTCCTGCGAAAGCAGCACCTAAAGAAGAAAGTGCAAAAATAACTGCAGAAAGCGCCAATATTTTCTTGCGTCCAAATAAATCACTTAAAATACCTGCAATCGAAACACCTAGTGCGCATCCAATTAAGATACAAGACGTAACCCATCCAACTTGCGCGCTACTCAAAGTAAACTTTATCTGTAAGAACCCAACAGCTCCTGAAATAACTGCTGTATCATATCCAAACAGAAGTCCTCCCAAAGCGGCTGCACAGGAAATCAATATTACATATGGACTAATTCTTTTTTTATTAGCGTTCATTTAACTCACTCCGTTTCTTGTAAAAACGTCTAAAGCTTATAGATATTGCTTTATAATTCAAAATTTGTGGAATATCAGTTTATTCTCTCATTCGTTGTATTTTTTTAAACATTTCGGCATGTTGTTCGTTAAAAAATTGAGGGGGTTGATCTAATTTAAAATATTTTAGTCTGGTTGTTTCACCTGTTTTTACACTCAATAATGTTCCTTCAAGGTATCTAACTAAAAAAAACTGGTTAATAGATTGTATCTGATCACCATTCGGATATTTATAAAAAGTATCATCTGTGTTTTGAATTAATTTCTCAGGTATTACCGATAGACCTGTATCTTCTTGAAACTCTCTCATTATTGCTTTTTTATATGTTTCACCATATTCAAGGTAACCTCCTGGAAATCCCCAATCTTTCGTATCTACCCTTTCCTGCAATAAAACTTCACCCGCATTATTAAAAAGTGCTCCTGTAGCAGTATTCAATATTAACGGTGCGTTCCCAACTTTTTGTCGTAAATCGTTTATATAATTACTCAAAACATTTCCACCTCGTCCAGATTATAAGTATTCCAATTATAATTAACTTTAAACAAATTATTACTTAACTACGTTTTTCGTAATCATATTTTTAATTAAGAAGTACTTATCGAATCAGTGAAACTAAAATGTATCTCTTTTGATAGAACCAATATTTCTTGTTCTATACATAAACATTTTATATATTTACTACATTTACTCTTCCCTCTCTCAACAAAAAATACTCAATGATACAGTGAAATTTTTCCATATATTAAATCTTCATCGCAGGATTTTTATACATCATTGCTATATCACTTAAAATTAGACGTAAATATAATACATTTAATACAAAATTATCACTTCCATTCTAAAAAAACGCCCTCAATACATTCATATTATGTGTTGAAAGCGGTATCAAAAACATGGAATATAAACTCATAAACATGGATAATTGGCTACAACCTATTTTTTTCTTGCTTCCTAAAAACCCGTGGAGAACTACCTACCACCTTTTTAAAAATTCTTGAAAAATAGTATGGATCATCGTAGCCCAATCGAGAGGCAATTTGATGAACTGCCAAATTAGTATCTTTTAAGTAATAACATGCTTGCTTCATTTTGATATCCAGAATAAACTGGTTTACACTAGTACCAACCGTTTGTCTAAAAATTCGGCTAAGATAACTTTTCGACACGTCCAATACCTCGGTTAACGTAGACAAACTAACCTTTTCTTCGAAATGGTCATATATATATTTAACTGCTTTGGTTATATATTCGTTACCCATTGTATAAGAATCATGCGGCAAAACTGACTGCAACGATACATACGCTAAAGTTGCACCTAATACCTGTGATGAGTAAAAAACTGATTGATATGAAAATCCTGCTGATAACGCTTGAATCATTTGCCAAAATTGTGACATAAGCATTTGCATATCTTCAGTACTTGTTTTATTAATCACTAAGAAACCGTTTCCTTGCAAAGCTTCTTGTGGAATATATTCATTTACAGAATCTCCGTTAAAATGCGCCCAAAATATGTCCCAAGGATCATCATCAAAAGCGTAGTATGTATGTTCCTTACCAGGAGGTAACAAAACAATTGATCCACTTTCGATTAGCCATTCCTCAGTCGCAGATTTTACAACTCCTTTGCCATGTGTACAAAAAATCAATATCCATTCTTCAGTACCACGATCACGGTGAACAAAATGATATCTTGCTTTAGGATAAAAACCGAGATCGGTTATATATAACAGCTTTATGACTTTTGAAAAATTAAAATTATTCAAAATCACTGGCGGTAATACAAATAAATATTCATTCTCAAACCCGTGTAATTTTTTCATAAGCTCCTCCTTTATAAAATCTCTTCATTAATTGGTCTCGATATTATCATATGATAAAAATTTAAACAAATAACAGTTGCCTAAAATCCATCATTTAGCACATTTTGTACATTTGAAGAAAGCGTTTTCTATTATACCCTTAAAACGTAAATTTGAAAGGAGCTGTTTTATATGACTACTGATATTACGTTAAATGAACCAGTTATTCTAAAAGAAACAGACTTAACGATTCCAACCTATGGAATCGCTAAGCCAGAAAAAAATCCGATGTTTTTAGAAGATCGAGTATATCAAGGAAGTAGTGGTAAGACTTATCCATTTCCGGTAACCGAACGTGTCTTTGATGAAAAACATGACAAGATATATAAAGCCGTTATCTTAGAAAATAAGTATATCCAGGTTACTTTCCTACCCGAATTAGGTGGACGAATTTATCGAATGTTAGATAAAACTAATAATTACGACTTTGTCTATTATAATCACGTTATTAAGCCAGCACTTGTTGGTCTGGCTGGGCCATGGATTTCTGGAGGAATCGAATTCAATTGGCCACAACATCACCGGCCAGATACTTTTTCTCCAGTGAATTATTACACTAAGATTAATTCAGACGGTTCTAAAACAATCTGGATGAGTGATATAGATCAAATGAATGGCACAAAAATTTTAGTTGGTTTCACTATGTATCCTGATAAAGCATATTTGAAAGTTGATGAAACTTTTTCAAATCCAACTGATTTACCACAGACTTTCTTGTGGTGGGCTAATCCCGCAGTGCCTGTAAACGAAAACACTCAATCAATCTTTCCACCAGATGTTAATGCTGTTTTTGATCACGGAAAACGTGCAGTATCTGATTTTCCAATCGCAACTGGTGAATATTATAAAGTTGATTACTCAGAAGGCGTTGACATTTCTCGTTACAAAAATGTACCTGTACCTACTTCTTATATGGCAGCCAAATCAAAATACGACTTTTTAGGTAATTACGATCACCAGAAAGAAGCTGGTCTTCTTCATGTGGCTGACCACCATACTTCACCTGGTAAAAAACAATGGACTTGGGGACATGGTGATTTTGGACAATCTTGGGATCATCAGTTAACCGATAATGATGGACCATACATCGAATTGATGGTTGGTACTTTCACAGATAATCAGCCCGACTTTTCTTGGCTCAATCCTCATGAAGAGAAACATAGTACTGAATACTTTATGCCTTATAAAGCTGTGGGAGCAGTAAAAAATGCTACGATCAATGCCGCAGTTAATTTGGAAAAAGATGGGGATACAATTTCAATTGCAGCATATGCAACATCAGTATTTTCAAATGCACAAGTTATTTTGGAAAAAGAAGACGAAGTTCTACTTAACGAAAAAACTACATTAAGCCCCACAGAAACTTTTACAACAACCATTCAAAATGATCAGTTTGAATTGCATGAATTAACATTAAAAGTACTTGATCAAGACGAAAATATTTTGGTGCAATATACACCTGAACCTGAAAAAATCGAAGCAATTCCAGATGCTGCCAAAGCAATTCCTAATCCTAAGGATATCAAAACTAACGATGAACTATTCAATGCAGGACAACATCTTGAACAATATCGTCACGCTAGTTTCAGACCTGAAAACTACTATCTAGAAGGACTTAAACGGGATAAATTTGATAAACGAATCAATGATGCGTACGGTCTCCTACTCTACCGTCAAGGGTTATTTGTAGAAAGTGAAAAATACTTTAGACGTGCTTTAGAACGTCAAAACAATCATAATACCAACCCAGTATCTGGTTTCCCAAGTTATCATCTTGGACTAAGTCTTGAAAAACAAGGAAAATACGCTGAAGCATACGATGCTTTTTACAAAGCAACTTGGTCTGCAGATACAAAATCAGTTAGTTTTGTGGCAATGGCTAAAATAAAGATTCGCGAAAATGATTTAGACAATGCTCTTAAATTTATTAATCAAGCACTATTATTTAACTATAATGATTTAACAGCTCGAGCAATCAAGGCTCATATTTTAATTTTGATGAAATCCGATCAAGCTGAAAAACTTTTAAAAGATAGTTTGGAAATTGATAACAGTGCTTCAGCGGTATTGTTCGAATATTCAAAAATTAATCCAGATTACTTAGATACGTTAAAACATTTCATTGATACTCGTTTAAATGATGTTTTAGATTTAGTTCAACTTTACCTTAAAACTGGACAATATGCTGATGCATTATCGGCCTTGAACATTTACAAAGATGATAATCCATTAAAATCTTATTATGAATCTTATATATACTCTAAATTGGATTCACAAGAACAAGTTCTTGCTTCAGCAAAACTTGGAGCTAGTCTATCTCCAGACTATATCTTCCCAAATCGTCTGTTCGACGTTATCATTTTGGAATATATTCAAAATATCAATCCAAAAGATGGCTTAGCACCCTACTATCTTGGTAATTTATACTATGATCGTCGTATATATCAAAAAGCTCAGGCTTTATGGGAAAAATCAGTCAAACTTGATCCTGATTACGCAATGTCTTACCGAAATCTTTCAATCGTCTACTACAACAAGACTAACCAACCTAAGAAAGCCTTAGAATATTTAGAAAAAGCATTTAAATTAGATCCTAAAAATGCACGGCTTGTTTTTGAACTGGATTCTTTGTATCAAAAAATGAACCATTCTTTAACGGATCGCCTAGCCTTTCTTGAAAAACATTTGGATCTGGTCGAGCAACGCGACGATAGCTACATTCAACTAGTTGCTTTATTGAACGAAACTGGTAGATACAAAGAAGCTTATCAAAAGTTAATGGATCGCATCTTCCACCCTTGGGAAGGTGGCGAAGGTAAAGTCAGCTCACAATACGAATATGCATTAGTTGAACTTGCAAAACAAGATATTGCTAACGAAAATTATACGACTGCAATTGAAAAACTTAATCGTGCTTTAGTTTATCCACGCTCACTGGGTGAAGGAAAACTTCCTACGGCAAACAATAATGTTATCGATTTCTACCTAGGTTATGCTTACAAACAAATTAACGATACTCAACAAGCTAATGAGCATCTTAGATTAGCTACTCAAGGATTGGAAAAACCATCTAGTGCTATGTATTACAACGATCAACCATCAGATACGATTTTTTATCAAGGATTAGCCTTTGAACAATTAGGTCAGACAAAAGAAGCAAATGGTAAATTTCACGCATTAATTAGTTATGGTGAAAAACATATTTTCGACAATTTCGAAATGGATTACTTCGCTGTATCATTACCTGATGCCCTGCTATTCAAAGATGATCATAAGTCACTTAATGTCATAGACTGTTATTACCTAATCGCATTAGGATACCTCGGATTAAATCAAGTGGATAAAGCTCATACAATGATGGATAAAATAACTGAATTGACTAATAATCATCAAGGGATGCTCAGACACTGTTCGTTCAAAAAATTTAGTTTATAATATAAAAGCACTCATGTGAGTGCTTTTATTAATTGGAGGAATTTCGAAATGAAACATACTTTAGTTAATAAATACCAAACACTAGATGATAAAAATTACTATCGTATTTCTATGTTTAATAAAAATGGTGTTCAAGTTGATATTTTAAATTATGGTGCAACTCTTGAACATTTTTTTGTACCTGGTCGAACATCTGAAAAGGACAACATTATTTTAAGTTTAGAACGCCCAGAATATTATGATAAAGAACGGAATTATCTCGGTGGTACTGTTGGTAGAGTTATTGGTAGAATTGCACATGGTCACTGGCAAGATGAAGATAACACAATACAATTTGAATTAAATGATGGCCCTAATCATGCACATGGGGGATCAAAAGGATTCGATACGCAAGTATTCGGCTTTACTATTAAAGAAAATGAAAACTGTAGTATCCTTAAATTACATCTATTAGATCCGGATAATTATAATAACTATCCTGGGAATTTAAGCATTTATGTAACTTACACGTTAACAAACGAAAATACATTAATTTATGAAATAGAAGCTATTTCAGATAAAAAAATTTTATGTAATCCAGCAAATCATAGCTATTTTAATCTAAATAGCGGTAAAGATATACTAGACCAATATCTAACTTTAGATGCTGACTATTATTTACCACTGGACAAAAATAGTATTCCAACCGGCGAACAAAAATCAGTCACTAATACTCCATTTGATTTTCGAAAACCCAAATTACTTGGTAAAGCAATTACTTCTTTAGATTCACAAATAAGAGAACAATTAGGACTTAATCATCCTTTCTTGCTCAACCGAAATAATAATATTGCAGCAGTATTAGAAAGCTTAGATCATCAGCGTAGATTGAGTGTGGAAACAACTGCCCCATCAATTGTTGTTTATACTGGTAACCATTTTAATAATAGTGGATTTGCACAGAATATTGGCCAATATGGTGGAGTTGCTTTAGAGACCCAATTTCCACCAAGTAATGATGAATCTTTGTCTTCAATTGTGTTGCTACCATATCAAAAATTTTATAGTCGAACTAGTTGGTGTATAGAATTTTGATGTCTTAATTAATCGTATTCCATATAAAATAAGAGTTGAATTTCTGAATAAACTACAGAAATCCAACTCTTATTTTTAGTACAACCGTGTGTCTTTCATTATATTAAATCCAATTCTCTTCATACACTCCTACATTAAATCCACAAGTGACTTTAGTATCGTCGACCATTAACGGACGTTTAATTAACTTACCATTCTTGGACATTAATGTTGCAGCCTGTTCTTTCGTCATCATTTCTACTTTATCTTTAAGTCCCATTTTGCGATAATCGATTCCACTAGTATTAAAAAAGTAGCGTAATTTCTGATTACTCTTGGAAAAAATATTTAGCATTTGTTCTTTAGTCGGTGGTTGTTCAACTAGATCGATTTTTCCATAGGATACGTCATGTTCTTGTAACCATTTTTCGGCTTTCTTGCATGTACTACACTTAGAATAACAATAAAAAGTTGTCATGTGTCCTCCTAAAATAAAATTTGAGAAACTTCAATTTGCATTCATAATACTATAATTTTTATAGTATTAGTAATAGTAAGAGAAATAAAACTCTTTCTGGATTTATTTTATTTAAAAATAAAAAGACGATCCTAATCGTCTTTTTAACTATTCAGCTTTACTTAAAGTGCTCTTTTTGGCTGAAAAATAATTAATCCCAAATGTTAGTGCCATCAAGATTACCGGGTAGAACATATAACGAATCAAATCCAGATAATTAGTACTCTTACCGGCTAATTGAAGAGTCATCATCATTGCAGAGTCTTGTGGAATTACCATTGAGGCAGTTACCGCGAAGATGGAAATAATTCCTGCTAACACTTTACGATCAACTTTATATTCATCACCGAGTTCTCTAGCAATGGGTGAAGTAATTAGAACTGAAATGTTATTATTTACAATTGCTCCGGTTACACAGAAACTCAAGATTCCAATTAAAGCTTCACAACTAGCTTTACTATGAATACGTTTAGTAAAGACATGCACCAACCAGTCAATTCCACCATAATAACGCATTAACGCAACCATCCCATTGACCATCATTGCAAAAATAGCTAACCAGAACATGCTTTCCATTCCGTTTCCAATCGCCTTCGCACAATCAAAAATATTCGCTTTTCCAAGAAAAATTCCAATTGCGCTTGCCATAACCGTTCCTAACGCTAGTACAATGACCACATCCATCCCGACGGCAGCTAACACTAAAACAGCTAGGTAAGGCAAAATTGTAATAATATTATAGCTTCCGGCGGCAACATGATGGGTACCACCATTATTTAAACTCATCAAAGTATAGGCGATAATAGTTAAAATTGCAGTTGGTGTCGCAATTTTAATTTGCCACAAGAATTTATCCTTCATAGGTGAACCAACTCCAGCAGCTGCCGAGATAGTAGTTCCACCAATCATAGATAACCCATCACCAAAATATGATCCTGTAATTACAGCCGCTCCTGCCATCCCTGCATTCAAATGGGCAGCGGCTACCAGAGAAAATGTAACGGGTGCCATCGTAACGATGGTTCCCGTTGAGGTACCAATACAAAGCGAAATAATTGCTGAAATTAAAAAGATACCTGGAACTAAGAATTGACTAGGAATCAAGGAAACACCTAAATTAACAATTGAGGATTGTCCCCCTGAAAGGGTTACGGCGGATGAGAAACCACCGGCCATCATAACGATTAAAGCTAAATTCATCACCCCTGCATTTCCAGCATTATTTAGGTATAAGTCCATTTTTTTACTGAATTTACTGCGAGGTTCAAAAAATATTAGTGCAAATACTAATGCAATTAAAATGGCCACTTGGCGTGGCATGTATGAAGAAGGATCTTTAGCGCCTTTAATTGTAAAAACGGCTAAACATCCAACATATAGTAGCAAAAAAATTAGTAGCGGAAGCAACCCTGCTGCCCCGTAATTTTTCCGCGTTTCTTTTTCCATTACTCAAAACTCCTATCATACTATGATTAAAACAGATATATTTAACTTACTACTATCTTCCGTAAATTAAAACCAAAAACTGTTAAAAATGCTGACTTTTTGTTAGAAAGTTTGAATAAAACGTTACCATATTTAAATTAGTTCAAAAATTCCAATCAAAAAGGCCCTACAACTGTAGGGCCTTAAATCAATTTATTTTTCGTCATTCACAACTTTTTGCGCTTTTTCTAGAGCAGGATCATTTTTAGCTAAAGTTTTAATGACATTCTGTTCGATTGAACGCATTGTCTTCGCATCAACTTTTCCAGTAACAGCCAGCTGATTCTTTTCTTGATAAGCTTCCACTGCCTGCTTAACTTTCTCAGTATACTCTTTAGAAATTTTATCATCATAGTAACCTAATCCCTTTAAGGCAATTTGAATATTTTTAATATCTGAATTGCTCTCTCCCACGGAGTACGTTTTTTTCTGATCAAATTCTGTAATGTATGCCATGGCAGGATAATCAGCCT
>JXWR01000024.1_pt1 | contig 16803 bp, 8 predicted proteins | sample 315541 | NCBI WGS metagenome assembly JXWR01 (sample SAMN03273951, study PRJNA271842) | soil metagenome | isolation source: rice field ambient CO2 | place: India: CRRI Experimental farm Cuttack,Odisha-753006 | collected 2013-12-17
AAAAAGAAAAAAAATGAAAAAAAAAAAAAAATAAATGAGAGATAAAGGAAAATGAAGACAAATTTTCGAAATTGTTCTTTGAGTAAAGTGAAAGCAAAGCAAAGTCACATTTGCACATTGATAGCAGATGGTATTTTCTTCATTTGACTTTCATAACTTTTCAACAGGAAACTTGATCCATCACCTAACCCATAACCATTATACAAAATTGGTTCATCACTATCACTATCATCATCATAATCGGCCCAGTTCATGGTGCCTAAAGATGATTCAAACGGTTGCGGCATAGATGCTGATAATGTAGAATCGGAAAAATTCTTATGATGAGAAGAGAAATGTCCTTCAATATTGATAGTTGAATGTGGAATACTTCTGGACGCCACATTATCATGCGTATTCAGCAACTTTAACGGTGATCTAAACCTGCGTTGCCGATGCTGGTGCTGTTGCTGCTCATGAAGTCCTTTTACTCTGTACTTTGATGCATCATAATCTGGTCGATGATGAGGTGGCACATAAACCCCACTCTCTCCAGGAGTAGTAGAGCTGTTGCTGTTGTTTTGCTTGGAACTTTGCTCAATGGCTTTCTGCACCTTATCAGTAAAGCTAGACAGTCCGCTGATGGAGCTGTTTGAAACTAAAGAAGGAATAGTAGAGCTAAACTCTTCACTATGGCGTGGTGTGACTGTAGTTGAAGCGGTTGAACTTGTGGTTTCGGATCTAACCTTGAGCGACTTGAGGTTATTGACAAACTCATCATCCATATCATCAAAAACAATATCATCAGTGAGTTGCGATTGGGTTTGGGATGCTGATGCTGGTGCTGGTGCGGATGTTGCTGCTGATGCTGATAATGATGTTGTTGGTTCAAATGGATCCGCTTTTTGTATAGATGTAGTTGGTTTCAGAAATGCTTTACTGTTGATTCGATAAACATCAGCAGTGAATGTCTTTGATTGGAAAGCTGGTGATTTTAACTTATCCCTAAGATTCGGTGGAATATACACATTTTTGCTATTATTGCTGATCTTTGTGTCAAGCTTCCCAAGTTTGTCAATTTTCCTTTTACCAGCAAAACCGCTCGAATTCTTTTGACCATTGCTGACATGATCGCTACGACTTTTGCTGGAACGATGCTTGTTTTTGTTATTATTATTACCATCATCTTGGCCATAATTAGTGTGGCGAGGCTCGTAGCTTTTGCTGATGTAAGTCAAATTTGATTTTCGTGGAGAATAGTGGCTTGCAAAATCTCTCTTCTTATCAAAAGAAGGCTGTTTGCGGGGCACAATATGGCTTGGATCCAAGAACCTTTTAGAAGGCGGGGTGTAAAGATCTTGGCGTTTATATTGCGCAGTGTTACTACTATTCATTGAACCAACAAATAATCTGTTTGGAGTTTGAATTGATAATGGCTGTCTTTCCCTGTGCTTCTGATAGTGCTTGTTGATATTGATTGGTTTAGCATTCTTTGTGGTAAAGCTGCTTTGCTCCTTATTTTCGTCTTCATACACCTCAATAGTAACTGCACTTTGAGGAGTAGGAGCAGAAGAAGAGGAAGAAACTTCCTCATACTCTTCTTCATCATAAGTAAGATACTCCAATCTTTGAAGTTCGGATTTCATTGATGATAAATTTCTGTTTTCTGGATTTATTGCCAAACTGTGTCTCAAAACATTAAACAAATCAACACTCATTGTAGAAAAAATATCAAACAAAATTTCTCTATTGGCACAGAAATTTAAAAACATCTTGTCACTTGAGTTCGCAATTGAGAATGGGTTCTTGTGGAAAATGATGTTGAGAAAGCAAATACCTAATGCCCAAATATCCACTTTAGAGGCATCATAGTGGCCATCACTTAATTCCTCTAATTCTCCGTAGTCTTCTTGAGCACTGTCGAACAACTCTGGCGCCATGTATCTATCACTACCAACATCAAAATCCGCACAATAGCGCTCAGTTGTTGCTAATCCCCAGTCACCTAACTTAATCTGGTTATTACCAGTGATGAAAATATTTTCGGGTTTGATATCTCTGTGATATATTCCTCTGTTATGACAAAAGGCAATAAGATCAATTAGCTGAATCATAATATCAATAATCTCAGCTCTTGTCTTTGGACCTTCGCCAGCTTTAATCAAATCATAAAGATCACCTTTCTCGCAGTATTCCAAAATTAGGAAAGAATCAAAATAATCAATCAATGAGGCAATGTTTTTATGATAGCCAAGTTTGAGATAAATGTCAATCTCTTTTTCAGCTTCACTAATTCCGCTGGAATCAGAATCCAGTAAGGAAAAAATGTACTTGACAGCAACTTTTTCTTTGGTAAAGATATCTTCAGCCAAATAGACAATACCATAGGATCCCTCATTAAGTTTCCCAAGAGATTTGTATCGGCTTTTGAGTAAGCCACCTTTTTCAAAGTTTAAGGCAACAGTCTTTGAATCCAACTCTGTAGAGCTCATTGAAGATAAAATAGTAGACTAATAAACTGTTTGTGTTGACAACGTTGTGAATGAAACAAAATGAGACAAAAAATGATGGAGATAAGATATAGGGAAAAGAGAAAAAAAGAGAAAAATTGAACAAAACAAATGCTTTTTTTTAAAAAAAAATACCCAACTAAACAAAATGCAATATAAGTTTCTTTGACTTAAAAACGTAATGACATAAAAAATAAAAAAGACCCTGAAGAAATGAAGTGAAAATTTGATTTTGCGTGAATTATAGCAATAATTGAATGGATTAACGGTTGCAAGATTTGGTTGGCTATTTGTCGTAGTAACCTAAACCTAATGATGGTATTCCAGTAACTTTGAAAATAGGGACTGGAAAATGAGACAAACTGATAACGAATTCAAGTATTAATCCACGGAATGCTAATGACCCATAAAAAGAATATTATGTGAATAATGACTTTTTTTTTTTTATTTTTTGAAAAAACAACAAGAGATTAGAATAAGTAAATGAAGAAGATCAATAAAAGTGTTTGATAAAAATCTAAAGCAAATGAATGGCTTTTTGTTTGAACTATGTTTTGCTGTTGATGATATTTTATACTGGACAAAAACAAGGGATGACAACTACCAAAAGAAAACAAAAACAAAAAAACCAACGATTGTCAGAAGCACTTCTGACAATAGATCAAGGACAAGGTGTGATTTTGTTGACCCACTAAGGTGATTCCGAATGCAGTAAGGATACTGACTTAGTTGACTGTTGTTTGTTGTTGTTGTTGGTGTCGGTGTTTGTTGTGCAAAGTATACTAAAGAGTACCGGTCTGATCTCAAGTAAGATAATTAGACAGCGGTGCCTTTTTTTTTTTCTGTTGTTGTTGTTATTTTTGCCGCTCAAGTAAGTGAATCAAGGACTTAAATCGAAGACTTTAGATATTGTAAAGCAATTGGACCTTTGAAGGGGATGGGGGATATGCGATAGTATAATATAGTGATAAAGAATAAGCGGTAGTGACTGGCGGTACAAACGGAGACTTGTAGAGGAACACAACAAGAGTAAAACACTCAACGGGGATTATAAGGGAGTAATAGAGTAGATGAAGGAAGGAGGTGCGGTGTGGTGAGGTGATGTGAGGTGAGACTTCCGTCAACAGTCAAAAAGTCAAACAGTAGCAAAAAAAAAAAGAAAGAGAGTAAAAAAGGAACAACACTGTATGAGTACACAATTTAAGATTACCGCAGTGTATGGAGGAGTTGATGCCGATGGATGGGAACAACAACAATAAAGAGTAGTCAAGAGCTAATAGGCGGGTGAGTGACGATGCAAATTTCCCGGATCTGCCTATCTGACAATCTGACTTAAAGGCTGTACTACTAAGAGCAGGAGAGCAATGTGAAACGAGGAGTGAGTCAGTCAAGCAGAGCAGAGCAGAGCAGAGCAGAGCAGAGCAGAGCAGAGCAGAGACCGCAATAAGTGAGTGAGTGAGTGACCTTGGGTTAGTGAGAGTAGGGAGTGTTCTGGTGATATACCTTATTAGACTTTTGTTGAGTGACTAATCACAATCGAGGGTTAAGTGTACTACTACTCCAGTCACTCATCCAAAGGAGCGTGTGGCAAGGGGAGATGAGATGGGACGATAATTGCTGCAAATCAACTAATACCAAACTGAGGCCTTGTGGCCACCGCTCTATATACACGCAGTACGACGGTATTACGGTACGACGGTACTACGGTACTACGGCAGCGCAGCCGCCATTCCGGACCTCTCGGCCCGTCGCCGTTCGTTTTCTGTGTGCGGACATCTGGTACGGACACAGCAGGGTAATCCTCAAAAGGTACGTACGTTTACACTAAAATATACATTTTAGTGTTGATTCAACTCAGACTGCTGAATGTGTCAAACCGCAGTGGCAAAACGTGACTTCACATGCGTCACATCATTCACGTGATGCATGAGATGCGCATCTCGTGCACCCCGTGCACCCCGTGCCACTGTGGCTTGTGCTTCCCCCAACAGAACCCATATATACTCACCCAGTTACAACTGCTACTACTACTATTTATTTATTTATTTATTTTTATATTTACTGTGCAGTCAGTTACCTGCTACTGCGACTTAAATTCATCATCGGTCAAGAAAAAGTATGCTATTAAACATAATTAAAGAATATGTATAGGTGCACCGCACCCCTTCCCCCTGCTTTAGCCTCAGTCGTCTATAGTGTCCACTAATATCGACGAGTTCTTTAACCCTGCCTCCTCTATTGTCTCGTTTAGCTTCTGGATAAGATTCACCCGCTGAATCGTAAGGGTGAACACTTTATCCTTCACCTGGTCATAATTGGCCTTCATTACTTCGTAAATGTTTCTCACTGGATCATTTAGCGAGAATCGGCGCACCACTCTCGTACCATCACCAAATCTTATTTGTATTCTAGTGACTCCTGCTCCGCTATCTGGTTCTTTGTGATCCACCGGTAGTATAGTAGCAAATATTTCATCCTCGGTTAAATCTTCTTCTTCTTCTTCTTCTTCTTCTTCGTCTCCCATCTCTTCATCTTGATCCACTGGATATGCTTCCTTTGAGGATGCATTGCTAGTAGCAGCAGTTACCAATCCCTCGTTACGGACCTCTTGCACTTCTGCATTTTCGTCTTCATCATCATCTTCAAACTCTGGTGCTGATTCTTCCTCATCAGAATCTAGACTTATTGGATTGTAATAATTGTTATGCGATACAATTTCACGCACTTCTTCAACATCGCTATCGTCGTCCGCGTCCCCGCCACTATTCATTGATTTTTTCATTGCAAGATTGAGCTGCTGTTCTTCTGACAAGGAACTTGGGTCAACCTTCTTCTTATGGCTAATCGCAGGGTTCTTGTGGCCCGGATGCAATGAGTAACGGTCCAAAAAATCGTAAATTTGTTCAAGCCATTTTTCATGTTTTGGAACCTCGTCCCACATTCTGTATCTTTCTCCAGAATAAGGATCCAAAATAGCTATATGTGGATATCCGGTAAACGGATTGAATTGGATATATTCACGAGCCTGGAATTCCTTATTTTGGTATTGCAAAAAAATAAAATTCAGTTTCACCACTTGCTTAATAGACGGATTCGACCAAAAATCTCTATTTAGCAACTGACATTGAAAATCAGAAACGTCTTGAATATTAATCAAAATCCATTTTTTTTCCTGTTGGCCCTTCTTCTTAGCTGCATCTAATGTCAATCTCTCAATTAAGTCAAACGGTGGACGAAACAATTTGGCTAGTCTCTTTTGATGTTCAGTTAATGTACTGCTAGCGCCAAACTGTCGATCGTAAATCTCTTCCTCATTATTACTAACCCCTTCTTCATCATCAATCAAATCATTTTCAAACTGATTGAAAATTCCTCGCTCAGAAAACGACCTTGGCGGCGAAACATCACCTCTAGACATAAACGCACGATAATCTAGCCCAAACCCGCCATCATCCACAAGGCGCTCAGTTCTTGCTTGGTCTGGTGCACGGACATCGTCCTGGTATGCTTCATTCTGTAACCTTTGAGCCAATTCGGCATCGGCGTCTGGATCAGCTATAGCTGGGTTTGGATTTGGCGTAACGCTATTGTTAGCGTTGGTATTTGTAGTAGTACTAGTAGCAGCAGTGGTGCTGCCACCGCCTTCAAAGAAAAAAGTGATGGCTGCTTCTAGATCGCCACCACTAAAATCAAGGTATTTCTTAGCGGTATCGCCATCACTGCTTGTCACAGCAATAAAAGTGTCTATTTGCTCAGAACTCATTCTGTAGAAATTGTGCTAAATTCGTCGATAATGATAAATGATATTGTTGCATAAAAGCGGTCAATTAAATAAGAGAACTGGCTTTAGGAACTTATGTCTTCACTGATGATGCGGTGCTTTAAATCAGCGATGCTATTTTATTTTATTTTATTTTATTTTATTTACTTTTTTTTTCCTTTACTTTTTTCCTTTTTCTTCAATTTTTATCTATTGCCCTGCACGCTATCTATCTGTTGGATTTCGTTGCCTCTTGATCAATGCTTTCCTTTATATGTTCTTTCAGGGAGTCAGCACACTTGGCAGATTGCAAAACACAGTTCGTCAATAGCATTGCTAAAAACGAAATTGAGAAGGAAGGAAACTTTTGTGTGTATATTAGCAAAAGAAAGAAACACGATAAAGTTGACCAAAGGCCGGTTAACACCCGATAAGGTACCATAACAATGGGTCGTACTTAGCGGACGGCCCTATATCCTGTCATCACCACGTATAGATAGCTATGTGGTTAGAATAACTCCTTGATGAAGCAAAAGTAAATTAACTCAATTATTATTTTAGAAAAACACATTAAAACAAAAACTATATTTTCATATCTCATAACTTTTTATAAACGTAGCTATACAATGTTTTGCTATGCTTTGCAGCATGCCACGAAGCTGGTTGAAAAGTCTTATTATTGATGATCATAGTTACCATAGTCGTATGGCTTTGGCTCTTGTGACCGAAATGGGTACTCTTCCTTCCGCACTATATTATTACTATCACTATAATTATTTGAGTACATTTGCCTTTGCCTTTGAAATTGGTCTTGCGGTGGAGGAGCATAAGTAGTCGGTGGAGGTAAGTCTGCATCTCCAGAAAGTAACAACGATAAACTTGGTAGTCTAGTAGACGACGTTGCCAGTGACTTCCCTGATATTGGTGGTAGTTGTTGGGGCGCTTCTGGCGCTTGTGAAGAAACGTATTTTGCAGCGTCGTGCTGTTCTGTCGGCAATTGTATTTCAGATTCAGTTTTGATAGCTTCAGTGTGTTCTGAACTTTTAGCTGTTACAACTTTCTGCCCAGATTCAGCAGTGGCATCAGCTTCAGAGCCAGCTTCACTTGGCTCACCAATTTGCTTCATTATTTTTTGAAGAAATTCATAATGTCTTTTGGTCTTTTGCCGTTCGATTCCTTCAGTGAGTAGCCTGATCTTGCAAGTGTCCTCATAGACCTCATTAGCCGAAGCTGATGTTACCAGTGCCCGTGCCCGTGCCAGTGCCAGTGCCGTTCCATCTTGTTCAATTTTCTGCTTCAATGCGGTATACTCTTTCAGTAAATTTATGGCACTATCTTGCAAATCGAAATAATCACTGGTTGTGCGTTTTTCTCTATTATCTTGTGTTTGTTCCAAACTTCCAATTCTTAATTTAGACAATCGCTGTCTTTTCGTACCATCCATTTTTGCCTTATATGCGTTGACGTTATATAGCTCATTTTCCAAATCATCAATTTCTCGCCTTATACTTTCCCTTGTTTCTTCTTTCAGCTGCATCTTATTCTGAAAATACTGCTGCCAAATAAGTTTAACATTATTGAATTTTTGTTGCTCAGTGTTGTGAAACTCATACTGATACTGACTTGTTAATACATTGATTTTCCTCTCGTATACTTGGACCATTCGACGGAAGCTTGCTGGAAATATTGGGAAATCAGTTAATGTTGGCGCACTAGGTAGCTTGAGCTTTGATTCGCCACTATATTCATTAGCAACCTCATATCCAAAATCTGGATCATTCTGCGGCTGTAACTTATCAATTTCTTGGTTAAATTTCTTGAAATTGTCATTCAACGTCTTTTTCATTTCAGCAATGACTTCGAGATACTCTTCCGCTCTTTTTTGCCGTGAATTGTTAAACTCTTGCGCAAGAAGTCGATAATCGGCCGCTAATCTGTCCTGAAATGATTCCAAATTTTTCACATCCATTTCCTCCAAATCCTTGAGCACTTCGGAGCTAGAAAGCATACTTACTGGAACGTTAACTTTCACATCTTCAGAATTATCGTCTTCAACATTATTGTCTTCGGCATTGTCATCTTCTCCAGTAACATCATCATCGCCATGATCTTTTGGCCCCAAGTCGTCAGATAGGCTCTCGTTACCCGAGTTTATATTTGAAGTCGGTGTTGGTGTTGAGGTATTTGTATTTGTATTAGTGTTGGTATTGGTATTGGTATTAGTATTGGTGGGGCTGGAAAGTGGACTTTTCTCTGGTGACATTTTCTCGGAATCGCTGAGTCGCTTACCGTCTGTGTCGGTTTCTAAAGAGGAAGGTTTATGATGGCTCATTGTATCTCAGTGACAGACGGAGAGCTCAGAAACTGAAAAAGATAACTAATGGCTTTAGTTTTAATTCACAAAAATGCCTGAAAAAAACCTTTGATTGCTGATTTTTGATACAGGCGATGAGATACTAGTTAGATAAGCGAGACAAAAAAAAAAAAAAAACAGTAAAGGAAAGCAAATTTGACACACACACACACACACACACACACACACCACTGATACAGCAGCGGCAGCAGCAGCAGGAGGAAATCAGAAACTTTCAGTTAAGCGAGAACAATAACCCACACTGAATAAACAGAGTAAACCACACTGACAACAAAATGAGTTCCACTTTGCTGTAAAAAAATATAACCAAAAAGCAAACACACGAAACACTGAAAAACAGGAAAATAGGATAACCGCTTAAGATTGGTTATAGCAAAAGCTTTCAACTATGCTCTGTGTGTAGCATGTTTGAAATTGTTTTTTCGATGTTAAGCGCAGTCGCCCAAAATGCATTTTTAGATTTCGTCTTTCAATGACGCACGCCGCTGTACGGTGCCATGCAAGGCTATAGTAACACCACGGGGCGCATAACCACAGAGTAATAATTTTCAAAATAAAAAAAAAATTGTATTAGGAGAGCATGCTGGGACAAGATGAGCTGAGGGGGAGATTGTGGGTGCTATTGATAGACAAGGCACATTTTCAATTTACACTCATTCTCAAAATACAAACAATAGAAATGGATGAAGTTAACTTAGATACCCTTTTGGACAAACTAGATACGTCAGTTGCTGGCCTTCAGCCCGACGTGAAGCAGCTTATATCCAAGTCCTTGAACGAGAGAATATCCAACACTTCATCATCGGCAGAAAGCGTGGAAATCATAAATAATTACACATATACTTTGGTCAAGCTACTCACCGTATATTTGCAGTTGCTAGGAGAGGACCCATCCAAGCATGCAGTGAACCAAGAAGTGGAAAGAGTGAAAAGATACATTGACAAGTATCGTCGCCATCAGCAGAAACATTCCAAAGCGCTGAGAGTCAACACTGAAGCAGCCCAGAGATTTATAAAGGCAACTGTTGGAGGTACTACTTTGTCTTCGTCTACGCCGGTAATTAGACCAGACGAGAAAACTTTGGAATCGAGTAAGGAAAATGGTGGTGGTTCTGTAGAGAAGAAGCAAAAGAAAAAAGTCAAGACGGATAGCAAGGTGCTGAAGCCTACAGATAAGAAGAAAAGAAAGAAGAAGGTCAAAAGTGATAATAAAAATGCATGAATTCTGTTTATTATCTTTTGTGTATTGTGTCACTGGGGTTTTGTGAATCAAGGCTTGTGAAATGCTAAACTTGGTCATTTCGAAGGCCCTTGTTCTCACTATTTTTATTGGTTTCAATAAAGAAAGCATTATTTTTTTTGTGCATTTGGTGGTGCTAATAATAATAACACTGCATAAAACTATTGTAATATACTATTTTTATCTATATTGGGATACACGTCTTTCTTTTTCGTTTTATTTATTATGGAAAAGTTTTTTTGTAGTTGTATTCTTGTGTGACATGATGCCTTCCTCTGAAACTACACTTGCAATACTCGGGTATCTTGACCCATTTTTACTTAAGTTTTTAGTAGCTTCTGCTCACCCAAACTTCCCTTTATTCAACAATATTCTATAGCGCAAGCGAAAAAAGCATAAATAGAGAAAGAAGGGTAGTTCAAACAATGAAAAATAAAACTTCAACCAACAATTTAATTTCAAAAAAAAACATAAAAAACACAATGACAGATAAAAAAGCAAAGGATGGAAAAAAAAAAAATAATAACGATAAATCTTGAAAAAATGTAGTAAAAACGAAAGGGATACTATATAAAAAAAAAGAAAAAAAAGTATAAATTGAATTAATGCAAAATGCGTCATAGTTTGGCATCAGCTTTACTATAATCGCCCAGATAAAAAAAATAATATAGGTAAATTAATGATGAACGAATAAACAACTAAAACTTTGCAGTAAAATCATTTTCCGAATGCTCTAAGAAGCAAGTAGGCTGCACATCCCAAACTTCTGAAAACTGCCATGAATGCCACAGCATACAAAATAACCGTAAGGAAAATTTGCTGCTTGTATCCACTATTACCTGTAGTTAACACGATAGCAATGATAGCCACGTTAGAAATGATCCAAGTGATAACCAAAATAGATCTAACAAAAGCATAATAAAATTTGGCATCATCATTATTACCATCACCGTCTTCTGGTGCTGGAACCATTAACATTTCAGCTTCCTTCTTGTAAGCAGCATCAATCTCTTCATCAGTAGTAGGGATTTCAATTTCGAAAGTACCGGCAGCAGATTGCTTTACCACACCCAAATCTGTCTTGATTCCATCATCACCCTTGGTACCCCAGGAAATATCATGCACATTACAAAATGCATAAACGTTTAAAATGTTGATATAAGCTGGTGACAAAAGCAAGTATTGGACAAAAGAAGTTATCATGTGCCATGGGTCCAAAAAGATAATTGAGGAAATGGTATATAAGGCATAAGTAGCCAACACAGAAATGGTCAAGTTTCTAACATATTCTTGTTTTAATAAATCAGTGAATGAAGTATCTTCACCCTTACTCTTCTCACCTTTAATGGTACCAGTGACAGTCTTAATGGATAACAAGATAGTTGCCACCAACATATAAGCCATAGTCAAAGCATAGAAAACAGCTATTAACAAATATGATTTTTTGGCACCTTTTGGAGTGTTACCAAAGGAGAAAATAAAAGTAGTAACAGTAGCAGTTGCGTACAACCATAACAACACAAGAGCGATAACTTTACCAGCCCCAGGGAAGTACATGTTTTTGTCACCCATTGCTTTTGTCAAGATTCGGAAAACCAAAAAGAAAGAACCCAAAGAAAACCAAGATACCAACAAGTTGAAGGCGTTATAGAAAAATTCAATAAGCAACAACAAAATTCTGATTGGATTATGGCGAGAACGGAAAACATGGTAAAAATGGAAGATACCGTATATAGCAGCAAAAAAGGAACCGTTTAGCCATCTTCTTCTTTGTAAAATGAATTCGGTTAAATTATCAGGAACATCGGTTTCTGCAGAAGCATTCTTGACATACTTAAGCACCCATTTGGAGTCTCTTTTAGTAACAATTTCAAAACATAAGATACGATCTTCGGCCAAGTACATATTGGAGGTGAAAATGCCAGCTCCAGAATCATGCAAAGTTTCACCTTTGAAATATGCTTCCAATGGACCATGACCAGTAATATCATTTTGCAATGCTTCATATCTATAAGCAGAGAAAGCACCGGGCAACACCGAAATAAAACCAAACACAGATTCAGTTGGTTTATCCAAAATATTTGACATTTTATATTCAAAATTTTGAGAAGCAACTAATGGATTGATCAACAATTTGCCCTTTGGACCCAACATCGCTTTGATTTCACCACAAGCACCACCAACATTCTTGTTACGGTCAAAAGTTTTCCACAAGTAGTACAAAGATCTCTTAGCTGGTTCAGTACCAGCATCCAACAAAATGACAACCTTTGGTTGCAAAATTGGACCAAACGCTTGGAAACACCATCTATGGGAATTAATTTTCTTTTGATTTTTTTCTTTCAAGCAAAATAACAATTGGATTGGGCAAGTATCTTCATTAGTCAATTTCACCACACCATCTTTAACAGAAGCAATACCCAACAAGGTAGTGTATTCATACAAATGGGCAGTGACTGGTTTATCGTTAACCATGTTTTTAGCAAAACCATCTTGGTAAACACCTAAACATGCCAACAAAGCTCTAGCTCTTGGGTTGATCTTGGTACGACCATCACTAACAATGGTAACCACCACTTTTTTCCAACCTTCGACGCCCCAAACCTTGGATTTTCTCTTGCTGCACAAGTATTTAATGTTATCAAAAACACCTTTCAAAGTTCTACCCAAAAGGACGTCATCTTCGTTATACATGGTAACCACCACCATTAATTCACAAGGAGCTCTAGGTGGTTTAAAAAGTGGTTGTCTTAAAGTAAATCTTTGCAACGAGAATTCAGTTGGATCAGAAGTGGCGGCAGTGTATCTCATGTAACAAAACTCTCTTTCTTCATGTTTGGTCTTGTATTGTTTCAACAAATCATTGGAGACTGGACAATCGAACACCAAGTTACCCAAGAAATCGGCCAATCTCTTCTTGGTTCTACTGCCTTGGAGATCATCAGCAGGGTCTTCAGTTTGAATGTATGCAGTGCCGCCGGTGGTCATCTTAGTCAAATGAGTACCACCAGTGACTTGGCCCTCAAATGGATTGAGCAAGTTGGTGGATGATCTATTCACCATCGATTGGTTATCCTCCAAGAATGTATTAGTTGGATAATAATCACCATTTACCGGCAAATTCAAGAATTCTTCGTCGGCTAAGGACTGATTAGAAGTGAATAAGTTGGAGTAAAAACCACCACTGCCAGCATTTGGCGGATACAAGGAAGCTCTCAAATCAGCAGGATTGTCAAAATTTGCACTCAAACCACCAGTTTCAAATGTGTTGGCGGTTTGACCACCAGCGGCTGCTGATTTGTCAAATCTGTCATAGCCTGAATCATAGGTAAACTGGGTGCCGCCCGTCAAGGCAGCTCTGGCTTCGGCGTGTGGATCATAAGCGGTATCGTTGTCATAGAATCTTGAATTGTCAACTTGGTCCAAAGGAATGCCACCTGGAACATTTACCTGCTGGTTTTGATGAATAGCGTCTGCGGCAGCAGCAGCGTGAGCAGCATGAGGATCTGGATGCTGATTTTGGGGATGTACCTCATCTTGATGCTGACGATTTGGATCTAATGACAGATTGTTGTTATTATCAGGCTGGCTCATCTTGTAATTCTGTGCCGTATTGGTTTATTTATGTGTTTTAACCTTGTTCTGTACCAAGGATATGATATATGTTCACCGCAGAGTTCTGTGTATCCCTTGTAAAACGAGTGGGAACGAGATTCGAAAAAAAAAAGTAATGGATGATCCGTACAAAAATTGTGACGAGTCAAGATGAAACAAGTAGTGAAAAAAAGAAGTGTCTAGATCTGTTTAGCGCCGCCTGATCCCACTTGTGACTTTTTTTCTTCTTTGAGTGCAAGCAAATATTCTGGTTTTTGCTTTTGATTTTGTATCTTGCTCTGAGAAAAGAGTACAAGGAACCGATATCAAATGTGTGTTCTTGCGATGTGTTTGGGGGGGAAATGAACAAAGGGCAAAAAAAAATTTGTTTTACGTTTTCACTCTTTTTCCTGTTACGGGCTGCTGCTCGTGTTTTAACGGTGCGCTGGAGATCAAGATCAAATTTCCCAGACGCTCTATTAATATAACAAGCCGCTATAAATAGAAAAACCAAACAAGTGTCATCAGTCAAAGGCACGTGTCACTTGCTGAATTGTTTCATAATCTGTACTCGCCCCGGGCTTATAGCGTATACTCTTTGGGGGAAACTTTCATCAAGGGCCTCCATTCTACGATCTACCTCTGCTATTTGTGTAGAGACGAGGTGTTATGCTCATGTTGCTGGTGCATCATATACCATATCTACATTTCAAGACGGCAGCCGTTGCAGTATTAAAGCCTCTCTCCCCCAGTTAAGGTTCTGGGCTTTGGCTTTGGCTTTTTTCATGTTTCTTTTTCTTGAACGCTGTTCCGCCGAATGCCGCCGGAAAGATCTCTTTTATTGTTTTTGGGACACTCTATCCCTACTTATTGTCTCAATCCATTTCTCGTAGTGATTGTATTAAGGCAGGGTACATGCAATACAAGACTCAATCCTGATGATCTACGTACTTGAATGCCGCGCTCCTCTCTAAAGGAGTTTATATAGCGCTCGCTACCTTGAGAAAAGAGAAGATGTGTCCTTTTTTTCCCAAACTATGCAAGTTTCGGCATTTTGAGGTACAAAAGATTTTGTGATCACTGACGATTACATAAGCGAAACAGGAACATGCATAATAAAAACTGGCCGTTACACGCCTCAAGATGGACGGTCAAACCAAAGGGAGCAATTGAGTGGCTAAAAAATATTGATGAATATTAACAAACCTCCTACAGCAGTTACGGCACAGATAAAAGAGAGAAAGAAAAAAAAAAGAAAAAAAAACACGAAGGGTGCTTGGAAAACAGAAAATATTTCGTTTATATACCAGTTATGCAATTATATCGGACCTTGTGCTTCTAAATACCAAAAAAAAAATAAATCGCATTTTAGAGGGTCATTATATTATTTTTTATACTAAAAAATAAAAGAACATCTTTCAATTTTTAAATTCAAAAAGTTCATGACAATCAGTTAATTGCCTTTTCATCTGCTTTATTGTCATGTTTTAAACAAGATATCCTGCTATAGAAGCATCAAAAGCATTTATACCTTTTATTAAATTTAGAAGCTATACGGATTTGGTGATAACATAGGCACTATGAGTTATCGTTTTTGATTGAAACTATTTTATCAGTTTCTAGTCCAAGAGGTACCCTATGTGCAAAACATATGTTACTTTATTGTAATTAAGCGATCTTTGGAGTGAAATAAATAAAAAGTCATCTTTAAAGAAGAGAACTTTAGTAAATTGTAAGCTTGCTTTTATGATGAACAGATTCAGAAATTGAGACGATAAATATACTGCTTAGACAGAAAATACTAATTTTAACACGATTGTCAATATCACCAAATTGAAATTTATTCCAAAAAAAAAAAAAAATGATACAGATGATTTAGATGCTTTGATGAATGCTAGATATAGAACAATTGAATAAGACTCCAGAGAACATGTGTCTGTGATTTTATATTTATTTGCACATGATAATGTAAGCAGTTTATGAATCTTTATTACCAACAGATAGCCCATAATAAGCAATTTGATTTATTTAAATTCTTTTATTGACAAAAAAAAAAGGCAAGTTACGCTAAACCTTTGCAAATATATCGCGACTAAGTCGAAGACGAAGAATAAGAATAAAGACTGCACCAACTAAGTAAGCGACACCGGTAAACATTTTGTAGCTAAAGTAAGGAGTAGAGTTCACCCCGCTCTCAATAGCACTAGCAATATTGGGGCCAAATACAGGAACAACGTTTGTGAGCAGCAAAAGCGATAAACCCGAGGGAAACTTTTCCATTCCAAGGATTGAGGCAGTGATGGGGGAAATTTGAGCAAAATAGGCGCCACTGGTAAGACCAAAGACAGCAGAGAATGCCATGAGACTTCCGTAGCTGTTGGCGAATGTCCAGATGAGAAGTGAGCTAAGACTGGTGATGACGGTAAATATCAAATTAGAGTTGATTTTTCCAATGCGATCAGCAAGAAAGCCAATCATGATTCGACCAACAAAGTTACCAGCAGCACTAACGGTGACTGTAGATGAGCCTTGACTGTCAGAGAGGCCAATGTGGGTAGCATAAGAAGGTAAGAAAAAATAAGGAACAAAATAACCAAATAAACCAATGTTGGAGCCAATACAAAACAAGAGATAATCAACATTCTTAAGAACACTGAGATCAATCATTTGAGATAGACGCTTTCGGGTTTTTGGGACAGGATTTCTTGTTCTTACCAAGATACAGGCTAAAACATCGCAAAATAAGCAAATAAAACCCAAAACACGATACGTCCAACCAGGGCCCAATGAGCTATTGATAGAATTCATGATATTAGGTATAACTAAACCACCGATACCAGAGCCACTAGCAACCATTCCAAGTGCAAGACCTCTACGTCGATTGAACCATTGAGGAGCTACCCCCATCATAGCCATGTAAACACAGGAAGCACCCAAACCAAACAATATACCTTGAGAGAGATACAAGTGCCAAATTTGAGAACTAAGACTTGCCATTTCCAAAGCCAAGGAAATAAAGATGGTACCAATAATCAATACAGGACGAATGCCCACTACAGATACCAAGATTTGAGAAAAGGGACCGCCGAGATTCATGAAAACCAACGCAAGAGTACCAACAAAACTAAGATTAAGCGAGGCATTTTGAATATGAGCAAACATGTATTGTTCATAATAATCTTGCATGACACCTATAAAAATCAATAAATAAAAAGATGGGTTATCATCCAATAGCTGAATCCAGTGGGTTTATTTCAAGTCTTACCCCTATAATAAAATGGTTAGCATAATATAACAATATACTTGTAATCATACCAACTAGTGCAAGTACCAAATGTTGTCACTT
>JXWR01003631.1_pt1 | contig 16791 bp, 7 predicted proteins | sample 315541 | NCBI WGS metagenome assembly JXWR01 (sample SAMN03273951, study PRJNA271842) | soil metagenome | isolation source: rice field ambient CO2 | place: India: CRRI Experimental farm Cuttack,Odisha-753006 | collected 2013-12-17
GGGATTTGTTTCGAAGACGGGGAATACGAGTGTTGATACGTTGCTTTCACGGGGCGGAATCGTCAGCATGATGAGCATGGTCGCGTTAATTGTGGTTACGCTATCCTTAGGACTTTTGCAGCATTTAGTGAATGCTAATCACTCCTTGACTGAATCACAGTAACTAAGGTCATAAATGATATAAAGTGAATGCGCTAAAAAGTTTACGTCTAGTGTGGTACTATTGACCCAGCCATGATTTTTCAGGAACGATCGAAAAAGACCAGCTTAGATATGTAGCTAAGCGAGGAGACTTTTTTTAAGTCATTTTCACCTTGGTAGCAGCGTACAACAGCTGATTTAAAATTAAATAGTGCTTATCAGTGTCTGAATAGTGCATTAAACGCCCCTATTGAACTGTTAGTTTTGGTGTCTTAGACGTTTCTTGAGCCATCAAACCTTGAACTAATGCCAATGCTAATTATGCGTTTGCCGCGACTTTTTGCAACGATATTGTTTTGGTAAAATTAGTCAAAGTATGATCCACTTCAAAGCGAAACCAGCTGCACATTTTTGCCAAACATGATTCAATAGAAAACCAGCCACGGATATTAACTGCACAGAGAGATCTACCATAGCTCCTTAGATGCTTCGAGGTTTGCAAGCCTAATGCTTTGCTTTCCTGCCAGTTCTGCACTATTCTTTTATTTTTATTATTGTTATCATTATTTTTTTCAGTATCTTTGTATCCTTCTTTGAAGCATAAGAAACTGCTTCGGTTTGTTGTCATTCATAAAATTGTATTTTCATTTTCTCAATTTTAAACACCGAAGTGACATGTTTTAACTCAGACGAAAACCTTTTTCTCTTCCAATGCAACTTACAGAGAGAGCCACGAGACGACTACATATGCAAATCTACGAGTTGGATCTCTTTTCTTTAATATATTGAATGTTTCCTTCCCTCCACTATGCCGTAATATAGCATCGATGTATGCCATATTCTACAACACCTTTTTGTATATAAATTCATGTACACAATTGGAAACTGAGACACTGATACGTCGGCCTGCTGCTGAGCGATGCCCCACAACGCTAACGCCAGCCAGTACTGGAGCACACTATTAGTTTAGTGTCCAAACACAACGCGGGGCGGAAGATACTGGACTGCAGTTGACAAGTTCAGGCAAGTTTAGGCAAGTTTAGGCAAAAATGTGCAAAGCTGCGAGACCCATCAAGCAAATTATCGCGAGCTGCAAATTGCTATGCATGCAACGTCCCGCACAAGTCACAGGCATAGGAGAAACATTCGGCACCCGCTGCTATTGGCTTACATAAGCTGTCCAATTATTATTTTTTGAAGAGGGCGATTACGGCTGCAGTTGTTTCATGTATGACTATGTACTTGTGGTATATTATCCAGCATCATGGATCGTCTTTTTACTAGCCATTTAGCTCGAACGACTAATTTCCACTTGTACAGAGATCTACGAACGGAAATTCGTAATTAAGAAACATGCAATAGCAAACCTCAAACCAGATTCCGTTGTTAACCAGTATGGCATAGTATATTGCAAATTTAATGTCAATCTGAAAAAAGGCGATCCGTGACCGGCCGTCGCTATTTAATCGACGATCAATGATTATTCGCCAGCTTTTAACTTTTTTTTTTGGTAAACGTATGCTTACATAGCCCGAGTAGTGCGTAACCTTAGTAGCCTAAAGAATCATAGAAGACTTTATTATTGTTATTGTATCTATAATTCGTTACATAAAACACTTGTTGACAAAAAAGTCTGGAAAAATTTCCCATATGGGCTTGTACGTATAGAAGAAACTCGTAGATTCTCTGTTACAATATTTTCACATACACATACACCTACTTATAATCATATTCATGTTTTTGGACAAATACCGCTTTTGACGGCGTCTCAATCTGTCCATGAATTGGCTTTTGATCAATTCCACTTTTCATCAACATAGGCACTGGAACTCCATTTTCTTAATTATATAAGTATTAGTGTTCTCTGAGTTCACTGACAAAACTAAGGCAATAGTTCTTAGAAAAATTAGAAAATAACCTCTTATAGCACAAGGAATCTTACAGTATGTAAGTTTTTCAAAAAGATTAACTTGGTTTGCCAAAAATCGACAGAATCCTGATAAGAACGGATATTATCATTTTTCTGCGTTGTCGACGACAAATTCATTGGCAAATTTGCCCATTCGCATATTGACGGACCCCTGGCATGCTTCGATTGCTATCATATTGTTTGCATTTGCCTCCTGTTTACTGTCTGCTTCCTGTCTGTTATCTGCGCCAATGGTTGCTGGCATCAATTGAACAAGTAAAGGATTGTTGAGCAGCATATACCGCGTATACGCCGAGCAGGACAATTATGTACGGAATGCATTGACTATTGTCCGCCAGTCCACGCATTCGCCGAATCACATATGCGTGGCCAGGCCCAGTAATATTCAATCATTAAGTCTCCCTTCGGCGAGTTGACATTTTCTTTTAATCTAACTAATCAAAACGGCAATGCGATTTTCATTTTTCGCTTTCAAAAAAACTCTTACTATTACAGCTGTCTCATTCTTCCAAGGTTTGCTTCTTGACTGTCATTTTTTTCAACCTTTGACATTTTTACTAGTATTTTATTCTTTTTTGTCTTCTTGTCTGTAAAAGGGTCTCAGCACTCTTTTTATTGGACACCAGTAAGCAGCTGTTTTACACCATTGAGGTAATACATATGTGCCGTTGTATATGTATACTTCGAGAAATTTTTTTTGTTCTTTGTATTCGTTAACAATTAATATTGTGTACCTTCCAACCTTCAAAAGTTCACCCAAACGTTTAATTTTCCAGAATTTTTCAAAATTTGCAGACCATTTCTATCTGTCAGTCTGTCAGTCTGCCTGTCTGTTTAACAACTACGCTCTCTGTTGTCAGGGCTACCTACCTACATACATATATAATGTCACGTAGCATCATATACATCACCCACTTGCGCATAAACGAGCCGTCGATCGGCACTAATGCAAGTAAGTAGATTCAAAAATTATAATTTTGCACCTTTTCAAATTATTACTGCAGTTTGTACATAGTACTGCAACAAAAGTATGAAAATCTTTACCTTTTTCCATTTTAATCGATCTTTTATGAGCGACAGCTGGCTGTCAGGTAGCTGGCAGGTTGTCGATCGACAGCCAGTAAGTAGCGTAATGCTTATATACTGCTATAATCTGTTGTCTTTATATACAGCATGGCATATGTAATGCCTATGATACTTGTAGCATTGAACAATAGCTTGCGGGCGACAGACACACCAAACGAAATAAAGTTGTATCTTATTTTCTTTTTATTATTAAGAAAAATAAAAAGTCGAGCGACTAAAAAAATTGGTTTCGTCTAATTGGGAAAGAATTTCAAAGATTAAGGCATCAATGGGAAAACGAAGTTTTGCCACAACAGTAAAGAGAGAAAAAAAAAAAAACAATAAATATTATAAGCTAGGAGTATAAGCAGCAAAGAAACAAAAAATTAAAAGTAAAAACAAAGAGAACAAAGAAAGCAAGACGATCTAGAGGCTAATATGAAAAAAAAAAAAAATGCAACCAGTAAAATAAAAAAAAAATTCATGAAATAAAAACACAAAATGTAAAGAGAGATTGGCTTAAAAATCTCATGTATTAAAATGATGTATAGTATAGTAAACCAGTTTTTAATAGCAATTCCCCAAGATTATCAAATATGACAAGACTTTCATAAGAAAAATTAAAGTGCCCACGATTCATATTTTAGTGCTCTTGCAATTATGGTAAAGTATGATTGATATAATATAGTAAAACATTACTCATTTAACTACCCACTTAAAGGTGGGGACTGATAATCACACAAATTGTTGACTAATTGACAGCTAAAAAAGTTGTAGATGTAATACATCTACCCTGAAAAATTCTTCAAACGTATTTTATGTGATATAATACAATTTAGTTGTATTACAATCATCCAGTGTGCACACTCATTATTTAAAAATTGTGCAGTTTTTAATTATTTTTTTTTTTTTTCGGAATGATTTGCAGCCAGCTAAGTACAATTGATTAGCCATAGTCGACCGAAGAGCGTTTAATTTAAAACAGTGTTCAGCCCTTCACCAACACGCTCATTAGTAAAGAAAAATTAACAATTGACAAATGAAAAAATAAAGCAAATAGCGAGAATTGGAGAAGGAAAATGTCTGCCTGTTCTGTCGATAAACTATCAGCACGGATTCATAATTGTTGCCGCATTCTAGGATACTATGGGATTTTTATTACCACACAATGTAATCACTAATTTGTAACGCTGTAGACATACAAGACAAATGCAGCCCCCAGCTTATTTTTCAACTTTTCATTCTTTATCTTTCAACATCACTATTATCCGGAGTTGCTAATCTACCGGGCTCGAAGTCATCTTGCTTTGAAGTTTCCGATTCATGCTTGCCATTCTCTTTATCACTTTCTGATCCCAAATCCTCTTCATTGGGACGAATTTCAATACGGAGTCCTGAAAAAGACCTTTTGCCAGTGCCAGGTTGAATGCCGGTACCACCAACTTTAGTAGCTCTTTGGGTGCTGCTAAAATTACCATCAACGAGAGGATTTGTAGCAGGTGTACTGCTACTGGTATCAATTTTTTCAATGGCATTTTCGAATCTAGAGCCAGCACTAAGTCCGTTGTTTGTACTAGTATTAGCGCTAGCATTTCCGCTAATAACAGAAGCACCACTAGCAGCAGGATTTTCGGACGCATAAGAAGAACCACTGCCATTACTTGGAGTTTTTCTATGTCCATAAATTCCATCATCAAGCAAGATAGTCGACGAAGATAAAGAGCCAAATTTGTTACTGAATTTCAATTTCAATTTTCTCTTGTACAGCGGACTACTGGCCGCTTCGCTATTATTGTAACTGTTTCTTCGAACGCCAGTGGCCATGGCAACATTAAACTGGGGGCTATGCAAAATACTAGGCGAATCCTCTCCATTAAAGCTGTCATTTCGGTGATCGTCACTGAGCACCGAGGTGTTAATTGCTAAGTTGGGTTTTTGCTTATCTTCTTGAATGCTAGCTGCACTGTTATTGCCATGAATGTATCCATATCGGGAAGCTTCGTCATTAACTATTTCATCAAGGTATTCGCCTTCAATAAGTGTATCTCTAGTCAAGATAACATAAACTAAAAGGCACACCACAATGATAAATAGTAAAATCACAATTTTCTTTTGAAATTGCAACTCGTTGACTAAACGATCAAAGTTTCGATCAATTTTAGCATAGGTTTTCTGTGTAACTTCTTCCTGGTCATCTAATACAGCTTGGGAGTCTTTCTTGAAAGTTTCAAATGCTTCTTTGAATTCGTTTAGCTGGTTTTGGAATGTATCGTTAATTACCATCACCAACAGATTAAATTTTAAAGACTGTTTTTTCTCAAGTTTAGTAAATGCTTCACTCAAGAGTTTGCTTTGTTCTTCAACATACAACAAAGACAAACTGGCATTTGACTCTAATAAAGACAATCTCTTCATTATATTTTTGTAAATGGACTCTTGCGTAACAGGCTCACTGCGTTTAGAAGGGATAGCAGAAAATGACTTGACATTGTAGCTGTTGGTATTATTGCTATTGATATGACTATTATTAGCTATTTCTCTTGCCCTTGCAGCTGCTTTTTTCGCAGCTTTGGAACTTTCTAATAGCTCCAACGGTTCACAAGATTCGTTTCTTTTTAGTTCTTGCAAAAACTTTTCAAACTCTGTGAAAGCCTTTTGATCTATGCAAGTATTATTTGTCCCATCAGCTTCTATTTCTTCATCTCCAGATACAGATGAGGTGTGAGCTAGAGTGGTTCCGGTTGCCTGTTGTTCTTCTCTTTCAGGGGCGGTTACATGACTTTCCCTAACAAGCATTCTAGTATTTGATGCTACAGTGCTGGCAAAAATTTGGCTTCCAGATAGTACAGGTTTGGCTTCTTGAAAAGGATCTTTGGCATCTGAGGTATTATCAGTCATGCCTGCGTTACTTCCGGCCTCATATACCGACTTTTCGTTAGTAGAGTTTGTTTCAGTGACTTCAACAGCTTTTTCTTCCAGTTCTTGTTCTGCGGCCATGATGGCTTCATTAACAGCAGCTTTTTCTATTTCTCTTTTTTCCTCAGATTCTTTAAGCTTATATTCCTCCATCATTGTTCTACCATGAACCCTAACAATCGATACTGGACAGTAGAATTCATTCCCGTAATGTGATTTAATTTCAATTTTTAAGTATCTTGCCCAAATTAAAGGATTTAGTATTACGAACGATTGAATATCTCTGATGTTTCTGGCTTCAAATTTCCCCAAAAGCTGCCATTTGGAATTGGGCACTGGATACCTGTCAGACACGTAAAACTCCAAGTTCTTGAAAATGGAACTAAAAAATTCGTAATTACCAATCATCACGCTATCAATCAAGATATCTTCACATAACTCAATAATGATAAAATTTTCTTGAGCGTTGCATTGGTTTAACAAGTACGATTCTTTATTTTCCAATAATACAGATGACGCGCCCTTAGCTCCAGCGTTGGCCTTAACAATTGTTGCTGCACAATCCAAAGAAGCAAAATTAAAGCGGTTCTTGTAGCCCTTATTCTCCTGCTGCTCATTGAATGAATTCTTGGGCGTAAATAAATCAAAGTCAATTTCGTTTTCTTCACCCACTGAGTAATCAGTCTCTTTGTCTCTAGAAGAAGCACTACCTCCACCACTGCCGCCACTTTGGGCAACACTATCTTGATGGCGACTTTTGTGTTTTTGAGATGACTGTTGATCTTTTACGTTGGTTTTTTTCTGTACCCATTCTTCAAAAGATAAAAAATTGGGGCTTAGATCTTCTGGATCATCATTTAGTATAAGCGAGGCATTGTTCGATAAATTCGATGATGACAACAATGTATTTGATCCGCCGAGGTTTGCTGGCGCTGCTGGAGAGCTATGATTATACTCGGTGCCAATTGGTTCTTCGGAGGCTGGTGTATTTATGGTTGTAGTGGTGCTAGCTTCTTCTGCTTTATTAAATTGAACCTGCGTGTTCTCCAAAGCATCATTGCTGCTACCTAGCTTTGTATCAATTTCCATTTGATTGTCTCGTAAAGAATAAGATTCTACAAATTCAGTTGCAGCAGCAGCAGTATCATTAAAAGTCGATGATGTTACTGACTCTAATGATATTGATACTGATGGTGTTGCTGCTTTTGTTGTAGATGGTGATAACTCAGACAGCTGAGAGTTATCAATGAAAGTGTCGAAATTGTTACTGAATATACCACCGCCATCCATATTCTTCTCTCTGGGCACACCAGCTATATTGTCTGAAGCTTCTACGCTGACTGAACTCGTGCCAGAGATTAGTGATGATATTATTTCATCGCCAGTATTCAAATCAGACGACAACGATGTTAATAGTGACGACAGTAAAGATGATGATGATGATGATATTGATGATGATATCGATGATGATTCAAATTCTACTGCGGAAAGTATGGGCGTTGACTTTTTTGGTACCACAATACTTTCAAGCTCAGGACCAGTTTCTTCTGGCCTTATTGCCAGTACCATTTCCTCCAGCAGTATCAGCCGCTGTATTATTCCTATGCCTGCATTTGTACTTTTTGTAGAACTTGATATTATGCTTGATGTTGTGACTGGAACTTTTTCATTACTATAATCATCTTCAACATTGCTGCTGCTGCTGCTGCTGCCATTACCACTGTAATCTATTGTGTCACTTGTGGTATCACTTATGCCACTTGTGTCATTGGCTCCACAATGATCAATAAATAGAAATGTATAGAAAACATGAAGTAAAATTATCAAAGGGACCCTCCTATTATGCACCATTGTGCTTTTTGTCTAAATGGGCCTGCTCTTTTGAAACACAAACGCGCCTGGAATGATCTTTCTTGTGGTGGATAACGCTTTTTTCAATGCTTCCCGTCATTTCGAAATTCAGTTTCACAGCGCATCGATCGGTTGAGCGATCAAGCGAATCGAGATAGCGGCACTCGCTAGATAGTGCAATTGCAGAGTCAAAGGAAGGAAGAGAGGCGGTTACGGAGCACCGTGCATGGGTACATACTGTGGCTCAACATGAACTATTATTATTATAATCATTGAGTCATATACTATCCTTCAACAATAAATAACAAAAACAAAAGCAGTTGATAAACTATATAGGCTACACTGGCCACTTTTAATCAATCATCATAATAATCGCGTTGATTAATCGGTTAATATACATACGTAGAATATAGAATCTATAATAATATAATGACTAGCTTACATCATGACTTTGGCTTTGGTTTAAGCTTGAACTTCAACTTTGGCTTCTTGAGCTCCCCCGGCTTCTTGTCATCGCTGCCGTTACTACTGTTACTATTGGTAGGTTTTTTAAGATCTGAAGATGGCTTTCTGCTATGTCCCTCCAATCCTTGTCTTTTGATTCCAGGTGCAGGCTTTTTAGAAGAAGAAGAAGAAGAAGAAGAAGAAGAAGAAGAAGAGAAGGATCCAAGTCCCGGTCTTCCTGGAGTTAACATTCCTGGCGCTGCTCCTGCTGGTCTCGATGTTGACGGGCCCGGTGAAGAAGACGAAGATGATGATGCTGATGAGTGGCCCAATTTCTTAAGCTCTCCTGGCCTTTTACTAACGTTAACGTTATCACCGCCATTTGTCCGAGGTATTCTCAACTTTTGCATCTTCTTTCTCGCTGGACCTTGCTCGGCGGCCGGGATCTTTTTGTTCCCAGCGTCTTCTTTTTTAACTTTGCCAATCTTGGAAACGTGATGATAACTTCTCTTTGTTCCAGCGGCACCATTACCATTACTAGTGCCACTGCTACTGCCACTTCCACTGCCAATAGCAGCAGCATTTGCACCACTGTTGCCAGAACGATTCACAATTAGTTCTTTAAACGGATCTGAGCTTAATACAACTTTACGGCTACTGAGCTTGATCTTAACATATCTCAAACCTCCGCCGCCTGACACTTGTGCTGAAGTAGATGCTGATGACGGTGATTCAGACTTTTTGATTTCTGGCTGAAATTTCAGAGCAGCGCTACCACCAGCCTTTCTACTCTTCAACTTTTTTAAAGCTTCTTTATCCTTAGCTTTTGCTTTATTGAAAGCGTCCAATCTTTCATTAAAATTTTTGGCTAGCTTAATCTTCACAACATGAGATGGTCCGCGAGGCCCTTTCTTTGAGCCCATGTTGTACACTTTGCTCTTGCCAAAAAGATCCTTTTTGCTTTCTTTCTTCACCACAACATGAGCTTTTTTACCCTTTGCTGGGCTATTAACATTGCTTACTGTTAACTTGTTAGTTGTCACACCAACGGCCGTTGATGCTGCCGGCTTTTTTGCCGCATTTGTAGGTATTGGCTTTTTGTCTCTTGAGTTAATCACCACTATTGTCTTGAGTGAAGAAGCACTACTTTTTCCCACTCTAGCAACATAGTTTTTCTTCTTAGTACCATCGCCACCGCCTTTTATGTTGATATCCTCATATTTCGAAGTGGTGCCAACATATTCTGACATTGGCACAATATCAACCAACTTGAAATCATCGTCCGGATCTTGATTTTTGACAGTGATGTTTTTAATAGCCTTTGAAGCAGGAGCCTTACCAGCAGTACCAGCAACAGTAGCTGTCTTTGGTGCTGTAGGTTTAGAAGCACCAGCAGCACCAGCACCAGCAGATTTTTCTGTTGCTGAAGGAAGTGATTTGCTAGAAAGTTTGATTGATGGTGACTTCACTGCAACAGGTGCTTTTGCTGCTTTTGCTGTTTTTGTTGTTTTTGTTACTCCGACAGCCTTTGGTGCTGTCTTTGGTGCTGCTTTCACTGTAGTCTCTGCTGAGGCTCCTGGTGCTGATGCTGATGCTGTACCTGCTGTACCTGCTGGTGATTTGACCAGCGGCAGCTTAGCACCAGGAGACTTGGCCCCCGCAGTTGAATCATTATTCATTTTTGTCAAAATCTTCAAAGCAATCTTCTTATTGAATTGAATCTTGAATTTATTTTGACGGAAAATAGTAATTTTGCCATGTCCCATATGCTTAGAAGTAATCATCTTGTCTCTAGGAATAGGCAAAGATACCCTCAATGAAGAGACTGGTTCAAATAAAACATCGCTAAGACTAAACAACATTTTTTTGAACTTGATACCAAGCAAAGGTGACTGTAATGCTCGCCAAAACTCGTTCTGCAATCCTTTTCCCTTGGCTCCGTAGTCTCTTCTCAAGAGCTTGATGATCCCTTCAATTGTCGTTCTATCAATAGCTTCTTTTCTAGCATGGAGTCCAGCGCTAGTGTCTTCCTCAACCACAATCATTGTGGAACTGCTGCTACTGTATAATGGGGCCTTTAGGCCATTAGCGCCACTACCATTGCCGGCACCATTACCATTGGCCCCTCCGAGCGCAACCGCTAGATCCTCATCAGCAAGTTCTTCGGGCTCAAATTCTTCATCATCCAAAATAGACAACGTGCCAAGTGTGCCCGCAACCCCGATTGCTTCACTAATCTTAGTCAATAATCTATCCTTCACATATTGCGACGCGTCAAGTTCTAATACTTTGAACATATAATTCAAAAACAATGCATTCTTCATCCCACCAAGTTGCAAAATCCCAGCAAACGCCGCCACTCGAATATCATCGTGGAATGTTGGTTTTGTATAAATAAGCAAATCTTCGTACGAAAGCTCAGTTTTTCCATGAAGCGCAAGCTTGATCTTTTGTTGCAATATCACAACAGAGATAAGACGATGATATGAGGGAATCCAATCGTCCATTCTCATGCATCTATCGAGTTCGAGTAGTAACTTATTCAAAAATTGTTCATTTTGTACCATTTGAACGTCGCCACCATTGGCCCCGCTTCCAACAGCATGGGAAGTGCCATAACTTTTGCTATCGCTGATAGCCACCACCAATGCCTCTATCAACGTTGCCACGTAAAAGGAATCAGCAAACTGGTTCTGTCCATTTTCATTGTATCTAAGCAAATCCAACAAGAAGCTCTTCACCCGTGCTGGACATTCGCCATTTTCATCACGCACCTGAGCTAAAATACTTGGAATAGCCTTTTGGATGAAATAGAGTTGAAAATCGGAAAAATCATTAGGTAGTGGGATATCCGAACGTGTATCAAAACAAAAAAGCTCCTGGAACGCTTTAATCAAAAGATTCATGCCAAGATAATCCAATTCTCTTTTTGCATAAGAAAGCAAAGCCCTAGCAGCCTCGATTCTTATCCCGTAATAATATCTTGAGTCCATTAGCGTCCGGAGCAAAATTGATGAGTATACAGGAGCAGGATTAGGGGTCTCTGCATAGTATCTGAGTGATTCATACTGAGCTTCAACATCACGATCCTGCTGCAACTGAGACAAAAACATGTAGTCTGCTTGATTGATGTAAATTTTACAAATCCATTCAAAATCGGCATCCACACGAATCCACTCAAAAGCTTCATTAGCCATTTTTTCTTCCTCTTCTTTGCTCCATTCAGGTAATCCCCATCGTTTGATGTCGTCATCGCTTTGCAAGATATCGCCAAGACAATGAGCAAGCATTTCTCCATCATGGCCGGTGTTTGCGTTGGTATTGACCGCGGTGTTACCGCCATCATCATCATCTCTCTCATTATCGGACCCATCGTGGAGATGACCAGCAGAGCCGTTTTCCCCATCGTTGAAGTGTTTCTTATCAGCCAGCTCTTCATCGTCATCTTTGACTTTTGGCCGTCTCTTTAATCGTCTATATTTGGTGTTGTACTGGATATCAAGCTTGGTAAAATTGTCCTTCAAATTCACAATATGCTCGTATGGGGTACCATCAGCCTCATGGATTCTGATTGTCATTGGACCAGTAAACACATTCTGAATCCCCACTGGTGCTGGATCATTAAGATAGGATGATGCGGAATCTACAAACGTCTCGGCGGTGGGCGAAAGTGGCGTGAGCTCGTCTGCTTGCACTTGGCGGATCCCCATCTCAATGAACATTCTTTTTCTGTTGAATCTTTGTGTAATACGGAAAATTGGCGTGCCTGAGCCGTAGACCCATTGTCTAAAGAAACTTTCAAGCTTGTTGTGGTTAACTTTTTCCGTGATGTGTTGAAAATGGAACGTGTCAATGCCACCATTGGGCAAATCGCCAGACATTGCTTCCAAGAAGAGCTTCGGAATAACTCTAGAAAGCCCAAATGATTTGTCAGTCTTTGTCATTCTGCGATTTAAAATGAATAGCACAATGGGAGCCTTGAGCTTAATGAATTCAAAATCGCGATTTTCGTTAATGGGAAAGTTGATGTAGGGATCAGCAATCGGCCGTTTTCCGATATCTTGGTCACAAATCATTTCTGCTCTTTTCTTGATTCTAAACTTGAATTCGTTGAACCCCATCAATTTCAGAATGAATTGATTTGTCATGTATAGCGAGATCCCAATAGTGATCCAAATATCATCATAGTTGCGCGGAAGCACATTCACGCCAGACCATTGCTTTGACAACGCCAGAGCAATAAGTTCAGTAGAATCAAATAGCGGGTCAATTACTTCGGGCCCATATAATAGCCTATCACTGTGCACTGTTAATCCAGAAAATGAATACGCGTTATCCGGGGCATCGTTCACGAACACCACCGAATAACTTGAAAATGGGAAAGAACCAAATTCTCTAGAATAATACTCAATGGCTCGCGATAGTATCACGCAAGTGTTTATGGCCCAGATTTTGTCGTCTTTCAAACAATAAATAAAACCTCGCACCGCGGTAGTGTCTTTTTCCTCGTCGTCTTCTTCATCGCTTTCTTCTTCAAGGCTGTCTAATGGGATTTGTTCAAATGGTCCCACTGCCCACCCCAAGTGATGTGGAGATACGGGGCTCACTAAGGAAAGTGAAGTTATCTTTTTAGATTGGTCAGTCGGATGAGCTGCTTCTTTGACGGAGAACAAGTCAGTGCAGCAGACCACAATTTCTCGATCGAGATCCTCTTCATCGTCATCATTACTCAAGTCATCATTCGCCGTCACTGGTTTGACGGTCATGCTGTTCAACTTACTCTCTCCTTTTATTTTTGTAGTTGATTGCGAAGATGATGCTGTTGCTGCTGTTGCTGCTGCTGCTGCTGTTGTTGTTGATGTATTTGTTGATGTATTTGTTACTACTATATCGCCTATTGTTCGCGGCGCACTGATATCCAACTGCCAAGTGGACCGTTCCCAAAGATTGTCCACACAAGGCACCCAAGAGGACGTGGAAACTCCAATTAGTGAATTCGCAGTATACGCATGCCACTTGGACTTTGGCACTCCTCTAGTCAAGTTGTGCAATCCACCAACAAAATTGACGCCATCCTTGGGATTCTTGCAGCTATACTCAACCCGGATAGTGATGGGCGTATAAATCATTTCGGAGTTATTGGGGGTCTTGTAAGAGCCTGGCGAGTCTCTCATTATTGGGGTAAGAGCATTAAATGAGCCTGCTTCATGTAATGTGATCTTCATTTTGTCTGGCAAGAAAATCGCCAATTCTTTGGTGTTGGTGCCGTTGAATAAGTGCTTTAGCTTCTCTTTGTATAAATGGTGCTGAAATATCGTAAAGTCGTGAATGGTTCCGTTATTGTGAGCGTTGTCATTGCTGCTGCTGCTGCCGCTGCTATTTTCGCCTTTGCCGTTGTAGTAATTGCTGATATCAAGGGCATCGAGTATGCGGCCATTTTCCAACTGAAGGTGATCGTTATACAAGAAATTCACTTTGCGATCATTCACAAAGACATGTTTGATATTCATATAACGAGCATCAAGCTTGATTATCCGATTGGTGGGGTCAGTGGGTATTACCGTCAACTCAGTGTAACCCTCAATGCCGCAATGGGCCAAGTCAACATCAATGGCAATCTTCTGGTGCGCCACTTTGAACGGCTGGTGGTGATGGTATATTGACGACTGGCCTTTCCTGCTGTGTTTTTTATTGAATAGTAGGCTTGGGGTGTTCTCCGTTTGCCGAACACTTGGCGAATAGTCTAGAACCATTGTGTGTGTGTGTAAAGCGTACTGTTATTTGATGCTCTGTATTATCTTTTAGTAGTGACGCGAATAATATAATGGCATAGTTTTATTTTCTTGTATTTTTGTAATGTTTGTATTTGGGATACTGTCTGGTGATTGGTGGGGTTTTGGAACGTGTGGTTGCGGTTACTAGGAAGCTGGCCCAAAAAGTGGATATAGATTCAGAATTGCTGTGATTTTGCCCCAGTGAGTGGGAATGTAGTGTACAATATAAGCGCGCTCGCCTTCTGCTGTTCGGCCAAACAGTGGTGGAGAGGCGTTTTCTGGATATTTACGGTCTTTTGGGCATCCTTTATTTTGATTTGCTTCAGTCAACAAGAAGATTCGAATTTTTTCGCTCCTCGTAGGAAATCTCGGCAGGGTCACCCCCAGACCCCAGACCCAGACCGGCCGCGCTTCTTGCCATTTATTATTGAGAAGCAGGAAGTGGTCGGCCAAGGAGGTTTATCTTATTTGTCTTTGACGACAAGTAAGTAGCTTGAATATTCACGTTTGTTTGTTGTTGCTCTACATGGTGGTTGGTTTTACTGGGGACGGATGGATGGCGCGATATATGCATACGTGCCTCTGCCTGCCGTCCTTCATCATCTCAACATGACATGGGCAAAGTACAAAGGTCGGCTGGTGGGTGCGTGCCCCGCCAAAACAGTTCGCTGCTACTAAAAACTCACGTAGTTTGTATATATAAAGAAAAATAAACAAGAAAAAGTGTAATGTAATACGCAAAGAAAAAGAAACAACTCTAGTCGCATTAGACGCATCACAGTGTGTTTGCCAATTACAATTACAACTTCTCGGCCTTGATACTTCTAACTGCGGTTTCCTTTGTGATGTGCTCATACAAAGCCAAAGTGATAAACTCGCTGTACCCATCGTTCACCACATCGGGCAAGTAGAACTGCTTGGCCTCCTTGAACTTGTTCCCCTTTGGGGCCTTTGCCAACAACTTTTGCACTTCCTCGTCCATCAACTTGGAAACGTACTGCTTGTCGATAGTCTGGCCAGTGCTTGTCTTGGCCCCGTGCTTGACCCACTGGTTCAATTGAGAACGGGAGACTTCGGCAGTGGCAGCGTCTTCCATCAAGAAGTTTATCGCGACGCAGCCAGTGCCCCGGAGCCAGGCTTCAATGTACCCGAGGCCAATGCTGAGGTTGGATCTGATGCCGGACTCGGTGATTTCGCCGCCTTGGACAAACGGGGAAAGCAAGTCCTTGTTGCTGATGGAGACTTCTTGTTGCTGTTGCTGTTGCTGTTGCTTTCCCCCGTTTGCGAGCCTGTCTTTTTTTTGAACATTGATTTGATTTGGGCCCGGCATGTGCTTGTTGAAGACGGATAAGGCAATGTCGGCAATCGCAGGATGGGCGATCCAGGTACCGTCGTGGCCAGCGAGGACCTCCCTCAACTTATCCTCGTACACGCTCTGCATGGCCTTCTTGTTGGCGGCTGGGTCGTTCTTGATTGGGATCAAGGCGGCCATGCCGCCCATGGCGTGGACCTGGCGCTTGTGGCACGTATCGATCAACAACTTGACGTAGCTGCTCATGAAGCCCACCTTCATGGTGACCTGCGCGCGGTCGGGCAAGATGAACTCTGGATGCTGGCGCAAGGACTTGATGAAGGAGAAGATGTAGTCCCAGCGGCCGCAGTTCAACCCGCTGGAGTGGTTGCGGAGCTGGTAGATAATCTCGTTGAGCTGGAACACCGCTGGCAAGGTTTCAATCAAGACGGTGGCGCGGATGGTGCCTCTTGGGATCCGAATGTAGTCTTCGGAGAAGTTGAAAATGTCGTTCCAGAGCTTGGCTTCCAAGTGGTGTTCCATCTTTGGCAAGTAAAAGTATGGGCCGAACTGGCGCTTGATGGCTTCCTTGGCGTTGTTGTAAAAGTAGATGGCAAAATCGAAAATCGAGCCGCTGACCGGCTCGCCGTCAACGAGCAAATGGTTTTCATTCAAGTGCCATCCTCTTGGTCTGATGATTAGCGTAGGCAACTTGCGCTGGCCATTTTCCAAATCCAAAGAGTAGGTCTTCTTGGGAGTCTTGAGCTCAATGGTCTGGCGCACTGCATCGTACAAGTTGACCTGGCCGTCGGTGACATTGAACCAAGTTGGGGTTGAGGAGTCTTCAAAGTCCGCCATGTAGGTGGCCACTTTTGAGTTCAAGGCATTGATGACCATTTTCCGGTCAGTAGGGCCGGTGATTTCCACCCTGCGGTCTTCCAAGCCTGGGGCCAAAGCTGGGCCGGTCCATGTTGGATCGTCGCGGATGTGCTTTGTCTCTGGTAAAAAGTCAGGCAATTTGCCATTGTCGCGCTGCTGCTGTTGGAGCTTGCGGTTAGCTAGCAACTGCAACCGGGTTGGGTTGAAGCTGCGGTGCAATGTGGCGACGAAGGCAAGGGCTTCAGGAGAGTAAATATGTTTGGCATTGGCGGCAATGGGAGCCTTTAGCTCAACGCCTTTGAGGACATCGGTGGTGTTTGGGAAAGGTGAGGACATTGTATTGGGGAGGCGTTTTTGTTTAGTCAGAAGGAGAAGGAGAAGAAAAAAAAAAAAAAAAATTCAGGGGAAGCAGGCAAGCTCAAGAGAGCGTGGGCAGAAGGGTGGTATTATATAGGCTACGGTAGTAGTAGTAGTAGATTGATAATATACTATATATCATT
>JXWR01002157.1_pt1 | contig 16778 bp, 5 predicted proteins | sample 315541 | NCBI WGS metagenome assembly JXWR01 (sample SAMN03273951, study PRJNA271842) | soil metagenome | isolation source: rice field ambient CO2 | place: India: CRRI Experimental farm Cuttack,Odisha-753006 | collected 2013-12-17
TGATACTTGAAAATCGATTTGCGTCAAGACGCGTGGATGGTTTAGTGGTAAAATTCAACGTTGCCATCGTTGGGTCCCGGGTTCGATTCCCGGTCTACGCATTTTTTTGGTTCCATTTGGAATTGAATTTTTTCAAATTTTTGTCACCCAAAATGTCAGTTTTCATAAGTTATATGTGTCCAGGTTGGAACGCTATACTATGTGATGCACTTGATACTCTTTAGTGTTTTTCTCTTTTGATATCCTTTTTTTTTATATTTTGTGATAAATGATCGAGTTACTAAGTTAGACACTACTAATAGGCATGCAACATGACGCACGGAATTCCGATTGATATCAGGAGGCAAACCGCAACAAGAAAATTTAAAAAAAAGTACTGACTATAGAGGCTATAAATTCAGTTATTTTAGGGTTTCGAATTGTAGGCTAGCATAGCTTGCTTTATTCAAATAGAAGAGTTATAAATTTATATCATTCTATTCCTCTTATTAATTTATTCAGCAGCAGTTAAAATAAATATCCGTATTTAAGAAAATAGAAACAATTTATTACGTCAAATCATCACGCCAAAAAAGAATAGAAAGAGGTCATTGCATATAACATTCACCACCTCAGTCATCATCAAAAGCACAACTATATAAAATAATAACAAAAAACGCATAATAACCACGTTAAAATGGGTTGTATCGGTGACGTTTGTCTTGTCATTGTGGCGTTATTCTTCCCACCATTACCGGTAATGATAAGAAGAGGGATTTGTTCCGCTGACACATTTATCAATATTGCTCTTTGCTTCCTTGGATATCTTCCCGGTACATTACATTCCTGGTACATTATTGCTAGTTATCCAGCAGGTCAACAATATCGTCGTGCTGATGATGAAGAGGCACTTTATTATGTTGTCTATACTCCTCCTAATGGTCATGGCCAACAGCGTCAGCAGCAACACCATAGCCAACAACAGCGCCAACAACAACAACTTCAGTTACAGCCTGAACCTCAGCAGCAGCCAGCGCTATTGGAAGCTCCTGAACAACAAGGTACTTCTCCAGCTTCTTCTATATTTTTTCAATCGAGACTCAACAATAACAACAGCAACAACAACAGCAATTATGGCTCAATAAATAATGGTACCGCTAGCGGTGGCGGCACCGGTGGTGAAGGCTCAAGTAATAGGGTTGGTGGCCGCGGTGCGGATGGCCCACCACCACCATCTTATGCGGAAGTTGTACACCAGTCACTCAATAATAATAATAATAATAATGGTGATGGTAATCCGGCGAATCGAAACTCAACCGATAACAAACAAACTGTTTAATGTCTGTTTACTGGAGTTCAGGTGCTTGGGTTAGCTTTTCTTAGAATACTTACTTTAGATTGACCTAGCCTAGATTAGTAAAATAGAGTCAATTTGACAACTTGTTTGTTTTCTGCCATTTATTATTGTCTTTTTTTCTAGGTGTGTGCTGCTGAAAAAAAATATACTTGCTTGTCATTTGTCTCATTTTGTCTTCTGGTTTGGGGTTTATATATAAACCTCGCTAATATGTTGGCTCATGTGTTGCTTAACGGACTTCTATACCCACAAATGCATATAGTAAATTCACTACAAAAAGCATAGTTTGAGGCAGGATCAGTAAAAGTTACTCAAAGTCTACAAGTTAATGTTTTATACGATAAATGAAATTTATATTTATCAAGTGTCAAGAGATGCAGTGCATAATTGCAGCATATTTGTTTGAAAGAAAAGGTTAATTTAATGAGAGTATTGTCCTGAACAGAAGTACCAGCATCTAAATAGGACCAATAAAAGATATTTTAACAAGCAGTAATGTGTAAGAAAAAAAACTAAGATAAAACAACAATGCATACACGAATCCCAATAAAGCTTGAAGAAAGTAGAAAACATAAAACCATAACGTGCAAAAAAAAAAGTAATATAACCAGCCAAATGACAGCACCAAACCTGTAAAGTTCTAAAAAAAAACCAAAATAAAAAAAAACCTATTTTTGAAAAAACAGAAAACAAAAAAAAATGCAACAACCAAATAAAACATGGGAAAAGAGAGAACGATAAAATGCAGAAATAGGATTTGCAGAATTTATCTGCAATTGTAACAAAATGATGAGAATCCGCTAGCTCTGTAGATACTGATATCTGGATTGAGAGTGTTCAAATAAGCAACGTCAATGTTTTTGTTTCCATTGACATGAAGATGCTGCAAGTCAGGTAAAGATTCTAATCCTTCGCATCGACTAATTTTGTTGTTGTTCAAATTCAAAATTTGCAACTTTTTCAAATGATCAACATTTTCAATTTTTTCAATCTCATTATCGTTCAAGAACACTGCAGTTAATTTATTCAAGCCATCAAGATTTTCAAGTACAGTAAGTGAGTTTTCATTCAAATAAAGCTGATTCAAATTCTCCAAGTGAGACAAATTCTCAATTTTGGAAATTTGATTTCTAGTTAAATAAAGACGCTCAATATTTGGTAAGCTTTCCAAGTTTTCAATTTTACTTATCTTGTTGCTATGAATGGATAAAACCTTGAGATTATTGAGATTTTCCAAATTTTCGAGCTTGGAGATTTCATTATTAGATAAATCAAAGTTAGATAAATTTGGCAAATCAAATGATTTTGGTATTGATGAAATCTTATTACTAGCCAATGACAAACCTTTCAAAGATTTAGCGTTACTCAAATTTACAATACTTGAGATTTGGTTACCACAAAGATTGAGAATTGATAAATCGTTGAAGTGAGCAAAAACTTGATTGAGCTCACTGATTTGATTATTGTTCAAAAACAATTCCTTGATTTGTGCTTGGTTATCCAAGTTTTCCAAAGTTTGAAGTTTGTTGTAGCTTAGGTTCAATCTGGTCAAGTTCAGAAGAGAATCAATATTCTGGATCTTGTCAACTTGGTTATATGATAAATCCAAATGACGCAAATTTCTTAAATGATTCAATTGCTCAATACCAGTAGCTTCATTTCTTTTGAGACTTAAATCTTGCAAGTTTGGTAAATTAGGAAACTTTTCCAAATTGCTAATCAAGTTATTCGAAAGTGACAACACTTCCAAATTTTTACAGCCATCCAAGTTTTCAACTTTGGATATAACATTGTCAGTAAAATTCAACACTCTCAAGTTGTGTAACTCCAGCAAGTTTTCTATTTTGATGATTTTGTTAGATGCAATATTAAATTCACGAAGTTCTTTCAAATTTTCTAAATCGTGTAGTCTCATAATTTCATTGTTTGCTAAGTCTAAAAGTTGCAAGGAATGACAGTTTTCAAGATTCGATATCTGACAAAGTCTGTTGTCATTCAAGTATAATGTTTTCAAGCTAGTTAAGTTCAACATATCGTCTCCAATTTCTTGAATTTTATTGCAACTAAGATTTAAAACTCTTAGCTTGGATAAATTGCTCATATTTTCAATTTTTGTAATCAGATTGAAAAATAATTGCAAATTTTTTAGATGTCTTAATTCGCTCAAGTTTTCTATTTTGCCAATTTGATTTTCAACTAATATCAAATGTTCTAATTTTCGTAGTTTATGCAAATTCTGAAGTTTGGTTAATTGGTTATAACTTAAATTTAACTCTCTTAGTTGTGGTAAATCGATAGCCTCATGGAGTTTTGTCAAAAGATTCTTAGAAAGATCTAAGACCTGCAAATTTGGTAGATATTTGTGAGATAAGTTTGTAAATGATTCGATATAGTTGCCATCAAGGTACAAGTGTCTCAACATTGGGAGTTTGAAATTCTTGCCGTCCAAAACCTTAAATTCATAGTTCACAGTCAATGATGTCAACGATTTGAGATTGAATCTGGTGAAATCGACCAAAGTATCTTTATCCTGAAATTTGACCATCAAGTTTTGTAATTTGTTTTCATTAACAATATTAATGTTGTCATCGCTGTTGAAAACAGTGTATTTGGTTATTTGTAGATGGTCAACTTTAAGTTTCAAGTATGGGCAGCTAACCTCAAGAGATATTAAGCTGCTGACGCCGTTTATAAACTCAGAAAGTTCAAATAACTTATTCTCATCTTCAATCAAATGTTTGCAGCAAAAGTTTTCTTTGTGACCACCGACAAAAGGGGTATTGCCATCCTGATAGTCACATTTTATGGATAAACTTTTTATTGAGTGCTTAAACTCAACCAAGTGAGATAAAGACTGCAAGAAACAAACACAAAAAAGAAAACCAGAGCTCGGATCTTTGCAGAAAAAGAATTCTCCAATTCTGATTGTATTCTCATTAAGGCCGTCGAGTTGAGCTTTGCTCATTTCTGATATGCTCTTGGTGATAAAAACGACATTTTCAAAGAGCATAGTGTTCAAAACGCTCCTGATAGTGACGTTAACGGCGGCTAAGTGGTGGTACAAGCAACTCAAGTCGGACATGTCGAGCTGGTTGAGTACTTGCCACACAACCTCATTTGGTAGGCGATCTATGGATAAAGACATGGTGGTGATGATATACGATGAATTATGTGATGAAAGTGAAAGTATGGGTGGGTCTAGCGCCGACAAGTGTGTTATTTGTTTTCTGAGCTGGATCCAGGGGAAAGAAAGCAGGACATGGGCTATACTATATAAAATTTTTCCTTTCTGTTCACTAGTGAGTAAAAAGGATGGGTTTTGCCAATAAACGCTTTCTCTTACTCCGATGGACAGCCCTGCAGGCTTGCGCATGGGCACTAGAAAAGAAACATCAAACAGTTACGTAATGGCTATTTTTTTCCGGCATAAAACACAAACCGCAGTACCGTGCTGCACAACTACTGCACACCAGCGTCACCACTCAAACCACACAACCGGCTATGGCCAGGTGGCGCCGAACGAAGTCGCTGGCATCTGCTAGTGAAAAAGGGAAAGTGCTCTTGTGTTTTAAAAGCATAATGAATGTGTAAACAATAATGGATAAGCAAAAAAAATTGGCAGCTGTTTTCTGAAACCATAGGTGGTAACGTGAGGTACAATTGTAGTGTAAACCGGCGTAAACAACAGTTTTGTAACAGCATAACGGGTTGACCATCTATTAAACGTCAGACTGCCAAAGGGCACAAACACTGAGACTATGGGGTGGGAAACCCGGTGTTATGAGCCGCAGACCATGCGGTTCATAACTGTATGCAAGGCCTGGAAAAACTCGGGCGACGGGTGGTTTGTTATTGTTTACGGCTGTTCGCTATTGTTTTAGCACTAGTGGCATGTGCGAATAGCACTAGCGGGTGTGCAGTTCCAGCCACGACGCGACGGGGCTCGCCCACCAATACCACCTTCTCGGCATTTTGTTGACATCGGTTTCGGAGAAGAGGTAGCTCCAACTACGATTACCGCGGACTCAGAAATATTGCAATATCGCTCCTCAGCCTCCGAGAAAAGACAGTTTACTTTAAATAGTATCAATTTTCAATAAATCCAAATATGCCCAAAGGTAATGCCCGTATGATTGATAGCTTGCTTTGGGAAATATTCAAGCTTGTCTTGAAATCGTAGAACTGCTGGTCGAGAACATTATTTGCGAAAGGCTAATTAAGCGCTACTACTGCAAGCAGACAAACATCCTGGCGCACCCCAGCACAGGGCATACGTTTTCCAGCGCACGGTCAATCTCTTGTGAAGTCAATATTTATGAAGCGCTGACGCCCCCCAAAAAAAAAAGATCTTCTAAATATAAAGTGCTGTTCTGTTATCTTTCTTCGTGTTGTTTTTTAATATTAACATAATATTCGCCGTACTTGTTCAGCTTGAATTGCTTCTATTTTGCAGCCTACAATAACTTCAAATTGTATTTGGCCCCTCTACTGAAGCCACAGTGCAGTGCTCCTCATGCTAGACACTATTTAAAACAAGAGCATTGACCGAAGCTGATGGAGTGACACAAAGACAGTTGAATATGCCCCGAGATAGTGAGATTGCAAAGAAAAAGAAACCTTCTGCAGCCCCGTGCATGGGTATATGTCAAAAGAGCGTGAAGTTGAGAAGCACGATTTCATCATCAATTTTTCTTGTGGCTATTGTTGTTTTTTCTTGGACGCCAAACCCCGGCTTTTAGTCCATAAATGCTGGGATTTGGCTCAACGAGTTGTGTTTAAGTAACATAATCTACCTGCTGGCCCTATTGTACTAATTAGCCTAGAACAAGAGATTTGAATCAACACCAAGCAGATCAATATGAAATGAGCTCGGCACGCTCCTAAATAATAACTATTATTACTTTCATCAAACCCTCCGCAGGAGCTATTTAGCTTTTTAATACATCGTAATTACGCTCCCCGGAACTAGAAGTCAAACTTTTTTTATTTTTATCAACTTTCCTCATTTCTTTTGTTCAACTTACACAGGAACTTTAAATCAACGAGTATCTAAAGGAGAAAGAGATCGCTATAAGAAGCAAAGTTTTGAAACATTCGCGACTGGACAGCACATAATGTACATCACATTCTGTTGTGTCATATGATCATATAATAGCCCTTCTATTTCTTTTCCCCGCAGCGAGTTACCATCTTGCAGTGTAATCAAATTGACTTTGGCAGACGTACTATTATCTGCAAAAAAAGAAAAAAAATAACATCGTAATCATTTTTGCTATTTTATTGCATAGATTAGCAGAAAACTTGATCAAATATATTTGACAGTTCCAGCCGTGGCGTTACATTTGAATTGAACAAATCGTTTCTTTTAGCTTCTGTAAGACAAACATTAGCTGTCAATTGTATAGTAAATAAATTTTATATTAATCTTTTTGTCTTTACTTCATTTAATTGTCCTATTGTTTGCTATTTGCCAAAAAGCAATCATTCGTAACCGCTACATGGCTTGCCAGCAACTGTGCAACTGTATAACTGAGATTGCAATGTAGTGTAAATAACTCAGGCCTCAACTTGCAGCTTTTTACTCGCAAATATGCGTGCGTTCAGCAGTTCGTGGTTTTAATTAATTACACATTCTAATTAAAATCTGTAACCCTGTTTATGTAGTGTACTACCCGGCCCTAAGAAGATTTATATATGCTCTTGCCGTAAAAAAAACTATTTCAATATTGGACGTGTGGCCGAGTGGTCAAAGGCGCTCGACTCAAGAGTAACACCTCTTGCAGCATAAAAATGCTGAGCAATCGAGTCTCGAAAGAGGCATGAGTTCGAACCTCATCGCGTCCATTATTTTTTAACTTGATCTTTGTTGAGGTACAATTTTTTTAAATAGATTTTGTGTGTAAAAAAATTATAGATCTTATAGTTCATTGATGGAGTCAATAATAAGACAGATTACGTTTATAGTGTGATTTCAATCTAGTGGGTTGGAAAACGTGCACGCATACTAAACTCAAAGAAAACACTGCGGATTAATAGCTCCAACCGACACTATGATTATAGATACCATCCTGGTACATTTTAGAAGAGGGGGAATCGTACAATCCCCAAGAGAACTGATCGCCGGAACCATAATAAAATGCCCATTAGCTGCCATTCCAAATTTCCGCCAACAATGAAAGATTCGTTTCTATTCAAAGATACATATGTACACAAGTGTAACGTTTTTATTTTCTTCTTGACCCAGACTTGTGGCTGATCGGCCGTTTGCATTATTACGGATGTTCCCATCGCATGCATCGGTCGCATCCGTACTTGAGTAACATTCGAAACTAAAACGGCCTTAGTTATACGCTAGAGAGCCTATATATAAAGCTGCCACAATTTCTTCATAGTCATTATAGCTACTAAAATTCTTCGAGAAAGACACAAGTTAAAATAAACCTACCTAATAGCAAAAATCAACAGACCACCCTTTGTCTAACATTTTCACCTACAACATACATCACATATACAACAGGACTTTTGAACACAGCACATCATGTCCGAATACAAAGAGTATCAAAGAGAAGAAGAGTCTATTAACAGCTACAAAGAAGAAAAAAAAATTGGGCTTTGTTGTCATATTATTCTTGCATTGTTGATATCTCCAGTGGCTGTATACATGTCAAGAGGAGCTACTTGCCAATTATGGACAAATATCGCATTGTTCATCTTGTTGGGATTCCCTGGCATAATTCACGCTTTAGTTCTTGTATGTATTTTCCTCACAAAATTGGTAGAAAAAAAAAATGTTTTGAAAAGCAGTATATGTCAAAGTTTTTTGGATAGAAGTTTAACCAATTACTAACATAAATTTTGTTTTCTAGATTTTTAGAGATTTATAAGTACAACTTAGAGATGCTTAATTAGGGATTAATTGATTGGGACGACTTATAGATTTATCAACGACTTATCATGAAACTTTTATAGATTTTGCTAATGGGTTCGTTCCCATAATTTGCTAAAGATTGCCGAGATGGCGCTGATATGCCGTAACTTGTATAACTGTTACATCAAAGCCATTGCTGTCGCTGATAAGATATCTCAATTCTGCTGAAACTCAGCACTTTAGTTCATTCATTTTCATTTCAATTTTATTCAGATTATGTTTAGCCTTTTTTTCTGCTTTTTGTTTATGTTTTTTAGATTACGGGTGTTTATTGTTTTGCAATTGTTTCTATGATTGATAGAATTAGGTCTGTAGCAAAAGTAGCAAAAGTATCAAAAGAAGGAACCGTTAAGAGGAGTAGCCAAATGAATAGTACCGAAGAATACTGTTCAGCATGCATACACCACATTTACGGATATATTTATGGACAGAACGCGGGTAATCCCGATTTTCCACCGCCTAAAAAAATATTTGCTTAGTTAACTACGCTATTTACTTTTTTGTATTTGAGCATCTCCAGATTATTTCCCAATTATAACTATCATCGCCATAAGCACAGCTAATTTTCAATTGTTAGTCGATAACAACAAGAAGCAGTAGCACACATATTGCCAAAATTAATTATCAAGTCAAACAATAATATAAAAGTTACAAATGACGGGCCGTCATGGGTTTCCATACCCGTTTTTGAATAATCGCAGCCGCCAAATAATTGCCAATAATAGCAATGGTGATGATAATAATAATGCATCCGAGGTGAGTAGCCCCCATAATACAGATAATGATGGTAACAGATCCAATAATGAACAATTGGAAAATTTAAACAATGAAGAACAGAAAGACACTACCAGCATACTCAATTGGATGAATGCTTTAAAAACAAGAGCAATAAATGTGTTGGAAGAGCAAAAATTACAAGAATCTGAATTTCAACAGCAATTGGAAGCCGAGAGGCAGAAAATCAAAATGAAGAGAATTTCTGATAATAGGTTATTGAAGTTTCATAATTTTGAGAAACTTGGCAATTTTTTGAATGAGCCTGAGTTGGCTGTGGCAGCTGAGATATCTAGTGAGAATAAACAACAGCAGAACCAGCAGCAACAATCACAAAGTGACAACGAACGTGATTTGTCTGATCAATCATACCATGGAGAAGATGCAGAGGAAGATGATGAACATGACTACGAGTATGAAGAAGAAGAAGAAGAAGAAGAAGAAGAAGAAGAAGGTTATAATAATGGTCATATTGAAAACCGACATGAGATACAAAATACTAGTGATGATATAACTCATAGGGGCCCCAATTACCATGAAGACATCCGATCTCAGAGCAATACCCCAATACGAGACGATGCGGAAGTCATTGATATTGATTCTTCTGAAGATAACATTCAGTTACAATTTCACCAGCAACAACAATCAGAGGCACTATTACAACCTCAACCACTGAATTGGAACCATCAGCAACATCACGAGCAATCTATATACAACCAAAACCAAAGCCATGCTCAACAACAGCGCTATAATGATTATCATAACAGCAGGCCTCAACAACATGATAATTACGTGAATGTTGACCCATATAAGTCAGACTATCAACGCATATATGAAGGGCAACATGATGTTACTAATTACAACCAAGGTCAAGAGGCAGAAGAAATAGAAGAACATTATGATGAAAATGATGATGATAATGAGGAGCAACATGATAGTTATGTGGACGAGTATGCACAGGACGTGTACAGCGAGGAAGATGATGAACACTATGGCGAAGAAGAAGAAGAAGAAGAGGAAGAAGAAGAAGAGACAAAGTCAGACTATCACGATCGCCATGGTAACGTATATGGTGTTGATGAAGAAGAAGATCAGGAAGGAGAATATGCAGAAGAGGAAATTGAAAGAGAAGAACAACAAAACTTAACTAATGCAGATGAAACCTCTTATCAAGATTATCATACTGCTCAAAATTATTCACAGTTCAATGAATTACTGCAAATTTCAACAGAAAAATTCGATCCGAAGAATATCTTACCTGAGGATGTTGAAGAAATTGAGGAGATTCCATCTCATGATGAGGAGGAAGAAGGTCAACAAGAAGAGTATGATCATGCTGAAGAAGAAGACGACGACGACGACGAAGAAGAAGAAGAAGAAGAAGAAGAAGAAGAAGAAGAAGAAGAAGAAGAAGAAGAAGAAGAAGAGCGGAACGAGGGAAAAGGGGAAGAGTACGACTATTACAACAGTGACGAAGGCGAAGAAGAAGGCGAAGAGGATGAGGAGGAATATAATAATGTAGAAGAAAAAGAAGAAAAAGAGAAAGAATATATTAAACGCCAAAACCCATATAATGAACAAACTAATCAACCTGATGATACCAATAATAAGGAAATTCATACTATTGATGGAATTGAAAATGACTATGATTACGAAAATAGCACCGCTAATAGGGACATTTTCACTCTTGACGTAATTGACGGGGAAAACAATTCATACAATCAGCCTATTGCCTATGCGGAACAAGTACGTGATAATGACGATGAGCAAGAAAATCAAGCTTTTGACAATAATGAACTAATAGCTCAAGCTATGCTTGCTGCTCAAAATCAACACACTCAGAACACAAGTACCACAGTTAACAACAGTAGTACTCAGCATGATCTTACTGGTAATTGGATTGATTCTACTCAAGACATTATTCAAGAGGTTGACCCAACGGAAAATAAGATATCGGAAGCACAAAAAACATTTATCCAACCACAACAGTCATCTGGTGAAACGGCTCTGAGTGAGAATGTTGGAGAAAGTAATAATGAGTTTGAAGATCAAACTGATATAATAGTCACCGAGCAAAATGCTGAAGAGCAAAAGCAATTTTTTAATAGAGAAGAGCAAAACACTAAACGTGCTCCTATTAAAAGAGAGAGTCCTTATCAAGAAAGTTCAAAAGAGGATGAAAAAGCTCAGGAACTGGAGCTGTGGGAAGAGGAAAAAGATGAAAAGGAAGAAAAGGCGGAAGATAAACTTATGAAAGAGAATTATGTAGAAGAAGCAAAAACAGATGATGAAGAGGAGCAGCTCAAGGAGCCAGCTTCACCACCGCCTCCTAGTGTTTTTGGAAGTATTGATCCATTTGCATTTTCTAGTGATGTGACCCTGGCAGCAAATCAGGAGAGTGACAATGATGAAGACCAAAGAGATGACCAGGACAACGAAAATGATAGAAGTAATTTTAAACAGGAAAGTCAAAATAAACAAGAAGAAGTCAAAGTTGAAGACGAATATGCTCAGGATGATTCCCACACAGAGCCACTTTCATCAATGATTGAGAGCACGGGAGATGTACCCGGTACTGACTCGAAACGTATGGAAAGTGCAGATGCAGATGTCAAAGCTACAGAAGTTCTTCGCGCACTGCCCACCCCTGATGCTCTAGTAATCCATAATGAAACTGATCATCAGGAAGTAAGCAAAATGAATAATGAAACTACTGATTTTGTGACCGCTTTAGATGCAGATGAATCAAAAAACCAAGAGAGGCTGATTTTGTTTAATGAGCGGCCAGTGAAAACTGTTATTGATGAACACGATATTGCTGAGAATTTGAATGTTAGCCTTGAAGATGTGGAATTTCAAAGTTTTATCGATGATTTGCGAGGTGATGAAGCTCCCCAATCGGATAAGGAAATAGTCTTTGAAGAGGATGAACAAGAAGGTAATATAGAAACAGAGTTTCCTGAGGCAATCCAAGAAAGTAATGACGAACAGCAACAACAGCAAGAACAAAAAGAAGAGGTTGGTGAAGAAAGCGATATTGAGATGACCTCTGATAGCGATGAACACATGGACGAAAAGGATTATATTAGTCGAGGTATAATTGAAGAACCAGAAGGTATCGAGTCACAAAGCGAATCAGAAAGCTTAAAAGCTGAAGCTGAAGTTGAAGAACCCCAATCAATTGAGCCTGAAGAAAATGCCCAACAAGAAGCAAACACGAAAGAAATAGCCGTCGCTGTCGAGATAACTGGTGAGATTGATGAAGGGCAATCACCGGTGAAGACTGAAGAATCGATTATTGTAGAACCAGCAACCCCAAGTCTTTCTGAAGCAAAACTAAAACCGGCACCTAAAGGTGATGAGATGATATACGAAGAAATTGAAACCAATGTTACTATTTACAATGATGCAGAGGAAGATATTGAGGCATCGACAGAGACAATTACCATGGAGTATGCTCAAGTTGATGAGTCTGAGAAGCAGGAAACTATAACAGCAGATTTGAAAGTTGACGAAGAGGAATTGCAAAAAGAAAAACAAGACGAGCAAGAAGATGTCGTGGAGGCAATTTCTCAAGATACCGAAAAGCAAAAGTATGAAGTTGAAGTACATGAAAAGATTGATACTCTTACTACCAAGTCAGTTGAAGATGGTGGTGAGATTACTGAAGTTGTTCAGCAGTCAAAAAAAATGGAAGAGTTTCTGCTTCAGCAACAAGAACCTTATCTGGATAGCTCTTCAGACCAGGAGTCAGAAATAACGGATAAAAGTGAAGTTGAAGTAGAAGATAACGTTAATATTGATACCAACTCAAATGATCGCTCCAAAAAGCGTAAAATTGATGAAATTGAAATCGAAAAGCCACCCTCAGCGTTTAAAAAATTGAAAACATTCTTTGGTTCCTTTGTGCCTTGGAGATCTAAGCAAGAAAATCATCTTGATGATATTATCGATAGAGCGAAAGGCACCACTGAAAATATCACGTTTGAAGACTCTGAGGTTGAAACTCAGGAGAAGTTGACCGATGATTTAAGTGATGATTATGATGAAGAAGCTGTCTCAGATGGGTCGTCAGAAAGTGAAAGTATCGAGGAAAAGCGAGATTCTACCAAGGATAATGATGCTTTTGAGGCTGAGGCCGGAAAAAGCGCTGGCAGCGACAATGCTATAAACGAAGAACCGCCAGAAGACGAGGCTAAAAATTTTGCATGCAAAGAAAATGATAACGTCAAAGACACCATAGCTGCCCCTAAAAAAACAACAAAAACAGCTAGCATAGATAATGAAGAACATCTTCAGGGCGATGACAAAAATGTAACATTAGAAGAAGTTCCTGATAAGGAGCTTGTTTTTGAAGAAAATCTTGGAAAGGATCTAATTGCTCAAGCATCTGCTACGCTGAATAAAGAGGACGAGAGTTTCGAAAAGCTAGATGAACAACCAGAAGCCGAGGAGTCAATTAAAACTGCAGAAGCAGAAAAAAAATTAGCTGAGGATGAAAGTGGCGAGGGGCAAACGGGTGAAGAGAATGATGAAGAAAAAAATGATGAGAGCACTGAAAATGAAGAGAATACAATTGAAATTACCCAAAGCAAAATTGCAGAAGAACAAGTTGGGGACCTTATAGAGCAAGAACAAGAACAAGAACAAGAACAAGAACAAGAACAAGAACAAGAACAAGAACAAGAACAAGAACAAGAACAAGAACAAGAACAAGGACAAGAACAAGGACAAGAACAAGAACAAGAACAAGAACAAGAACAAGAGCAAGAACATGGAAAAAAAAGTGCTAGTGATTTTTATGGTCATGAAGATCTGCCTATGGAAATATTTTCAGAAGTTGAAGAAAAAAAACCAAGTAACATAAAAAATGACCCTGCGTCTGCACTTAGAGCTGAGGAGACTTCTAATGTCAAAGAAGAAGAAGCTGATAATAGTGATTATAATGATACATTTGCATTACAAGAAGAGGAAGAAGTTGGCACAAATGAATCCAAACCAGAAATCATATCAGAAGACGCCAAATCTGGAGATTTTAGAGAATTTAATGTACCAGAAAAAGTCAAGTCAACGATTGAACCACTACCAAGCGTTGATCAAGGATCATTCAAAGTGCATCAAGAATTGCGAGAATTAAAATCACGCAACTTCAAAGTTGGCAAACTACTCACAAACATCAATCCGTTCAACAAAATTTTTGGCGGTTTTAGCTTTCCAATGTTTAGAAAAAATGGTAATAACCAGTTTGATGAGTTAACTTCACAGGTAGAAGATAATGCAGGCGACTTGAAAGTTGAATCGCTCTCTCATGAGCCAAAAGAAGAAAAGAAAGAAAAAGAAGAAACTACAAAGGAAGATAACGAATTTGAAAAAAAAGCGGCGTCAGCGGGAAGCCAATCTGATGAAGAGTTAATTGATTTGAAGCACGAAGACGATATTGTGATTGATGAAATGGAAGTCGAGGAGATTTTAGAGGGGAATCAAGATGCTGATGCTGACGAGGAAATGAATGTTGATGTAGTAGTTCCAAAAGGTGTAGAAATTCAGCAAGTTTCCAAAATCAAAACTGAGATGTCTGATGATGAAGCCGAGAGAGATGGTGACATCCAGGAAAATGAGGTAACTATGATTCAAAAGGATGTTGGAATTGAAGAAGATGTGAATCTTGAAGAAGATGCTGAAATCAAGGAAAATGTTAAAATACAAGAAGATGATAAAACTCAACAATTAGAAGCTCAGGAACCTGAATTGACCAAAATCCAAGAATATGTTAAGATTACCAAAGATATTGAAACGCAAGCTGATGATGAAATTCAAGAGGAAGCTCCCGTTGAAAACAAAACTCAAGAACGAATCGTTGAAATTGAACTTGATAACACGAAAACAATCTCAATTGGAAAATCAGAAAATCCTGTTCAGGAAAGACATGTGCATGGTAACCAAGTTGAAAGTATTCAAGCTCCTGAAGCTACTAAAGCCATTGAAACCATTGAAACCATTGCAGCCATTGAAGCCACAGATAACAACGAAATTAAAGAATCTCGAAATGCTAATATTAGCATTGTGCCTAAAGTTGAGCTCATTGAAGCCCAAGAAAGAACCGCAGCCGTTGAAGAAAAAGCTAAAAAAACCCAAGAAATCATGCCGGTCACCGAAGAAGCATACGATAACCAAGCAAACGGAGACAAAATCAATGAAGAAGCGAAGGAGAAGCCAGAAACTGTCGGCGAACTTGAAAGTGAAGTATTGACTGGAAATGATGAAGATGTTGAAGAAAAAAGCAATTCTCAGGGGTTTATGGAGAAGGAGACTAAGCCCAAAGTTGAAGGTCAAGGTGAAGGGAAGTTTGAGGTTAGTCAAGATGAGAAAAAAGACACTGATGATGGGGAGGAACCGTCAAGTAACGCTGAAAGTCAGGTTGAAGCAGAATCTGAACTCAAACTAGAAGCTAAGCAACCAACTTTGAAACAAGAATCAGACAAAGAATTAGCATCTAATAAAGATATATCATCTGCTGAGCAACCAAATAATGAGAAAACTGACTCAAAGATGAAAGTTGAAGCTGAAGTTGAAAACGAGGATGATAATGAGGACCACGATTACCCAACTGACGAATATCAGCCCATAGAACCTGAAGCAAATGACTCATTCAGTTTGCTTAAAAAAGAAGAGCCCAACGAAAAATCATCGACAAGAACCAAACGGGCTAAAAAGCCGAAAAAACTTGATCCGATTACAAAATCAAACAAAAAACATGATTCGGTAACGAAGTCCAAAAAAGGTAAAAGTAAGGAAGAACCAATAAGATTGAGACGCTCAGCAAGAAAAATTCAAGCAGAATTAGAAAGAGAGAGACAAAAGCAGATTGAAGAAGAGCAAGAGAAGGCAAAACAGCAGGAAGTTGAGGCAGAAGTCAAAGAGAAACAACAAAAAGAAGCCAAAGCCAAAGCCAAAGCCAAAGCCGAAGACGAACAAACAAAATCAACAAAAGTTGAAGCAAATACTGAAAAAGAACCAGTGATTGATTTAGAAGAAGGTGTAGTTTCAGATTTGGAAAAGACCCAAGGCCGTCCGAAAAGAGGTCGCGCAAAAACAGCAACAACAGCAACAGTGGGGGGAAGAATTACTAAATCTCATAGTCGAAGTACAACAAAAAGACAATCAAAAACTGCACCTCTTCCTGACCTTACTACTACTCCTGCTCGTGCTAGTCGAAGCAGATCGCCTCGAAAGAAAGCCCAACTGGCTGCTAGTACTGCCTTGGAAAAATCACCAACAAAAAAAGCTACACTTGCGGCTAAAACCAATGATGCTAGTGCAAACACCGATGAACATCACATATTCATGCAAACTAGAAGCGGAAAAATCATTGGGGAATCCGACCGCAAAGAAGAAAAACAGGAAGATAAATTGATGCAAGATATAGTTAGTGGGAAAATTAAGGCTACCCCGGCAATCAAAAATGTGGTGCTTGAATTTGAAGAACAAGAGGCACACGAGAGAGCAAAACAGAGTAATTCGGGGGTGAAGGGAGAAAAAAAAAAGAGGGGTAGAAAGAAGAAGAATTAGGATGGTTAAATTATTAATTAAATTAGGACAGCATGACTTGTATTAATAGATTACGTTATGTTATTTATTTTATTTCTACAGTAGGATAATTACAAAGTAAAATCCAAAACTTTTATCACTCTCTTTTTTTTTAATATTCTTTTTTTTTTTTTTTTTAAAAAAGAAGGAAAT
>JXWR01000522.1_pt1 | contig 16705 bp, 9 predicted proteins | sample 315541 | NCBI WGS metagenome assembly JXWR01 (sample SAMN03273951, study PRJNA271842) | soil metagenome | isolation source: rice field ambient CO2 | place: India: CRRI Experimental farm Cuttack,Odisha-753006 | collected 2013-12-17
TTGCGGCGTTAATATGCAAGAGTTAATTTAGGTAGTTAGTGAAAACCGAATTAAAAATTGTTTAGAACTGGACGAATTTGCCAGACCTTTGCAAACTCTAAGTTTTTTGTCTTTAATGTTTCTTCTCGTTTTTAGCTCTATATTTCTATTTTTTTCTTCTTTATTGTGGTCACTACAAAAATTCTCACATTTTAAAAACTAACCAACATCGCCTCATCAATGAGAAGCAACGCTACTGTTAAAATTAGTAAGCCAGATTACGGTCATTTTTACAATCCAAAAAAAATAGATAACAAGTTTTCACAGTAACGGACAGTATCTTTGCCAAAATTAGACTTCGACAATTAGGAAAACCAGAATCCTTTCCACTTCATCTAGTTAAGCCACACAACTATGCCAGACATTCTACACACTCTTGAAATACAAAGATTGTTTTTGCTAATCCGAAATCCACAGGTTATTTTATACGAAGAATGCTGGGAAGCCGTCAGTAGCGGATTTGGTTATTTGAACTTCAAGATTCTTGCTGATTATATGTGTGACCGACCGAGAACCGTTACTAATGTTAGATATTCTTGAACTCATATCACTATTTCGACTGGCATACGCTAAATGGCACTGAATTAGAAAATAAAATCTTGTTGGGGTTTAACTGACATGCATCCTTTTGATGTTAAGCTGTCTTATAATTATTGCAACTATGGTTATAAACGCGCTTCATGACTCAATGTATACTTCATGCTGAATGTGGGCACTTTCAAATGAATGAGCTTCATTATTTATTTTGATTTCTACGATTTGTTGTTCCATTTTTCACTTGTTTTGTTTTTGACAAAAATATCAAGGGTTTAAATTTATAACGCTTGAAAATATACGCAGCACCAATAACATTGATGTAATGACGTGACATAAACTAAAAAACTCATTACTTCTTCTCCTGAGAGTTTATGTTTCCCCGGATGCCGTTTCTAAGGCGGATGGAAATAAAATTCTCCAGTATCTGCCAAGCCTGTATCTCAATGTTCTTATCATCATTGACTAAGAGTATTCAGTTGAACTATACACACGTAGATTTAATTATACAAATGCTAAATTAACAAAAACAAGAAAAAATAAAAAGAAATTGCATGAAATTTTTTAAAAAAACAAGCGAAGAACGAAAAGCAGAAAACGAAAAGCAGAAAACAAAAAGCAGAGCAAAAAGCAGAAAGCAGAAAACAATCAAAACCAACTAAAGAATAATAATTAAAAGATTAACCAACCAAATAAGTATCATCAAATTATATTATATTGAATTAAATTAACCTACAAAATTGGCACAGATTTACTCTTACTGTAACTGCTGTACTTACTGTAATTATCAAACTAGTCAATGAAATAAAAAAGGCAATCCGGAAATCAGATAATGATGATGGTTATAATAATGATAAAAATAACAATAAGAAAGACGAGTAGGAATACTATGATACCAATGATAATAATGATTACGATGATGACTTTTTTGTATTATCTGCCAACCTCGTACAAGCACTTGGTGGCAGCTTTGGCACAACTTTTGGGCAATGTTTGACAACGTAAGTTTAAATAAAAGGTAAAAAAAAAAAAAAAAATTCTATTTGTTCTGTTGTGTTTCATTTTAAAGCTATGCCTGCACCTTGGCATAATTTGGAGGATTCAATCTTCTATAAACGGATTTAACAAACCAAATTGGCCCCACCGCCACCACAACAATAACCGCACACTGCCAAACAAACTTAACTGACTCTATATATCCCAAGTCAAAATATTCATCCAAAAATGGCACAGATATCAAATATATTAAACAGGTGACTATCTCCGTCAAAGCCATTGTCTTATTCCATGTATTGATCTCCACCGCAACCATTATCAATTCATTGAAGATCAATGCGGTGAAGCTTATAGCTACCATTTTGAGAAAATCTGACGTCTGAACACTGTTGAAAAATTGAGCAAATAGTTGAATTACGGAGCCTTGATATATTGAGACAAGGCACCAAATAAAGAATGATATCCAGGAGAGGGATTTCCCTTCTGTTAGTTCCTTATATAATTCAGGGTACAAGTAAGCTAAGTTTTCATTAACGTCTTTGTCTAAGACAAGGGAGAAAACTGGGGCCATGGTGTATAATGTGGCATATCCTACCATTAACCAGCCTTGATATAATGCTAATGGTTCAAAATTAGACGAAATGGAGAAAACAACTTGACATATAGAAATGATCAATCCTCGATGAATGACAAACTGGGCTAATTTGGAAGACCTTTTATACGAGTTACGACCATGCCAGAGTAAAAGTTTTGTCAAGTGACAAAATTGTGTAACTGAAAAATCTGCTGCCAAAGATGCTTGTTTACCTTCTTTACCAACGATTCCCACGCCAACGTCGGCACTTTGAATCATATTGACATCATTACCACCATCACCAATGCAGCATACTCTTTTGTGAGTTAGTTCACGGATAAGTAATGCCAAATCGGCTTTTTGTTGAGGAGTACAACGACAAGCAATTACCGCTGGTAAATGAACCACAATGTCAAAGAATTCATTCTTGTAATATTTCAAATAAACACCCAACGATTCACCGTCAATAAGTAAACATGAATTGCAATTACTTTTCAAATATTCAATACTGTTTAATGCATTATTGTTGTGATGATGAGTAGCGGGGTTTAATTTTGTAATTGTATGCACATATTGTCCACGACTGATTAATTTCGCACTGATGGCTACACATTTGGCAGTTTCTACTTTGTCTCCCGTTAACATCCAAATTTTAATTCCTGCATTTCTCAACAATTCAATTGATGATTTGACATTTTTTTGTAACTTGTCTTCAACCCCAGTTAGACCTAATAATTCCATATCGTACTCCAAATATTGCGACACAACTTTTTGCATAACTTGTTCACGGTTACTCATTAATAACGAAGCTTCATGATGCTTGTTTTTGAAAGTTTGATAAATTTGATGTGAGATTTTTTTGCGAGCAATCACTAATGTTCTTAAACCTTCTCTTGCCATGTTGGAAACTTCTTCATCAAGCCAAATGCTATGAGATACAATATTTTTCATCACAGTGTCTGCACCTTTTTCCAAGAACCAATATTCATTCTTTTGTTTATCAAAAACAATAACACCCATTCTTTTGGTGTCTGAATTGAATGGGAAAACTTGCAAGATATCGTAGTGTAAAGGCATATGATTCAGCTCTTGCATAAGTGTAATTGAAGTTCGATCTCTTTTGAAAAGGGAAAGGCCCACTGTTTCGGTATATTTGACAATGGCAATTTCATCCGGTGAAGCTGCCTGATATGTTAATTCGCCCTCTTCAATGGATGGAGTAACATTATGACAAAGCGCCATAGTGCTTACTAGATCATAAACTCGTTGTCCCATATCTCTTCTAGATTTGCTTTCACTTTTCAATTTGGGGTTATTATCGGTGGCAAAACTATTCTTTTTGACATAATCATTAACAATATCCATTGAATCACCAGCATAAGACACTGTGCCTAGATGCAACTTTTTTAATTCCATATCATTTTGAGTTAAAGTGCCGGTTTTGTCAGATAACAAATACTCAATTCTTCCAAGATCTTCCGGAATGGTGCTTGTCCTTACAATTGTTTCTTCAATGGTTTTGTCGTGTTCAATTTGGTATGCATATACTGATTTACCCAAATCCAAATTAACTCTTAAACTGACGGGAATGATTGTTGAAAATAAAATCAAATACTTCATGATGTCAACGTACCATTGCTTGTCAAATCCATGCACCGCGACAAGACCGATAGATAATAAAAATACTGAAAGACAAAGAATCTTGGATAAACTATTGATTTCCAATTCCAATAAACCGGTTTTGACTCCTGGTCTCGAGGTATTCATTGCCTGTCTTGTATCTGAACCAGTATAAATGACACAACCAATGGCAGTGCCCGACGCAAGAACAGTATTGGCCCATAAGGTATTGTCCACCGTTAATGGTACTTCTTGATTATTGTATGTGAGTTTACCAAAAAATGAATGAATAGACTTCCCAGGTGCTCCAGCAGAAATATGGATATTGTTACTAAGTTCATTAAGGGGCAACTTTTGGCAAATTGGCACCGCCAATCTTAATTTCCAATCGGTTTCACCATCCAATTGATCAGTTTTGATAAATGATTCACCCGAGTCTTCAGTAGATTGCAAAAGAATCATATCCGCAGGTATTCTTTTGCCCTTATGCAATTTCACCAAATCGCCCACTTTGATCAACTTACTCGGAACACTATCAGGCGCATTTAGCACTTGATAAGTCTCACTATTTTGTTCATTATCTCTTCTTCGGCGTTGGATATCGTCAATTGCTTCTTTACTCATGGTGACAAAAAGCACAAATGCTAAGGGAACAATGTAGGAGGATAAGTAACCGATACGTAATGCAGGAATTGCTTGGGATAAAGCGACAAGCAAAAAGTACAAATTGAAGAAAAATTTAAATTGTTCATAAAGAATGATAGGGAAAAAACTGAATGCATTGTATTTGGCGTTGGAAATTGAGTTTGATGGATAATTTGGATTTGAACTGCCTGAATATATTTCTCTTGATTTTGGCTCGTCATTGGTAGTGTTTGCATTGTTGTTGTTGTGTGGTTCATTGAGAGGAAGTGAAATAGAGTTTTGATCACCGGTCAAAGATCTAAAGCTGACATTTGATCTTGAATGTTTAAGAGTTTGAAAATTTCGCTTAAGTTTAGCCCAAAAACTATTACTATTATTGTATTTGTAACGTGGATTGTATACTTCATTATTAACATCAATGTCATCATAATCATCTAAGGAATTCCGGCCAATGAGCCTTGCATTACTACTTCCAGAACCATCGCCGTTACCAATACCTGAAAACGCCACTAAATCATCATCATCATCATTATCACTATCAGTCATTGGTCTGGGCGAAGATAAGGAAAAAGATTTGGATGATCTGTGTCTGGAAGAGGACATTGTATGCAAGGGGATATAGGAATTCAGAGAATTGATGCTGCGTGTGTCTATGGCGCCAGAGTCTTCAAACGGGTTGAAATCGGGCTGGATGCCAGCAATGCTTGGATCTATAGTAAGGTATCCACTTTGACTGGTGTTATTATCAATATTATTGTTTGAATTGTTATTCGAATTGTTGTTTGAATTGTTGTCTGAATTGTTGTTTGAATTGTTGTTTGAAAAATTGGATTGAGGTTGGGCACTGGGATCCAGAAAGGGGTTTGGAGAGGACATCAAGATTGGTTGCCAGTGAGCTGAATAGGGTCCATGCAAAGAGTTGAATGTGAGTGAAGCTGGGATACCATGAGGCCTGGTTTCATGGATGGGATGAGGATGAGGTGTACAGTGGCACTGACACTCTGCTTGATGGTTGATTTTGGGCTTCAGCTGAAAAGCCTTGGAGGAGGGTTGCCCGGCTGTAAGGTATAGCCATTGTACAGGTATATATTCCAATATAATGGACCGTTAAATGTTGATTACAGCAAGTATAAGTATAACGTATAACATCGAACATATAATATAATATTAATAACGGCTATTATACTTGTCAACAGTATACATTAAGCACCATAATGCCACCTATAAACGCACACGAGACTCACAATAATAACAGCAGTGTATATAAATCATCACACAATAACCTTCTGCTCACATTCTCTACATTTTCCAACCTTATAGAATCAATACATATACTGATACCATCCTCCGGCGCCCAACAACGACAGCAACAACATCAACACCTACATGCTAACCTTCACCAACCAATGCGCCACCCCCGAATCAAGATCATTGTCCTTGACATTCCCGGATTCATGCAGGACATACAATATTATGAAACAGCTAACTTGTCCTCAAGCTCGCCCTCTCTGTATCCCGGCTTACAAACCCTTATCAAGTTGAATTTGGTGGAGGTGGTAATTGTTCAGAATTTGAGCAAGTTGTTTGGATACTTGACTCTGGTTCAGCTTGGGATGATTAACTTGTTTGGAAACAGTGATGATGGTGATAGTAATGGTGAAAATAGCAATAATAACGAGGCTCATACAAGTAACAAAACATCTCTTGAACCAGCTGACGATCAAGATTCAATGGATATCAGTTTTGATCTGGACCTAAGCTTTGAAGACAAAGATCAATTCAGCCGGGAAATGGGCCACACCATTCAACAAAGTAGTTCACCAATACTCAATAACGATGACAGGCTTATCTTTTGGAACATTTTCAACGGTGTATTGCGTTGCCTTCATTCCAATTTTGCCTTATCTCAACAACGACAACAACAAAGTCTACTCCTAGATGAAGAAAACATAAACATGCCACCAAATGAAGCACATTTTTTACAAAGCGTACCATTATCTTATGCAAATGCTAGAGTGCTCAATGAGTTAATGCATCGCATTCATTTACTCAATGACATTTTAAATAATAGTAATAATAATAGTAATAATAATAATAATAATAATAACATTCAATTAAAAAAAGACATCAATAGTGACCACCAAGTAAAGCAGAGTATTAAAGTCCAACTTTTTGAAGATCCTGCTTTGCTAAACCAATGGCATGTGCCTATCGCGTTACATAAATATGCTAATTTGATGACACCGCTATACAAGAAAATTTTTGCTCAAAAAGAGGATGTCAATCTCGATGATAATGATGAGAATAATGAGGATAAGGATTTTAGTATAGAAAGTTTGACCGAATTGCAGGAAGAATTTGATAGAAAAAATTTAGAGCTAGGAAAGAATGTTAAGTATGTTAGTTTACGTGATTTTCTTTCCAAGTGGTTTGACGTGCTATGACGATTTATATGTTATGTGTAACAATATGGTGAAACAATGATGTTTTTGTAAAAGATTACAAGCTTGTGAACATCAAGACTTCTGAAAAAGTAGATTATTATTTATTCAAAAAAATCAAGTATAAAATTAATATAAAAGATGAAAATGCAAAATAAGAGCGGTAAAAAACATTAAGAACAAGAGAACGTCAGAATAAGTAAATCAAGATTGAAACATCAGCGGTAAAAGTAAAGGAAGTGCTAAAAACAATGAGATAATGTAGTATGGGTGGTAGAAATATGTAAAATGGGTAAGATGAGATAATATAATATGGGTAAATGTAATAATGTCAATAAAGCTATCGACAAGCTCCATTAAATTTCAGATGGATTCATTGGGTCAAAATATGGGTAAAATTTTTGAGTGACCACCAAAAGCAAACAACACAATGAAATCAAAATTTGAATCCCCGTACCTACCCAAATAGCAGCTCTAGCATAAGATCCATAATCTGCTTCCAATGAATAGTAATCATTCATTACTTCAGCAAGAAGCATATTCGCCGTTTTGATATTAGTTTCTTGCCAGATTGATGCAATCACAGACAAGGAAACACTAATATAAGAGACAAAAAACAAGCCCTTATAAAGACTAGGACTATTACGAGGAGTAGCAAAGGCAAAGGTGCAAACAATTAAAAATGATAACACCACACTGATCAAAAGCACATAGGGAGTTAAACAACGACGTCTGATTAAGTCACCAGTATCCAATACAAGGTTGTAAAGTTGCACATCAACGTTATTGCTACTGTCAAATGATGGATCTGAAAGCAATAATGTGTATGCATTATTCCCACAAGTCCAACTATTGCCGCTGCTGCTCTTGCTAGTTGTCGAATCTGACATACTGGTTCGAAGGCATGCGCCAAAGTAACCTAGTCTAAGATCTAACTGGCCAATGGCATCGTCATCGTTAGCGGTTCTTGTGTACTTGAGCTTGGTTAAGTAGTAATTAACGGTAGATGGTGATGAACAAGTAGCTAGCACAAGGGATTGTAATATAACGTAAATGAATAAAAGAATCACACAGATATGCCGTGGCCTCAAACTGCGTTTGACAAACTGATTGTTAAATCTTCCTGGACTGCCAAAGATCATGATGGTGTTTAGTTCTTTGGCCTTTGATGATGATTTGAGAGAAAGGGCAAAGACAGTGAGTTAATAACTGAATAGCAGAGGAAAAAAGAAAGAAAGAAAGTGTGGGCAGCGTTACTAACAAAAACAGCAACGCTCCACTCCAGCAAAAACACTTGGTTTTATTCATCTAGCTCCTGATAGGGGTTGACTAAGTTCTGCTGTCGTTGCTGGCCTACTGGAATGAAGAAATGGCAGTACCGGTGAATGCTAATGTTGGAGACCTCGTCTATGCATGTTGAGTGAGACACCGGCGATCCCACTGTGCGCGTGATTTACTAAGAAAAAGTGGAAGAGGCTGGCTCATGCAGAAAAAATTCACTTAATAAATATTGATTTTAGTAACAGTATAGGTATAGACTAAGTACCATAAATAACCTCTCCAAACACCACCAACCACCACAAAACAATGGCCTCGATTAACGCCATCTTCGAATCTTTCCAACTGGAGATCACCGCCGAGTATGCTTGTTTTACCATCATTTTTATTCCTATTTGAGGTTGTCTCACCCCTCTTTTCTTTCCTAAACTTTTTATTTTTTATGTTTGTTATTGACTCAAACTCAACCTCGTCCTTTTGCTAATAGAATTTGATTTTGACTAACAAATAACATAGACAAGACTTCAAAAGTAAACTTCAAGAGTTAGAAATAGAACTGAATCATCAACTTGCACAGCTCAAGAAACACATCAACCATTTGACTTCTCTTAAACCAGTTGATCTTCTTGACTTCTTCACCTCCAATGATAATGAACAACAGCTGCAACAACACAATTATCTGAAATTATTGCAAGATGCTCAATTATCTCATTTTCAAATCATCAACAAGTTAGAAACATTTTTCACTAATAACAGTAATGTTGCTACACCACAGAAAACTTTTTCAAGATCACTGATTATAAAAGAAGATTTCAAGAAACGGATCAATGAAAATTATATCTTTTATGCGGTGATTCTTCGTTATTTCAAAGTATTGCACCATATTGCTGAGACATCATTTAAGCAGAACCAGCAAGCCGACCAATCACAACAGGTTTTGCCAATACAAGTGCGTTTGGTCACTGCTGAAAGCGGCCAAAGTAGCAGTAATGGTGACAACCTAGGAATTATTGCAAGCCCTCAAGAGATTGAACAATTATACTTCTCCAATATTGATGCCAATGTTGATGCTACCACTGCGACAACAAAAGCCATGTTGAATTATCCGGAATATTTATTTGCTTTACTTAGACTAGCGGAAGAGTTAGTAGATTACTCTACCAGACTAATCATTCTTCTATCTAGCTCTTCTAATCAAAATCAAAGCTCAGTTTCTTCAACTCACGAACAACAAAGCGTCCAACAGCAACAGCAAGTAGTAAAAGATCAATATTCCATAGTTATGATTAATGAAAAGTTAATTAGTTACATCCAACAAGGTTTTGAATTATTAGAATTGAAAAATGATCCATTAAGGAGAAAATTTGATGGTTTAAAATATAGCACTAAGAAGATTCAGAGTATGATTTATGATTTATCAATTAGAGGATTGATAGTTAGAGGGGTTCAATTTGATGAAGGGTTGTAAGGATACTCTGTTAATCTGCCAATGATGTGGTATTGTCAGTCTTCAGTAGTTTTTTGTGTATATAAGATTCTATAAATTGCATTTAATTTGATCTGCTTTAAGTTATGCTAATTTTAATTTCAACTTGTCTTTACTTTTATTATATTGTAAAATGCCAAACTATACCGAACTTAAAGGTTTCACATTTTTCAAGGTTTCAGAATTGGACTGTTTTCCATTACTGATAATTTTTGTAATTAGCGGCTGATTCTGTATGAAGAACCAAAGGGCATCGTTTTAATTTTTTTTTTTTTTTTTTTTTTAGTTTTAACTTGAATAATTTGGTGCATTTTAGAAAATTTGTCAATTAACAGATAATTGAATATGATACAGGTCAATTCATCTTCAACGATTTGTTTTACTTTCTGGACAAAAGAGTTGTTCAGTGCTTAGAAAAGCACATTTATTTTTCAAATGCAATGCTTCGAAAATTACCAAGTACACCTTAAACTCACAACTCCTGCCTCCCATAGCAGCCATAGTAGCAATACCCGCTTACATACAGTCAATATCAGTTTCACAAGGAACCAAAATGGAGAACATAATTCATGCATAAATAAATGAGACAAAAATATTATATAAATGAGAATATAAAAAATCAATAACAAAGCGTAGCAAAAAACAAGCATAGAGAAACAGTAAAAACTAAAAACACTAAATACATAGAGGAAAAAGATGACAATAAAAAAAAAAGAAATAAAATAAGCATCTGGTATTAAAAAAAAAGGAAATTGTTATGAGATACGTTTAGTAGAAGCGTGGAAGACCCAAAAATGGCAGATATTCAAAGTAAAATGAAGTTGAAACAAGTAAAAATTGATGAACGTGAAAACCAAAACACCAAAAACTAAAAACGTTTTAGTAATGGAAACAATGTTGCTGGAGAACAAACAACATTCTTTTATAATATAATATATTGAAATTTGCCATTTTGTAATTCAACTAGCATCTGCAAAATAGCCATTAGACAACAATGAAAATTGTTATTGATAATCTGATTATGACATTACTAGTTTTGTTTTTTATTTATTTTTTTTTTTTTGTTCTTATTTTGACGCAACTCGCCTATTGCTTTTCATCAATTCCTAAATCCTCTTCCATATCATCGATGAAATTCCCAACAATCCCTAAAATCCCAATATTCAAGCTCGCCACAAATTGCAAAACCACACCAGCCCACATAAGACCCCGATCAGCATATCCTCTATCCGCCTCCAATGTATAATAATTATCCGCCATTCGATTCATCAACTCATTAGCCGTAGTTATATTAGTTTCTAACCAAACACTTGACACCAACGAGAGAACAAAACTTATATACGCAAACCCAGCCGCATACTTATACATCAAAGGAGCAGTTACTGGACTAGTGAAGGCAAAACATACAATACAAGCAAAAGAAAGTACCACCGCCACAATCAAAGTATATGGGTCCATACATTGAGTACGGAGTCTTTTACCTGTGCCTATGAAGAAGTTAAACAAGTCCACATTCCCGTAAACTGATTGGTCAAAGTAATTATTATTAGAAAGAAGCACCGTGGTTTCATTAGTAGTACAGGCAACGTTGGAAGTGCCCAGTTGAGTCTTAATTTGCAAACATGAGGCAAAAAATCCCACATTGGCTTGGAGTTGGGTTACACCCTTAGGATACTTTTCCATAAGTTCATCAGTGGCCTTGTAGGTCAAGTTGGTAATTGAAAGACCTTTGGAAGAGTTGGAAGTGCAGCCAGATACCACTAAGCAACCAAAAATGATGTATAGGACAAGAAAAACTGTGCTTATGTGTCTAAGAGTTTTTTCTTTTCTTCGTAGGGCAGTAAGCCTAAACCATTGGAATCTGAATGGCGACCAAAGCATTGGGATGGGTACTTATTATTGATTTCTTTTTTTTTTTGTTGTTATTGATTTGGTAATTTAAATTAATAGGAGTAGAATGGGTATTTTGAATTGTGAGTTTTAAACGTGGAAAAGACAACTGACTAAAAGCCCATGAGGGATGTATTGTATCAGCAGTTGAACAAGTGATCCAAATGTAAGAGTGATTTTTGATATATATGAAAAATCTAGAAGTGTTAGTAAAATAGCACAAACGCCAAAAATTTCTAAGTTGGGAGCGAAAGCAAAGCAAAAAGTCAAAAATCAAAAGTCGAAAGTCAAAAGTCAAAAGTCAAGATAAAAAGATAAAAGAACGCGACAGAAACTTACAAAACAGTGGGAAAATTGGTTTTATAAGATGCCCCACTCACTCCAAGAAGTCAGTAAAGCAGTCACACAACAACTAAGAGGCGAGTAAAAAAAAATGTAAGACAAAGAAAAAAAAAAAAAAAAAAGACAAAAAAAGCAAAATAGTGAAGAAAAGATCAACTCAGGATCTCTGTTTAGCATACAATAGTATAATCGGAGTCGCCGTAAGCTGAGCTACTGGCCACCGTCAGTGTAAGTGCAAGTACTACAGCAGGAGTTGGTTACAACGAGTTATAGCCGGCCTCCCAATTACCCATATTGCCTGTAGTTGGCGGCCATTACTAGGGTCTCTTCATGTTGGTTTCACTACACGGGATATGGTTGATAATCGCCGATCCGTTGATCTGAGACCCCCTGCATTAACATTACATGGTACAATAGTATGCATAATGCGATGCGCAATGCAACCAGCCATCGGTTTTTCTGCTTTAACTTTAACTCAGTTTGCGTGACACAAATTGCAGCGACTGCAATAGCTAATTACGAGAATGCTAATATGGGGTTTAGTGTACTATAGCATAGCTAAAGTGATAGACTTGAAGTTTCGATGGCTGGCTGGCTGGAAAATAACGAGGGAGAGAGTGGTTTCATTCCTCTTTGTGTCTGTTTTACCCAAACAGCCGGCGAAGCAGTTGGCTGGCTGAATGGATGTTGTGGTTCCGCGGTTCTGTGGTACACTTTCACTGGGGAAGGCGGCATTTGGTGGTAGTGCGGGCTGGCTAAACTTTAAAAATATCTTTACATCAAAAGAGGTACTCAACTCATTTTGACTCAACCCAGGTCAGCGCCAGTCAATTAAAGCAGTAAAAACAGTGGCTCTATTATATATTGGAAGAATAACTCTGTTGACTTTATAAGGCGCGGGCATAGATCAGACAGGGGGAAGAAAATGAAAAGCCATTAACAAGATATAGTTATTTAATTTGCTGACTGGAGTTGCTCGTTAGCTAAAATTTCCCAATCATCATTTCAATTCTGTTGAAGTTTACAAAGTCTATATACATCGATTAATAAAACTTTACCGTAGCAAAGCGCCGAGTTTTCAATCACAACCTGAGCATCAAATACTGTTAGGATGTTCAGAAATGGCCAAAAATACCTCGAAATATATCCTAGTGTAGTTCAGATTAATAATCATTTTTGATTTGCTCTATGTGTGCCAACTATAGAAATGAAATTACAAAATGATAACTGAAAAATGCAAAAGTAGATTATGTAAAAATTAGGGCAAAGCGAAACGCAATAGCTATATAATAAAACATATATATATATATAAACAAAAACGCAAAAAGGGATGAAGAGAAGATAAAAGCAAATAACCATGAACAAGGGCACCCGAATGATATCATATCAGACAGATGGCAGATGACGGTGTTAATAAAAACATAATGCAAACAGTAGATAAAATCACAAGAGTAATGCCAGATAAGAAACTGAAAAGAAATGATTAATTGAGAAGGGGTTTGTAATGTGGATGATCTGAAAGATCTAGGGAAGTTGAGAATACTAGAAATTAACCCTTCATGATTGTAATGGGTTAATAATTCCTCTCTTTTGGTAATAAATTTTGATTGGTGTAGGCTAGAGCTATAAATCACACTTTCTCGTCAAACACCTCTTCGGTAATATCACGAATCAAAGTGCCCACCAAGGCCAAAAATGCAAGTAAAGCAGTAGCCACTAACAATAATCCCACACCAACCCATACAAGCACTCTAGCCACCAAGTTGTATGTAACTTTCATACCATAATAACTATCCACCATGCTCTTCATCAAATGTTTAGCGGTCATGATGTTAGTTTCTTGCCAAACGGCAGCCACCAAAGTGATAGCAAATCCAAGGAAACAAACCATTGCTGCGTATTTGTACATCCCTGGAGAAGATTGAGGAGAAGCAAAAGCAAACATGATCAAAGTAAGGAATGCCACTGCCAAAGCAGCAACAACAACGTAGGGAGTTAAACAATATTTTCTAAACTCACCAGCAGTACCAAGATACAAATTCATCAAATCAACGTTAGCTTTGGAAGACATGGAGAAGTTGTTATCGGTAATCAACAAATGAGTTTCGTTGGTACCACAGTTCCAATCAGTGACGGTGTTTAAGTAGTTGGTTTGAATACAGGAAGCAAAATATCCAACATCAACTTTAAGCTCAGTAAGGGCATCAGCATAATAAACTCCAGAGTTAGCATCACCGCTGTCAAAAGTTATTTCAAGCAAATGAAAAACCTTGCCATTTTTTGTAGTAGAAGAAATAATTAAAAGAGCGTAAATCACAAGAAATATCACGAGGAAAATAACAACGTAATGTCTTGGTCTCACTGATTTGAGCTTAAGTTGTCTGATTTTGGCCCCAAATCCGTTGAACATGGTGGAATATTATGGTTATTGGTGAAAGTTATCGGTGGGTTGATGAAAGGTAAAATGATAATGGGAGTAGATGGTTATGGTAACGGGGGAACAGTAGGGATAGCGGGAATAGTGTGAATGATATGGTATCAGCAAATAGTTTAGATAAAAAACTTGAGATAAAAAAACCCAAGAAGAAGTTCTGTTCAAAATAAAAATTGGGTTTCCTTCCCCTCGACACACAGCGCCGGCAGCATTTCACTTTTATATAATTCTGGTGTTTCTTTCTGATTCAAGTTGTGTAATGTCCCCATAAGATAGTGTAAAATAGTGTATCCTAGTAGTTCTGGTGGGCTCGGTGCTTCGTCTATGTTGGAACAGCCGCCCGCTGCAGGCCACTGCATGCGCCTGTCCCCGTCTAAAAAAAAAAAAAAAAAATTCTTCTATCTCATCATCGCTATTGTTTCATTTACTCTCACTCTTAGTTCACAACAAGTCTTCCGCTGCAACGTTTGTTAGAAATTTCTAATTCACTGAATCTTTAATACCGGAGACGCGACGGTCTATAACCGGCTTCTCAACTAACTAATTCGCTGAGTGAGTGAGTGAGTGATCGGCTTAGACACACCACACCTACTTATTCAATGGCTAAATCGCGGTTATTGCAATAGACGTGCAATGCGTACATGGTTAAGCATATGTTATACAACGTACCTATTTTATGTAACATCTTTCATGTAGCATACCGGAACCAAACCTAGAACTTATCCCCTTTTTGACCTTTGTCGGCAATTGCAATCCACAAGTTGCAAGTCGCAAGTTTACTACTAATTTTCAATGATCCATGTGAGCGCCACAGAGACAAAGAAAAGCGAAACATCTAGACATCGAGGCAGTTACTCAACCAATTTAATATTACACGGGCCCTTTTGAATGATAGTTGTTATGATGAATGTCTCATCATTGAGTGCTTTTTCATATATATGCTAAAAATTCAACTTTTCTCTCGCGATCTATTGTTTCTTGTCATGGGATGCTTGGAACACAATCCATTCACAGTCTATGATATATAGTCAGCGGCCCACTACCCGAAGGCAGACTGTTATATTATAACCACAGTAACTATTTTCCTTGACTAGTGCGCTCCGTGTAATGGATGTTCTTCACAACGTCACACAATTGTGCATCACCACACCGTTAAAATTCTACCTTGGCAGTTCATCGTCGTTCAAGCAAATCTTCAAGACACATAGTAAAGCTATTGTAAGAAATTTATCACTTCGATTTTCTGACACTCGAGGCTTGTCTTCTTTCCCTCACTAGCAAAACACACATATTCGACAACGTATACCGTGTTACACTATACAATAGCAGATCTCAAGCAGCTTATTTCGTCACCCTGTATTATCTCACTTTCAATTTCATAGACTGCCATCTTTTAAGTGTTTCAATATTATATAAAACAACTTGCTGTCTATGTATAATTTCCATTTAACAGACGCGTCTTCTCGACTTTGTTTGTGTAGCTTTCTTGCCTGAAAATTTGGCGGTTTTAAAGTATCGTGTCCGGAAAAATAGCTGAACCAATAGCTTCAATATTGGAATCGCAACCCAGTAGTTGTAACAAACAACCAAAGAAGTAATACACAGTCATAGAAGTCGGCATTTACATTATAAACTATAGTCTAGTAATTACCAATCAGTGAATTTATAATCATGGCTATAATACACCAGCTAGTTAGCTCACATATATATGTTCCCGCTGCACTGAAGCACGATTGTGTACTTAAATTTATATCCACATCGAGTACCAATATACCAAGGATAGGTTCAACGACGCACAATCACATTCAACAAGGCTAAGTCAGTTGTACGCTACAACAACCATAGAAACATGCTTACAGATTAAACTAAATGACAAGCAAACATAATTTGATCAAGATAGAGAGACACCGTCTAGATACATTTATAAACATACTCAGCAAAATCAACAACCTATAAATGAACTTACGTCAAAATTGAACAAAGTGCTTATTTTTAACAGCTTATTTTTTGAGCTTATAAGATTGGTTGCGGCCCTAGTCATAAACCGGATACTTGTGCTTTAGTGATTGCTCAAGTGATCGTTTATTTCATGTTTTGTTTTTAGTGTCTCAGAATATATGACGGATGTCTCAGATTTTCTAGGTGCCTCCAATAACTTTAATGCTTTCAGTGCACCAAAACTTTGTTTAGTCTATTTCATATAAGCATATAAAGCAATGCTTGATATGATTATGATATTCAAATAAAAGCTTCTTCTTATATTTATGTTATCATTAACCTCAATTCATATAACCAAAAAGGACAAACAAACAAAATCGAATATAAACAAGAAAAAAAGCAGACAGATTAATAGCTTCAGTAGATTTTTCGCAAATTGGCAGTACAATAGTTAAACCAAAGAGAAAACAACCATGGGTAAAAAAAAA
>JXWR01002281.1_pt1 | contig 16700 bp, 6 predicted proteins | sample 315541 | NCBI WGS metagenome assembly JXWR01 (sample SAMN03273951, study PRJNA271842) | soil metagenome | isolation source: rice field ambient CO2 | place: India: CRRI Experimental farm Cuttack,Odisha-753006 | collected 2013-12-17
GCTTACTCCGTGAAGCATAGCATAGGCTATGGCCTAGATATTCAGGATGATGGCTTCAGTACGCCTCAGAAATTAATAAACTCTTCAAATGCAAAGACATTGGCAAATCCTGCTTTGCTGGGATTTGATATCCCTAGTTCCCCTCCGTCATCAGGCCGCTTTGCAGTTTCAGAAATAATGACACCTCTAGGTTCGCCGAGCCCTTCTTATAGGGTCTATATCAAAAAGTCCAATATTGATTATGTTGAGAATACCGGCAGCATCGGTAGCCTTGCTCGACAAAAAGACACAAATACACTCACTATTGAAGATTCCAAAAACAAAGAGAATCTACAAATCTCTTCCAAAGTAGAAATAAACAATAGCGATACGCTTATTAATGATACAAATGGATCTTTTTTCTTTCAAAGAAATACAACAAAACCAAAGAGACAATTTCAATCTTTTTTAAATTTTGCTGATATGCGAACTAAAAAAACCACATGCAAAGACTGCTTTATGGCATATATGCCTAACATCAAAGAAGATGAAACTCTACACAAGGCATACCATAACAAATATATAAACGGGCTTTCATGGAATGAAACATGGGGCAAAAAGGTACTAAGCAAAATATACCCACCAAAACTACGTAACATTATCAAAACTTCGATTGTCCAAAGAGATGGATACATTAGAGAGGTGCAAATGACGAAAAAAAACGAAATCAAAACCATTTTGAATTTGCTAAAGATGGTGAATAATGAGCTAAATGCTCCAGCTGACTGGTTCACGCTGGCTCTTGGCAATATTGATGACACAAGTAAAATCTCTAGCAAAGAGTCATTCAACAATGTACAAATAACAGAGGCTGCTAGAAAGGGCAAAGTGTATGTTTACATCTACAATCGAAAAATCATTGGTGTCCTAAGCTTAGAAACTGTTGATCCAAACAAATCAGGTACCAAATTGATGGACATTGATACTCAAGAAGTCACTACATTGAGCAAAAACTCGCCATTGCTTGCTAAATTGCCAAAGGCATTATATGGAATTTCCAGAATTTTTGTGCTAAAGAAATTTAGAAGAAGCAGTATTGCTTTAATATTACTATATACTGCATTGAATGAATTGGTGTATGGGATGAATTTGAATAAGTATCAGCTTAGTTGGTCACAGCCTAGCTTTTCAGGCTTGAACTTGGCGAAAAAATTCAATTTGATTACTGATGTGAGATCAAAACGACAGTTTTTGAATGTGTATGTTGAAGCAGAAGAAGGGTAGCAGGGCTGTGCAATGGATTATAACTATGTTATATAAGTTAATCGTTTAACTCACTTTTAAGACTATATTATATGATAAACTGACCGTTACAAATGTTTTTTTTTTTATAGTTTGTATGCTAATTTATTAACTGCATAGGCGACTTTATAGGTCGGCCAAAATCACGTATATCCATTACTGATAGCATTATAAAGCTTATCGTAATCACTGACTACCCTTTTTCTTCAAATAGCATGCTCTAAACAATCCCATTACGAAAAACAAACCATCAAAATCCTCTTCTCTTGCCGTGGTGCCTTTGAAAACCTTGGAACTTACAGATAGTATCACATCTCTGGATTCGGTCTTATTCAAGGACAACACCAACGCCACAAGTTGAGAGCATAAAACTTGAAGTTTGAAATTGTTTGTATTTCCAATCAAGCAAACTGGTTCAATGTGTGAGGTTTGATCGAGTATGTCCTTGGCCAAATTGTGTCTTTCGTCATAGTCATCATCATCATCTTCTTCTCCATTGATATTTCTTGTCGTGGTGGTACCGCTACCTTGATCATTGTCAAATTCATTGGCAATCCCCTGTATGCCTGAGAGCACACTAGCATCAGGTATTCTGATTTTGTAAGTAGAATCCAACTCACCGTTGTGGCTGATTTGCACTACTAGCTTATCCAAGAACTCCACAATTTGTACTTGAATTTCGTCATTGGAAGGGGATCCAGGAACGACGGCAGATTCCTTTTTGATAAAATTGGAGAAATCGTTTGCGTCCGCAGCGCTTGGCCCGAGGTCTGGTTGAAGAATAGACATAGTGATGTATTTATTTTCTTGTTTTTTTTTTTACCAAATTAGATAAGCAAGTGTTGATAAATACACTGTGATAGAATTATGGTAGATGATGTTGATAGCAGCTTTTTGATAGAGTATATGTTCACCTCTGTTTTCTTTTTCTTTTGATGAGCGCATATGCCCCATACCTTAAAATATGATGTTCCTGTGCTGTGGTATATGAACAGCAAAGAAATCCATGATTATTACTATACTGCAAGTTTATGCACAATACATGATGAATAAGTAAATCAATTATACTATACAATGACCTAAAATAATACATAATGCTAATGAGAAGTTGAACGTCAAAAGAATTTTGAAGAATTGAAAAGTTAAAGGTAAAAGAATTAAAAACGACAAAAGGCAAAGTATTGAAAGAACTGCAAAATGTTGAAATTGAATATTAAAAGTGCATCGGTTAAGAAAATAAAATTAAGAAAAAACAAATTGCCTAGCTGGTAACTTTCAATCTTGCAAGAGCAAGTAAATATGTCTCAAAAATATCAAAACTTTGTCTTTTACGGCTAAATGTCACAAAGTCTTGGTTAAATTTCTCATCATCAAAAACTAATTCAATATCTTCATCAGTCAAGATATTGTACTCAGTGAAGCAACTCATCATAGTGCTTCTCTTAAGTTGGTTCTTAAGCTGAGTTTTCAAAAATTCCCTTCTTGTGCTGACAGACTGGTTATCCAACAAACTTCTGAAGTCTACCTGAGATTCTATTTCTGAAAGCTCGTCAGAGGGGAAATCAGAAGCAACAGTACTTGGGCTGGATCCAGTGCTATAAGTGGAATTCAGATCAGTATCCGAATCATATTCATCGGAACTGTTTTCATTCTTCTCAACGATTATACCCAATGCACTATTCTTACAAATAGTAGCTTTAGATTTCTTGGATACAATGTCATTATTATCAAATTTGAGAAAGTCTTTGTGTTCTATTGTGCCAGCAATAGATTCAACCGTCAAAAGATCGATAAGAGACTCATAAGAATTAATGTCAGCGTAATCAGCGTCATTGTCATCAGAGACAGAAAAAGCATCCGTATTTCCCTCTGTAGTTTCTCCAAAACCTTTCTGGTCGACTTTTGTAGAGTCGACTGCTGCTTTAACAATTTGAGCATCAGTATTTTGAACAATAATAGATCTTCTTTTTTCAGCAGCTGTAGATTTTCTCTTCTCAGCAGTTGAATTAAGCTCAGCAATAGGGCTTAACAAGCCAGGGGTATTGATTGATTGCATGCTGGCTGTCTCCAATTCACAAACAGACATATCTTCATAAATATCATTAGCGCTTATGGAGTTGGAAAGTTTTGATTTTTGCTTTGGGGCGGTATTAATGGCAGACTTCACTGCATTGATTTTAATGGTCTCTTGTTTTGGAGAAGCAATACTAGAAGCAGGAGTATCTAAAGTCAGGGAGACTGGGGTAACAAGAGATGTTGGAGTTGAAGCATCTGTGGACGACACTGATGTTGCTGGAGTTGAAACAATGGATTTGGTATTAAGCTTTAGTTGAGCGTCTGGTTTAGCCTTTGGCTCAATAGGAATAGTAGCGGTTGAAATAGGGCGACTAAGTCTAGCAATAGGATCATAAGCATTCAAACTAGTCTTGAGAAAAGAGATACTGTCGTTGACTTCAGCTGCTGGTTGTTGTTGTTGTTGCCTTCTTCTTAGTTTCTCGTTGGCTAGGCAAAGTTGACTATATCTCAAAGCTCTTGATTGTTGAGAAATATATTTATTGGATGTATAGCTGTCAAAGCTTCCAGTACTCGTGGCACTTATCGGCAAATTTGTTTGGCTACCTCTGAGTTTGTGAATATCAGGGCCATACTTCAACTGACGCTCAGAAATAGTTGTCAAGCTTGTAGCTCTTACTGGAGACTTCTTGGAAACTGCAACAGAGCTGCGGCCAATTAAGCCCATATCACAAGCAACGGTGTTGGCTTTTGAAGCATTACTATGGATTGACTGTATCGACAGTTTGTACTGTGACGATTTAGAAGGTAATGTTGAAGTTATGTGTGCCGGACCTTCCAACAAAGATTGCCTTGCTGGGCCAATCTTCACGGTGCCACATTTGCTATCATCAAAGCATAAACTTGCCACTCTAGACTTAACTTCCACTTCCACAGTCTTCACTTCGGTATTTTTGCCTGCAAAATCACCTGCTTCTTGAAGACCACCATCAATAGATTGCATGTTCTTAGCGGGAGTGTAATCACTATTATATTTGTGCTTAAGAGAGATATTTAAGCCATTGGTTTGTTGCTCGTTCTGGATTTTGGAGCCTTTGTTAAGATCTAATGCTCGTGAAAGAGCTGCATTTCTTGCCATAAACTCTTGACGCTTTTTCTCCAACAACTCATTTCTCATGCACTCCTTTGACAATTTATGCGCATATTGTAACAAAGCAGTGTTGGTTTTTGCTTTTGGAAAACCATCAATAAGGTTTTTTATTCTTCTCTCGGCGTCTTTTACCAATTGATTGTCAATTTTCTTTGCTTCCCTCTCATTATCTTTGAAGAAATCTGTCTTCGCAAAGTCTAATTTGTAAGAAGGTTGAAGCGGCTGGGGCTCGAGCTTTAAGTCAATATTTTGGTCAGCATCAGCTAAAATTGGATGATCTGGCACCCTGTAGTTTGCCATTACTTGTTGACTGTTCATTGAAAGCCTTTTGTTTAATTCATTAAACACTTTGTCAATGCTGTCAACTCGGGAATACTCCTTATAAGCGTTGAACTTGGAGACATTTGTGTCTCTTTGGTGCTTCATTTTTGTTGAAATGTCAAGCTTATCTTCAATATCATCTCCAAGAATATCGGAATATATTTCGTCTCTTTCAGAGTCGAACTTCTTTCCATGTGCCACATAGTAGCTCTTGCCTCTTACTGAAACTCTTGCTTTTGATTCAAGTGCCAACATTATACTAAGTTATGATTGACTTTGAGGTGGATTTTGCTGAAAATAACAGAATATAAGGAAGATGACGTTGAGACAAAGAACCAAATATTGGAAAACAAAAACCAAACAAAATGAGACAAAACAAGGATTGGTAGAAGCTTTATAAACTGAAAGAGAACATAGAAATAAGGCACTATTACAGATAACAAACTTAGAAAGATATGGCCAAAATAATTCTATTTTTGTGCCTTTTCTGTACTGTATGCATACTCATCATCTCAAAGAACGCTGAATGCCTAGCATTCCGGCATGGCAAATGCAAGGCGCTAGTATAAAGCATCCAATTTCGGAAGAAAAGCGGTATGACTAGTAGTAAAAAAGCAAATCCAGTAATTTTCAAAGCCCACATTTTGCTGCTAACGCATTAATAAGAAATATTGGAGCCTTTATTGACTGAATGTAATAGTATTTTAGTTCAGTCAGGCCCTTGAGCTGGCTATTAGTGGCATTGGCCAAAAGCGTCTATTCTTCGATCAGTAGTTTACCCTTTTCCCTTGATTATATTTTTAGCATTAAAGGCTATCTCTACCACCGACCCTGTAATGGTAATAATATAACGAATGCTGGTATTGCTTTGGGTTTAATGAAGTCAGCTCGTTCCGTAAGATGATAATAACTGCCACTCAGCAACGACAAAAATTAATCTTCTTCTTGGTAAAAAAAAAAAAAGCGATAATAACAAAATTGGGAGACTCAAAATAAAATAATACAATACTCTCATAGTATTGGGAAGCCCTGGATATCTAACATTCCGTTAGCATTTGCTAAGCGCATGGTATTTCGACAGTACTGAATTGCGGGTCCAGGAGCATCCATCCTCAAAGGAAAACATATCAAGGGCCTTGCTAGGATCAGCAGTGCTGCACCACATGAGCCTAGCAAACGGCGGCCACATTGTTATTTGCCTGTGAGTTCTCCATGGCTTGTGTTTTCTTTTAGAAAACAAATTGACAACAAGGAGTGGAAAGCTTATGAGCCAGTGAGCCAGAATGGCGATGGCGATGAGATTCGTTCATTTTGGGAATTGCGCTTACGTTGACGCACACCCTCTGTATATCCATAAACAGAAATGTTATCGAAAAAGGGGTGTTTGTATACACACGTGCCTAAACCCTCATTGACACTCTTTAGGGGGTGTGCTGCTGTTTCTAGCTGATTCTGTCTTTAACGACTTCTTCTCATCTGTCCTTTACGCTCTTCTTTTGCCCTCGCCTTTCAATCAGAGTATCCATGAATTGCCATAGAATCACAATCAGCCTTTTCTAACTTCATCCACAATGTCAGCCTCAGCCTCAACTAATAAAGCCGCTTCTACTAAAGCCGTTATCCTCGTATGTATTTACTGCTGCATTTGACAGTGCTGTCATTTTTTGACATACCTAGTAATGCCACCTAAGATGAGGTTTTGTACCTTGCTTTTATATCAAGATCAGTTTTCATCAGAAATCCAGTGTACTAACAGCTGTTAACCCAGGTCGGTGGTGACACCAGAGGTACCAGATTCAGACCTTTGAGTTTGGATACCCCAAAAGTGCTTTTCCCAATTGCTGGTAAGCCATTGATCTCCCACATTATTGATCCAATCAGCAAAATTCCTTCAATCCGTGATGTGTTGATTATTGGCTTCTACGAGAACTCTGTCTTTAATGAATTTTTGAACAGCGCGAAACTCAAGTACCCAAATTTAAACATCAAGTACTTGAGAGAATACAAAGCCTTGGGTACTGCTGGCGGCTTGTTCCACTTCAGAGACGAAATCAAGCGTAACAACCCAGACAAAATCTTTGTGGTTCACGGTGATATCATTTGCAACTTCCCATTCTCTGAAATATTAGACTTTTTTGCGAAGCAACAAGATTACTATGACGACAATGAAGCTAAAGCTGTGATTTACGGTATCGACGTTCCAAAATATTTGGCTTCTCACCCACATACTTTTGGTGCAATTGTTTCTGATAAGGACAGCAAAGTTATTCACTATGTGGAAAAACCAGAATCCAAAATCTCTAATGTTATCAACGGTGGTATTTACTTATTTAACTCCAAGTACATCATTAACAAAATTGCACAAACAAAACATGCCAAAGACGAATTGGCTGACGACATTACCAACGTTGATACCGTTGACAGTGACGTTATTAGTCTAGAAAATGACATTTTGGCCAAATTGCCAGATGATGGTGCTTTCTATGTTTACAAGGCTAAAGTTGGCTCTTACTGGAGGCAAATTAAGAGAGCTGCAAGTGCTTTGCCTGCTAATGATTTGGCCTTGGCCAATGCCAAATATGATAACAGCAACCATAAATTTGATATTGTTGAGCCAGTTTTCATTCATCCTAGTGCTCAGGTAGCACCAACTGCCAAAATTGGTCCAAATGTATCAATTGGGCCTGGTACTATCATCAATGATGGGGTCAGAATCAAAGATTCTATTTTGTTGGACAACGTTGAAGTTGATGAACACTCTTTAGTCTTGAACTCAATTATCTCCAAGAGCTCAAAAATTGGTAAATGGGCCAGAGTTGAAGGTTCTAAAATCCAAGTTAATGATCCAGTCACTTACATTGAAGTGCATGATATCAAATTTTCTAAAGCAACTATTTTGTCCTCTAACACACATGTTAGTGATGATGTATACGTTAAAAATTGTGTTGTTTTGCCGGACAAGAACATCAAGGTGGACTCCAAGTTGGAAATTGTTATGTGAGTGCACGCTAGTATTCCTAAGGGAAGACACATAAATTGTGTAGAAGCTATACATAAGCAGACCTAGAAACAAAAAAAGCTTAATAAATAATATTTAAATTGATGGTTTGCTCAAACCTTCGTACATGGTGGCAGGAAATCCATGTCAAATTTTCGGACCTGTAGATTGATAGGCATATGGTAACCGCTTCTGATTCTGTTCTAGCTGTGGGTTAGCTTGTGTTCATGAATAACCGCCTATCTAAATTACACATTGGGCTCCGAGCTCCTAATGATAATACAAAGATACAGAATTTTTTTTTTTATTACAACCAATCTGACAAAATGAAACTCTACTCCGTTGATCTTGTGAGCAGCTTATTAAAGTATTATATGCATTGGTGCTCATTTCTACAAGGGTTTAAAGTTACGAGCTTGCATACCTTTGATGCTCATATTGACATTGATGATCTATTATGATACATAATTGTAAAAGACAAGAAAGACTGTGATAAATTACAATATAAAATCTACCGTTTGAACCCCATTTGTGCCTTGTAGTTCTCAACCTCCAGACGAGTTAACACATCCCCATCATCCCATCTGGCTGATGAGCTTCTTGAAAGGAAAGACTTACTATTAGCTCTCATCTTATGACTGGCAAAAATCTCCTCTAAATTCAAGTTACCAATAGGACCAAACAAGTGATCCGGATCAACACTTTGCTGATTCTTGAGTAAGTTGCGCAATTCAGGCGAGTTGGCCCAGCTTTTCAACACACTTGGATCCTCGTCATCTGAGGAGTCTGAATAGATCTCTGGTAGCACAGTCTTGGGCTGTTTATGATGATGCTGATACTTGTGTTTTTTCTGAGCCAGAAGTTGCTGCTGTTTTTGTAATTTGGAAATGTTGGCAGAGCCTGTTATAATGACGGACGATTGATCAACATATGAATTATTTGGTGTAAGCATTATAGGAGGATTGATTCTTTCGTTGGAATGGTGCGATATGTTTGATGCGCTCGTGTCCGCACTTCCAGAGAACATGGCAGCAGTAGTTGCTGCATTTTTTATCAACGTTGATTTCATTAACTGTGATCCAATAAACTTAGATTGGTTCGTTGGCGTGGCAAAGGATGTCGATGATGTGTCAGCTTTCTGCTGTTGATTAGTATCACTACCGCTACCAGAGTCCCCTATGCTGGTTTTCTTTTTCGTATCGGATTTCTTAGAATTTTTCAAAAAGTTCTTGCCATTATAATTTTCCATATCATCATTACCAAATGATAATCGAGTAATATTACTGGTTTTTTTGATTGATGAAAGCGTGCTGTCTTTCTTTAATTTTTCTGAAATTGGAGTCTTAAAGGTGTTGATATCTATTCTTTTGAATTCATCATCATCGGTTTTCCCTTTATTACCTTCACTGGTTTTTCTTTTCTTTTTACCCTCAGTTTCTTCTGAATTGTCAGAGTTACTAGGTTTGCCAGCATTGTGGGCGTCCTCGACAACATCAGAGTGTTTTCTTTTTGAGACATCTGCAACTTTCTTCAGCGGATTTTGAGCTTTTAGAGTAGTGTTGTTTGTGACAATGCTTTCATTATTTTCAAAAACGCTCAGTTTGGTGCTTGGTTTGTCTGACTTCGTGGTCTGCTGCTTAGATGACGGTGATGGAATCTTGGATCCCTGATCATCTTTCTTCGTAAGCTTTTTTGGCGGCGATACTAGTGTAGGTAGCTTTGGATATAACGTAGTATTAGAACTAATTCCAATACCAATACCAATATTACCACTTCTTTTGTTCAACGCAATGGTTGGATAATTTTTGGTAGTCTTGTTTTTCGTTGGGCTTTCGTCTTGCAGTTCTACTGCTAATTGGTGTTTTGGAGAAATGGACTCTTCAGGAATAACTTTTTTAATTGATTTGGCAGCACTTGATTCTGTTGGTGCCATTAATCTTGCAACCAAAGAGCTGCCATTAATATTATTGTTGTTGTCGTTATGGTTACTGCTGCTTTTAGTTTCACTATTTGTATTATTGGTAGACGTCGTGGTGGCTGTTGTGGAACTACTGACACCAGAGATGGCTGTACTTTGCTTGGTAGAGGCTGACGAAATACTTCCAGTAATAGAACCAACGGATGGCTTTATTGGTGATGACTTTTTGCCGATAATTCTAGTCAGCGGTGCATTTCCGGCATTATAGTTCAATGTGGCTGTATAGCTGTTTTTATTGGTACTGGCTTCTGAGCCAACCTTTGAATGCTTGAAAATACTTTTGGCACGACTCAAGGCATTGGAGAAATACTGCCCTATACCAGCTTGATTGTCTTGGTTGGCCATTCTTGAGGTGCTAGATATGGATCCTGTGGATGATTTTGTAGTTACTGGCGAAACAGAGCTGCTCTTTTGATGCTGCTTAGCAGCCTCAGGTGGACCAAACTTTGTTTTAATTGGTGAAGTGGATTTCTCTTCTCTAATTTTATTTATTTTCCTTTTAATGGTATTTGGACGGCCTATTTTTGGTTTTGTTTTGGCAACACCATTGCTATAAGTAGCCTTTGTAACTCCTTGGCCTGAATTTACAAGCCCAGTAATGTTAATGTTGTTGCTGTTAGATGATGATGTGCTTTTTCGGATAGTTAAGGGAGTTCTTGAAGGTAAAGGGGCAAACTGTTTAGATTTCCTCGATGACTTTCTGCGTTCGCTGTTAAGAGAATGATTTTTCAAAGGAGAATCATGATGATCTATAGATTCAGGATTTAAGTCCACTTTATTGCTAAAAATATCTGGTCTTTGAGTATTACCTGAACCTTTGTTAATATTTTGCAACTTTATCTCCACCGGTGAAGATAAATATAATGGGTTAATAGCAATAGATGATTTCTTCTTTTTAGCGGAAGGATTATTTGCATTATCAAGTAGATCTCGAGCATTTGAATCTATACTTGTTAGCGTTGGCTTTTTGTTAAAGTCTAAATGTACCGGCTGGAAAGAACTATTATTAATATTTACTGTAAGATTCTCTTTATTATCGTCGGCAGTATTGATGTTTATATTTGTTTCCTTATTAGCGTTTATATCATTATTGTTATGATTGTCAATACTACTAGCCACTGACTTCTTCTCCACTAACCTAACCGGAGATTTCTTTGGAGATTTTAATAAAAGCGTTATTTTGTTATTTGTAGTTGTGTCTAAATCATCATCAAAGTATATTAGCTCATTGATCTGGTCATTTAACCACTCTAGATTGTGATTGACTGAGTGTTCAAAAGTCTGTGCTTGCAGGCAAACAACAGAGCTGAACTCTGCCATTTCCGATGAAACCCACTTGGATGTTCCGGGGATCAACGGTGGCTTAACATTTTTCGAAGCTTCTAATATCCAAAAATTGTCCATGATTTGTTGTTAAGTCTATTAGTCAGTGTGGCTGATTGCTGGATAGCTCAACAAAAGCTGGGGTCCTTGGGAATAATAATGCAAACGAAAGATGTAATGAAAAGAACAAAGCGAATGATGGCAGTGGGAGGACCCTTATGAGGTATCAGAAGCGTACAGTGATAGTTCGTGAGCCAGCAGCAGCGAAAAACAGTAGGACAAAGGCAAAAGATCCCGGAAAGTATGTGATAAAAGTGTCTTCAGCTGCTAAAGAGAGACCAGTTTTGTCTATTTATTTTTGTTTTGTTTTGTTTTTGTTTTTTCAAGGTTTCCGCAGGTCTGTTTACGTTTCGGATCTTTTGTTTTTGTTTTCTCAGAAACCAAAACATTAGTAACGTGACCCGTCATGTGATTTGACAACCTCGTACCCTCAACATACATACAGATAACAACCTTTATAAGCTGCTTCCTGCCACTCTGATGGACTAAATATAGATTTATATATTCACGCTGTTAAAATATTAAGTAGTCCTTGGAATGAGAGGAAAAAAGAAATAAAAAAACGATTCTGGGAAATCAACAAAAGTTTGCAAAAGAAAAAACAGGAAACAAAACGCCAAAAAAAGAGAAACGAGAAGCAAAAACCAAAACCGCAAAAATAACTTAAAATAAAAAACATCAAAATGGAAAAAACAAAAACGAAAAATTTTATGCAGAATTGTCATAAAATTTCTTGAAAATAAAATTGAGAAAAGTGTCTGTGTGGAATTTAACAATTCCATCATAAATTTCGACGTACTCGTTATTTTCATACTGGGTAAAGAGCAAGTCGTCAAGACTCAACTTAGCAACTGCATTAGGAATTGGAATTGATCCGCTAGCTGCCTCAATCAAGAAAACACCAACTTCATCACAACTAAACATCAAATCAACTTTAGGCAACTCTTGGCCCTTGACGCCTTTCAATTCAGCAAGAATACCCTGATCATATAAGTAGCGTGCACCATATTTGTAAGAACCAAACTTTGGAGTCTTTCCTTGTCTACGTAATTGTTTTTGATAAAAGTACTGTTTGCTGATAAAAGGAAAAAGTTTCTTTTTTCTGCGCTGGTCGGGCTTGCTTTGCAATGAGGCAACAGTTTTGCTGATGTAATCGTTATACACGTCAAGGAGCTTTTTCAATCTTTGTTCTTTGTCTTCAACTCCCTTGAGCACAAGCTCAGCAGAGTATATCTGCTGCTGCTTAGCTGATCTTTGATCTTTCTTGGCTCTAATATCATGAGCAATTTCATTTACAAGCTGCTGAAAGTTGTTGCTTCTTGACAAAATACCCATAGTTTCAAGCTCAAGAATTTTTTCTAAAGCAAGACACTTCAAGTCATGGTATGTCATCTTGCTCAAATCGCCCAAAGACCCTTGTTGAGCATTGGTGTACATGCTTTTCTCAATCTTTTCTTTATTCTCATCCTCGATAATTTGTGCAAATTTAAGCTCATCATCAGGTTTGATTTTGGACAATAACAAGTCTAGCAAGTTTCTTCCATTCTGCACTTGCATCATATAAATCACACAGCGTTTAGCCTGGATTAGCAAAGTATTAGTCTTGGAGCCAAACTTGCCAGGAACATCTTTCACCGTTGGTGTCAATGTAAGTTTTAATTCCTTAGAGCCAATGGCAAGCTTCAAGTTTCTTGCGTTTTTGGTCAACTCAGTTAGTTCTAAAAGATATTCTTGTATCACATCATTTTCATCAAAAAGTGTGTTGTTTTCACTAATAAGTTTGGTAATATTGGTCAACTCATCAACTTCGATAAGCAAAGTAGGCTTTTTATAGTTACTCAAGTCATTGAGCACAGAAATTCCATAAAGTCTTTCAATGTCTGGATGCCTGGTTAATTTTCTCAACGTTCTTTCCACTAGATCAGATTGAGATTCAATATAGTCGTTCAATGGCTGCAAGTAGACTTCTTCAATCGGAAATGGTGCCATTAATACCATTTGGCTGAGCAATTTGGTGATCTCCAACAAATTTTCTTTAAGTTTGATGGTGGTGCGAGAATTGAGTGTGGTCAATGTGATGCCGTAATTTTCTGGGTGACAGATTATCAGATTCATGTACAAATCAACTAAAATATAACCAGAGATAGACAAAGCTAACTTGTCTGTTATTTCTGGAAACTTTACTTTAAGCTTTGTATACATTGAAGACATCAAAGCTTTGACAAAATCAGGGAATTGATCAACTTTTTCGTTGAACAATTCAACAAAGTTATTACTTAACTCTCTCAACTGAGCCAAATTTTTGACGAATTGTGTTCTCACTTTTGGCTTCTGGATTGATTCTTCAACACTTATGTTTACTCTTGATGGTTTACCTTCACCTTCCAAAATGGATTGATAAATTTTTAATGGATTGCTTTCAAGAGACAATTCGTCAATATCAGAAATAGAACTGATCAAAGATCCGAATAAGTTTTTCAAAGTATTCTTTTGAGTATTGGTTCTGATAAAAGCATTGAACAATTTTTGCCAAAGAGCAGAGGTGTTTTCAACGTAGTTTGTAGCAAACTCATCAAAATCAGCAGCTTTTTCTATAGCAGTTCCAATCATTTCAGAAAGGAATCTGATAAACATAAACTCTTCTCTTTTGCTTGCCTTGTGAAGGTTTTCATCCTCAACTTTTCTTGTAGGACTGTGACTGCGGGGTCTTCTTTTTGTAGTTAAGGTGTTTAAGCCGCAACCGCCATAGTTGAAAACTTTCAAAATACTATTTTGTAAATCTTTGAGGCTAATGTTAGAAAACTCAAACTTGTCAGCGATTGTGATAAAGTAGCGCGGTTGCGTTTGCAACAAATAAAAGACCTTTTGATAAATTTCAACTCTTTGCCTTGTTGATTTATTCAATGAATTAATATCAACCTGGCCAATAGATGGATCCATTTCCACCTTATATCCGCTGTAACCGTTATTTCTCAATCTAATAAGTTCATCCAACGTACTCTTATTCTTTACAAGCAACGCAATCTTGATATCGAGTTCTTTGTTAGTTTGTTCAAGATTTTCAGTTTCTCTTGTTTTGTAAAGAATTTTTTCATTCAATTGATTTAAGTAAATTTCATCCTGGAAATCTTTCTCAGTATCATTGAGCAAATGAGCAAACTTGGAGATCACAGAAAGTGGGGGGTTTTTCATGGTTATTAACTTTCTGTATGCATCGCCAAAATCTTTGCCCTTGATGAAACTTTGAATCTTGATAATTTTGGCAATATTGGCCAAATAATAAGCATCTCTTTCCCTGTTGGCTTTTCTAACAAGCAAACCACGGATGGCAGCTTGGACGTTTATCACAGAATCTTCATTATCTTCCAAATCGTCCAATAAAATATCCTGGCTAAATCTGCCCAAAAGACCTCTAATCAAGCTTTGCACTTCAATAGTTTCTGATTCTGCTTCGTGTAACTCCTTTTTAAACTCGGCGAGCTCCTGTCTGTATTGCTTACCTCTTATAAGGGCGTTGAATTTGCTGACCTTTGATTCGCACAAGTCCAAAGTGTCCAATACCACATTCAAATTATTTCTAGCAACACCTCCTCTAGCAATCGATTGTAGTTCTATGATTTCAGATCTCGACTTGTTGATCAAAGCGCTAAGTTCGAACATTTTGCGCTTATACAAAACAGCTCTGATTTTAGATTGAAACAAAATCATTGATTCTCCTATTTCTTTTATGGTGCTCAAGTTCGCCTCATGAGACTCTCTGAATAACTTACCACGGATCAAAGCTTGCAATCTGATGATTGGTGATGAAGAGTAGTCCAACGTTTTTAACTGTGTCACTAATGCTTTTCTGACCAAGACTCCTCTCAAAATAGATTGCAACTCAGTGATGGAACTTTCAGCCTTGTATGCTTTTCTCAAATATTTAGTTGCCTTTTTATTGTAAAGAATTTTGCGGATTACTGCTTGCAATCTCACCATTGGGTCCTGTGATCCAGCATCAATAAGGCTATCCAAATGGTCCAACAATCTATCTCTAGCCAAATTGCCTCTTATTATAGACTGTAAAGTAACAATATGACCACCGTTTCTCTTATAAATTTTCTTTACTGAGTGTCTTAAATACTTTCTTGTTATTGCACCTCTTATAATCGATTGTAATTCAATCATCAGCGGTGTTGCTGACTTCATCATCAACTCAGTGATCAACGGACCATTTCTGAGACTCAGGGCCCTGATAATTGACTGCAATTGCACAAATATTGGCTCATTAGCTTTCAAGACCATTTTTTGCACAAACATTTTGTAACGAAATAGTGAGCCTCTTGCAAGGGATTGGAACTTGATAACGCTTTTAAGCATAAGCTCTAGTTCTTCATTACTTGGTTCAGGATCTTCTGGCTCTTCTGGCTCAACTTCAACAATAGGCTCAGGAACTGGTGGTAAATGGCGTTTTGGGCTCTTCGTTTTGTTTCTTCTGCTATAATTGTACTCTTCATCGTCATCGTCATAGTCGTTATAATATCTGGCGTTATTGCCATTACCAAATTTATTATTTTTGGCACGACCGTTTGAGGGGCTATCATTGGATGATGATGATGATGATGATGATGATGATGGCGGCATTGGTTTTCCATTTTGATCTTTTTTAACTGAGCTAAAGTTTGGTAAGTTTGCACCATCCAAAGCTTTTTGCGACGCGCTGATTTCTTCCTCGGTGAATTCAAGCTTACCAACCAAGTCAGTCATTTGGGGAGCTCTTTCATCTTGTGCAAGCAAGTAACTTAAAGCGTGGATACAAAATATCACTTTTGGAATATTTTTCTTGTCGTATAAGTCGGTAAGCTCGAATCTAAAAAGATCTGGTATTCCCACAATATCTAAGAACTTGAAGAAATTGTTGATATTTTCCGTATGTTTGAACTGAAGTCTCTTTGAAGATGGTACAATCTTTTTGACAAGCTCTGGCACAAAAGCTTGAGTCAACTTTGCCAATATCACCCCATCTCTAAAACCATCACTACAAAGCTCTGCTTCTGAAGGAAGTTCTTCATTGATGCATCTTTCTATCCAATGTTTAGCTTCACCAACACGACATAAGTATTCGTAACCTTGTAAATCATGTCTTTGATGGTCTGCCCATGAGGCATTCAAATGCTCGTCGGAATTTTTCTTGGCCAATTTTTTGCGGCCTCTGAGCCCAGTAACATTTTCGGTATCAAGTTCGCTAATGGTGCTCGATCTGGAAAGCAAGACACTGCTATTCGGATTTGGTTTCAAAGCAGCAGATGGGGTCCTGCTCAGATTGACAAGGTTGAGATTTTCTCTCAATGGCTTGTTGGAGAGACTGGCGATTCTTGAGCTAGAACTTCTTGGGCTCTCTGAGCTCAAGTTTTGCAAATACCGATTTGCAATGTTGCCTCGTCTCGGTGAGGTGCTCATTGAAGATCACGAATGTAAACGATAGCGAGATGGTATAATTTCTGTTATATATTTGAGGGTAGTGAGAAATGATGGGGTAGATGGTATAAAGGTAGGCAAACGTCAAAACGGAGAGATCAAGAAAAAGAAAAAAAAAA
>JXWR01000981.1_pt1 | contig 16689 bp, 6 predicted proteins | sample 315541 | NCBI WGS metagenome assembly JXWR01 (sample SAMN03273951, study PRJNA271842) | soil metagenome | isolation source: rice field ambient CO2 | place: India: CRRI Experimental farm Cuttack,Odisha-753006 | collected 2013-12-17
AGCAAGAAAAACAAGAAGAATTGAGAGAAACAAGAACATCAAGAGTAACGAAAAGCGTTAAAAATTGAGAGCAATATAAGAGAAAACAAAAACAGAAACAAAGAAAAAAATAAAAACCAGTAGAAAAATAACTATCAAGTGTCGACGGATTGTGGATATAATAAGATAATGTCCATCAAGCTTCTATGAAATAAATATAAATAACTCTTCATGCAATCATAATTGTTTATGGCCATCTATCATCTGTAAATGTTACCATTAAACTGACTTTGGAATCCCGCATGATTGGCAGGGGATCCATTGCCATTAATATTCAATCTTTCAAACTGGTTCATCAATAGCCCATTGTCAAATAGCTGCTGGTTCGAAAGCATATTGTTTGGCATGTTTGGACTAAGGGCAGCACCAGTGTTGAAGTTGTTAAACAGTTGCTGATTCCCATTGCCATATGGTGGAGTAAACAGATGGATGTTGGGATTTGGCACTTGGAGGTTCATTTGTGGAAGGATGTTGTAGTCCATGCTTTGAGTGGCGAACTGTGGACTAACAATTGGCGGCATCTGGCTTACAAATCTGCTATTTCCATTGATGTTAATGTTGTTAATGTTGTTAATATTGTTAGTGTTGTTGTTGTTGTTAGCCGCTGAAATCCCATTTACAATAGTTGGATTGGCTGGTGGGATTCCATTTGTATTTCTAGGGTTGCCTCTGAGACTACTGTGCCTTCCAGATTTCCCGTTATTACCATTATTGTTACTACCATAATTTCCATGGAAATTGTTTCCAATATTGTTCAACAAGTTGTTAGATGATATTCTATTAGAACCTCCCAAATTGTCCTTATTGCTTAAACCAACTTCATCCATCAAACGCTTGTACCCTTGCTGATAAGAACTAACGTTCAACTCAAGCAACGTCTTTTTCACTTGCTGAATAATAAACGGTTTCAAATTACTTTCAATAATTAGTGGGGTGGATAGCGTCTTGTGAATGAACGTAGGACCATATGTGAATTCTTTCAAGATCAACTTAAGACATTCTGGGGTATTTGGAAGTCTATTGCCACCATCTGCGACTTCACCATCAATTTCCAATGGTTGCTGTTTGCTACTACCTTCGGAAAGATCGCCATAAAGGGTTTTCAAAATCAATTCACCTGCTCTGGTATCATTTCGGTTATTCAAAATCTTTAATATCGTCAAACTTCCCAATTTGTTGTAGCTCAATTCAACCAACCATGGCAAAAGCTTTTGTGTTAAAATTAAATGTCTGTCAGGTAAAGTGCAAGTGTCCAAATACCAAGTCAAAAGCAACGCACCGTTATTGTTAATGGCTAAAAATTCAGCATAAACAATGATTAAAGAAGCCAATAATCCAGTTTGTTCTACAGTACAGTTACCACTTTCTAAAACAGCACGAATAGCTCTAGAACCATACCTGTCTTGTGCTAATACCCAGAATTTGGAGCAAATAGCTTCGAAAATAAAGTTATTCCAAGGACTACCAAACTTCAAGCAACCCTGGATTAAATAGTTACCAAACCCATCCTTGAACAATGAAGCAACATATGGTAACACTGCTTCACTAATGGCGTTCTTTTGCCTAATTGTTTTAGCAACATTTATAATCTTTTGGCCAGCCCATGTACCATTCTTGTGTATTCCCATTTGCGCAATGTATGGTGCGACTTTCTTAAGTAAAATGTCTTTAACTTCCTCACTAGCAACTTCAAATATTTTTTGAACAACAGTATTACCCAAATAATCACTAGATAATTCAGCAATTTCGTCATACATGGCAAGCGCAATATTTTCAATGTCTATCTGGCTCAACTGATTTGAATCAGCAAGCTTTCTGATTTCTCTCAATTTGGGAGCATCAAATTCACGTTGAGAAATTGGATCTGGTAATGGGCCACAATCACTGTCGAATCCTTCATAGGACACTGCATTGTCAATCATATGGACAATGATTGGGTTAAAATTTTTGTCATCTTTTCTGTAAAGATCAAACAGTTGTAAAATATCAAACAACTTTGGCAAGACATCTTTGAATGGCAATGGATGAGAGGTTAACAAAAGATTTTTCTTTTCATTTTCATTGGCAGAAATTGAGGAGTTAGCCATACTTGCTTCAGCAGTTTGAGTTTCAGATTTGCTCTTTGATGGTGATGTTGAAGCGGCTGACAAAGTAGTTGTTGTTGTTGTTGTTGCTGCTGCTGGCGGTAAGGCAACTGGACTGGAAGGAAAACGCGAACCATCATAAGCATTAGATAAAATTTTGACAAAGCCAATGATACATGAGTATCCTGGATAGAGCTCTTTATGATTTAGCTGGGCTTTGGCATGCATTGCCATTTCAATATTCTCAAATTCGATAATGGCGCTGACATTTTGAACAAATTCTACGGAATATTTGGATTGGTGATTGAGTTGAGAGTCACTATTGGCGTATTCATCATCTTCATTTATGGTTTCAATTGCAATTTTTCTATCATCAGTAGGGCTTTTATTACCATTTCTATTGTTGTACTCGGAATCATTAGCAGGATGTAGCACATAAACCCCTCTAACTTTACCAAATCCACTTGCTAATTTAAAAACACTCAATGATGTAGTTATACCAATATTGAGCGGAGGCAAATTCATAATCAAAATGGAATATGTTGGTGATAACGTTGTGACTTGAAAAGATGAGGTAAATTCCAACAAGCGCAAATCAGCTTTGTCAACAAGAGTAGGCTGATTCTGACCTAAAGTTGGGCTAAGTGGATTATTTAATTGCGAGATTTGTTTTTGCGCATTAGAAGCGTAAAGTTGTGGGGTTTGCTGTGATTGTTGTTGTTGGCGCTGGTGGTGGTGCTGATGACGCTGTATCTGACCATTGACCACTAAATTATAGTACTCGCTTGGAGAATCAATAACCTGGGGAACGTTTGACCCTATTGAGTAGGTTTGTGATCTAGGCCTAGCGGTATCCATTACAGTATTAGCGAGCAACTGAGGATTTGAAATTCCAGGCATATTTGTATTTGTGTTTGTGTTGTCGCTGTTGGAGAGTGACCCATGATCATTAGTTTGATATTGACTTTGTTCGTATTTTCCAACATTATTAGATTTGTAGTCATAATAGCCACTGCCTTGTGAGACAGATGAGTTAGCTGAGGTGTGGTTACTTTGAGAAACATTGTTGGCCATATTTACCATGACTTGTTGTTGTTGTTGTTGTTGTGGCTGTTGTTGTGGCTGTTGATGTTGTTGTTGTTGTTGTAAATTTGGAGAAGCCGCCAGATGAAGATCAAACGGTAAGTGGTACTGCTTTTCACTTAATGCGTTTGTAGTGGTATAAGATCTTATTCTCGAAAAATCAGGTAGTGCATTATGAGGAAGCTGAGTGACTTGGTTTGCAGATTGAGACATGTGTTGTATAGAAGGAGGCTGTTGCTGTTGTTGTTGTGACTGCTGCTGTTGTTGTTGTTGTTGTTGTTGTTGTTGTGACTGTGGTTGTTGTTGCGACTGTGGTTGTTGTTGTTGTTGTTGTTGTTGTTGTTGTTGTTGTGACTGTGGTTGCAACTGTTGTTGCTGGTTTTGTTGTGACTGTTGTTGCTGTGGAATTTGCAGAACGGGTATTTGCTGCATTGAGGCATGATGTCTCAACTGCTTGTTGTTAGATTCAGCCAACGAATCTTTAGAAGCCGAGTTGGAAAGAAACGAACCCAAGTCAGTGTTTGCATTCGTACTCCAGATATTAGAGTCAATCCCAAAAAGTGAACCTGACCTTAATCTTCTGGCACCACCGACCGGGGGCAATGTGGCGTTTGCGGTGGTTGTATTTCCTGTGTTGCCTACGCTGGAAGTGCCCAAGCCGAAAATTTCACTGAAGGGATCTCTTGAGGCTGATGTAGCGGCTGGAGTGGAATTGTTGGATCCGGCGGTAGCCAACAAAGGAGAAGTTCTATTCTGTAAATTCAAGTTCGAAGAGGAAGCATTTGATGTTGTATTAGGAACGGCTAATGAACTAGAAGAAGCGTTGTTCAAAAAATCAAAATTGAGGGGCGATGAAGGATATGTTGAAGCAGTATTGAATCTGGAGGGCAAGGTACCTGCTCTAGCTCTTGTTCTAAAACCCCCCAACTGAGAATTAAGTTTTGAGGCGGAATTCTCTGCGGCGCTTATGTTTGGCAAGTTGAAAGTTTTCCACAGGTCGTCATTCATGTTATCACCGCTATCTCTGCTTATATTCATGTTGTTGATAGAATTGGCGCTTCCAGGAGGAGTAGATGATTGATTAGCGCTAGCGCCGACATTAGGGTTAGCGGCTATTGAGCTGATCTGGTGCTGATGCTGGTGCATTGGCGGGAAACTGATGTTATGCGAATTGTTCTGGTGACTGATATCAGGAACACCGGAATCCACTGTAGATGAATAGTCAGAAGAAAGATTTATATTGACGTTCATTCAAGGGCAGTTTGAGGATGGAAGGCGAGTGACTAGGGCGAAGGAAAGAGAAGAGGCGAGAATAAAGAAACAGGAAAAGAAGGAAAGGAAGTGGAGGAAAAATGAAAAGCAGGAAAGGAAAGGGAAAAAAATAAAGAATAAAAAATAAAAAATAAAAGCCAGGAGGACACACAGGAGGCAGTGGCAGCGGATGCGTGAAGCACGAGAGTTGAGATGTCGGGTTGTTTTTACCGGCAACACAAGAACTGAATTGAAGACGAGCAGTAGAGTATATGGAAGGAAGAGGACAAGAAAGAAAATAGGAGGCAAAGGCCAGAAGAAGAATATGGTCCTGATGCTGCTGCTGCTGTTGTTGTTGTGGACAGCTGACGAAGGCGTGTATTATAGTTATGGTTGTATTTGTGATTATTTTTTGTAATTAATTAAAGAATTGGAATGCGGAAAAGTACAGTCTTTAGAAACCACAGCGGGACGCTTACCTAATTAGCAGATGCTATAGAGCAAAGTGCTGCCAGTGGCCGCCTGGTGGCTAACCAATTCTAGTGATGCTAAAGGCTTTGCCATGCGGAAGTGTCGCCCAAGTACGGTTAGACGAAGGAGGAGCACTGCGTCGACGCAGCACGATCTACAATGTGCTATATACCATATACACTATACACTATACCCTGAACTCCATTCCGCACACCCTCCAGTAACTCTTTATTCTGAATTGAGAACTGCTGAGAAGTCGTTGAAATCGAGTCTCACCAACTCATTCTCATTTTCGGCTATGGCCAAAGCACACGGAGTGCCAGCACAGCCACGCACCCCACCCAAGACGTGCACCACTAAACTACTAAACGCACAGCGCGCCGGCCTCCCCAAAATCATCAACGACAGCTGTTCAATTGCAGTTGCAATTGCAATTGCAATTGCTTGAGCAGATCTCATGGGAGCTCGCTGCTGGCTTTCCCTCATGTTTCCTGTATACTTTTCTATAATCTCAGCTGTCTGTTTCACCAGTGGCAAACCCCACCCTTCTGTTGCGTATGCGTCTCCACTGGGTCTACTGGTACACGGATGTTATTTGATGTAAAGCTCCGGAATGTGTCTACTATGCCCACTCCGACTAGCCAACAGAAAGCTAGCTACAGCCACGGGGGGCGTTCGCCGCTTGCCTATACTCCAAGACAAAAACCAAAAGTGTTTGGTGTTTTTGTTTTACAGATAGACGAGCAGAAATTCAGCCGTTTATTTTTGTTTTGTATTTGTGGATTGCACGTCCTCTGGGGGGTTTTCCATGAGCCGCCGCCATGTCTAACTGACCACAGTGAGTAAGTAAGGGCCGACGCTTGCGCCCAACAAAAGCACCGGTAAATACATCTAGTCTTTTGCCGCGCCCCTCTCCCTCTGTCTCAGCCTATCGGATCAATCTGGTTGTTTAGAATTCTTGCTACGTACCTGCTAGAGGCAGCTTATGAGTCATGGCTGAATATGATGTAAGCCGACCAACTTCTTATTTGTTTGTTTTCTTTTGTTGAACAAAAATTTTTGTTATTATTTCTTAAAAAATTTTCACTTCTCTCACGGACCATTCGTAATGTCCGTGATACAAACTACAAGGTTGATCTAACACATGCACGTGCCCAAGAAACTCAATCGAATATTGTCCACTAACTCCTGCTAGCGCTATGCTACAATATTGCATACTGCAAAGATCGATTTCGATTACACTACTTGAGATTTGTGTTTGTGCTGATCTAATCGTTTCACTTCTCCAATGCTATGTGCGATCCATCCATTAGAAGTTTTCCGCATAGTCAAGGGCCAGATTCTGGATTATAGTCACCAAATTTTTGATTCCGGTCAAAACTCCCCCATACATTAATTTTCATTTTTCGACTTTTGTATGGAAAGCGGAGCCAAATCGTCGGGGCTCCCAACTATCATCCCCCCGGTCCCCTACAAATGTCTACTGGTGTCTGAGGTGTTGGGCTTACAGACCAAAGAAAGGCATTTGTTTTCGTGCAGCGCCGCTCAACATGTCTGAAAATAGAACGTGAACCGCATGTCAATCAAATAATTATTAAAGTCTAGCTCATATACAAAGCTCCTGTTCTTTTAGTTTTTTTTCGAAAAAAACTAAGCCTTTATTCAGTGAGTCCAAACTAAAAAGAGCTATACACAACAGAGGAAGAAAATGTCTTCAGTACTCTCTAGCCAAAAACGTAGTACAAGGACAACCAACTTCGTTTCCGTCCAAAGAAAGAAAGAAACCATTTATCTTTTCGGCAGGTAGAAATACCAAATTATCCAAATGAGCTTTTCCCTTTCTAGAGATTTGAGCCCCCAAAACTTCGTTAGTTGCCAAATACCACTTTTCAATGTATTTTGCTTTTATCTCTTGACATAGAACCTTGTAAGTTACAGCATTGCTTTCAGCATTGCTTTCAGCATCGCTTTCAGCATCGCTCTTGGTGCTTTTCACAAAAAAATGGACAAATACAATCCTGTCTTCAAGTAAAACGTAAGACCCGGATTCGAGAGTAAAGGAGGAAGGCAATCTCAAGTGGTTGTAAAACTCCAAATGGCACTGCCATTCGTTCTCGTAGTTTGTGATTTCCAAATTATCTTTGTCATACACTTCCAGCCAAGCAGCGAAAAGTTTATCCAGGACCTCCAGAGAGCAACTTAGTGTTGGTAGTTGAAACCTTTCAATGTCACTGTATTTCGAAAGAGAGCTAATTCCTGTTTTTTTTCTGAAGGCTGCACGCCATTGGCAGCATGCCACTGTCTGATGTTTTACCAGGGCAAAGCACCGCTCCAATGGAAACGATCCAAGCCCATGGTAAGCTCCAACATATTCGATTTGCCTCTTGACATGTAAAAGCAGGTGGAGAGGTAATTGTACTAAAGACATTTTACTCTCAGGAATATCAATCTTACTCAGCCAAGGGTCTCGGTAAGCATCGGCGAACTCCTGGAATAGCAACTTCGGTAGCTCCCCTAGCATTTCCACCTGAAAATCTAAAATATCCGGCCGAGACAAAATAAGTTCAATGTAAAAATAATATCCCAAAAGTTTTCGAAAATGATGTGTTCTGTTACTGGCAACAACGTCAGTATTAAGATTGCGATGTGCACTACTACCACTATTAACCCGCAACAAGCTGGGGTCAAGACCATCAGCTTTACAGAGTATGATGAACGCCGATGTGGCAAACCCGTACTCTTCAGCAGACATATTGACCAGTACATCTGGACTGCGTCCGCATAGCTGAGCACTATTTAGACTCTTGACCACCTTGGCAATCTTCTCTTTAGTAAAAAATTCAAATGATTCTGACAAAAAGGTTTTACTGTTGTTTTCAAGGAGGAAATGTGACGGTTCTAATATAAGACTATATCTGGAATTGATATTTTGTTGTAGACGGGGGATTGGGTTGATAAATTTGTGGTCCCACTCAATAAACGCCTCATTCTTTGCAGTATTAGCCACCTCACCAACACCATCCGGCTGTTCCCCGCAGAGTATTGTGCTTTTCCAAAAGCTGCTTTTCTTATTTTGGAGACGTTTTCTGTATATTGTACAAAAGCGACACAAATGCGAAGCATGAGAATTGATAAGAGTTAACTTGGCAGTGGCCAGCATGTCTGCCAGTATTAAAACTGGTACAACTTTTAAACGATACCTCCCATAACTTCCCTCTTCCTCGATTGCCTCAATTTCATCCATTATAAGGTTGAGGATTTCGTGCTCGTGCTTGACTGTATCTGCAGCGGTAATTAGATTGAAACAGTCAGCACTACGAGCACTTGGCGGTATATTAATCACGCGCGCCATCATTGCGAGAAGCCCACCGCTTTTTTTCATCCTTAGAAGGTTCACATCATCTGAATGTAAGACCATATAGAAAAAAATGGTATTGGGATCTTCGCTTCTTTCAAGCTCTTGGAATCGTTGGCTTGATTTCCAATAAGTTTCTTGGCGGTACTTTTTTTGTACAAAGTACTCTTTCAAATCCTTATTGTTTAATATTGCCCGTATTAAATTACTCAAGGGAAAATATGAGTAACTGTTATTGCCCTTTATTGGAAGCATCATTTCATTTGGCACAGAGTTTAAAATTGTATAGGCAGATGTTTTCTTAAAATACTCATACTGACGATTAAGTTCTTCTAACGTCGTTCCCAACCCCAATTCTTGTGCAACATAAGCGAGCGGCTCTTCTAACTGCATGTTGGAAGGGTTTGCAAGTATTTTTTTGAAAATAGTTTTGTTCTTCTCTGTATTTCCATACTCCAACTCGGTGGGATCATGTGGCCGTTTACGACATATGGTGGTTGAATTGTTGTTAGCATCACTTAGCATATCAAAGAAAAGATAGTCCCTTTCAGTGTCAGACTCATCTCCGTTGTCTGGGTCCCCAGAATCACTGTCATTGGAATCTGGGTCATAAAGGGTGTATTTTTTAAATGGGTTACAAAGTAGTTCTGAATTCAAAAACAAACGAATAGTCTCGGTAGAATCCTCTATCTGATCATTAATAACATTATCAAGCGCTCGTTTATCACTTGAAGGAGTGAAGAGCTCTTTTGGTTTTTTATCAATATAATAATGATATCGTCTGTATGCGTGAATGTTTGATAAATAAATCTCTAGGTAGCGGTTAAAACCTTCGAACCGCTCGAACTGCTTGACATCGAGATACCTCAAAATCAATGTGTATACCTCCTTAAATGTGAAGCAACGAATAGTACCATCTTCTTCCTTTGGCCGATAATTTTTCAACAATTCCAATATAGAATTTACCAGAGTAGATAATCCTGTAACTTTCATGTAAAGCTGGAATTTTTTGTGGGGCGGCAAGCCAGCCCAAGGGACTAAATTACAGGAAGAAGTTTGGGATTCAGCAGACATGTCAAAAAAAAAAAGGAAACCTCGAAGAATTGACACCTAGTATGTTGATTCAGTTTTATTAGTGGTTATTATCTTCAGCTACAAGCTATAAAGATAAAAAGGTAACAGTTGTACTTCATATACTAAGTATTTGTTGTGTGTATGTCTAGACCTAAAATCATTTTACTCTATGCTTGTTGTATGCACAGAAATGCGGATTGGAGCAAACGAGTCTTAGAGTTTTGAGCTCAACTGTCGATAGAGTCACCTGACTCCTATTAAGAGCAACTTCAATAGCAAACAAAGAGTATCAGGGAATGAAATAGTTTATAGTACTCTCCAGCTCACTGAAATCAAATTAATAGTGATCTTTTCCCCGTGGTATTTCGCATATATTCCCTTGTTTTTTTTCTCTATCTCTCTTTCCGATACTGTCTTTTTTTCTTTTCCTTTTTTACCGTTCCTGTATCAACACCACCCTTACAAGCTACCTTGGCAAGCAAGCAATCGCACTCCCAGTTCACGAATAATAAAGTCAATTTATTAATGAAAAGTTTGGGAAATCACAAGCAAATTGTACCGTGGTAGCTTCTGTCCTTTGCAAATCAACTAGAGATTATGCTCACCCTTACACCACATTTTACCCAGTTTCGTCTTTGCTATTAATATTATAAGATGATTTGGCATATATACAAAGCATCTCTATACTGCATTATAGAGTTTCATAGCTATAAGAACGATTAAAAAGTCTGTAAACTCAATTATAAAGTAGCTTTCTAAATGCAGAAAAACGCATGCCTCACATGAGCTAGCATATGCACAATAAGCTTGGTTTTCCCTATTTTGCATCGAATGTCGCTCGGTCAACATGCCAGCGGTACCTCCACCCATATGGGGGTGATACACCCCTATTTTGAGGACCATCGCTTCTAAAAATTATTGAAACTTCAACAATTCTAATGCATATGCATTATTCCAAGAAATTGGTGCCGGTACCGCTAACACGGGAATGACTGACGTCTACCCCAAACAAGTGCAACGCATTAAACAATTCTGAAAAATTTGTTCATTACTCAGTTACATTCTATATCATCTAAACTTCCTAGTCCACGCATAAAAGGCCGCACCTCAAGCACTGTAGTTACTGTAAAATCCTGTTGTCTCTTCTTCAAACTGATCACTGCTAGGAGAAGCTTCTTCTAGCTGACGAATCATAAAAGAAGGATACTGTCCGCGATCCTGCATTTCTTTAAAAACTTTGACTGGTTTTTCTTCAGGTCCTAAAATCCGTTCTTTGTCACCGTAACAAATCACAAGCACGTAGTTGCGCCAATCTTTGTTGTTGATTTTATGTTTCATCATTGCCTTTTGTAGCACTTTATAACATGGGTCATCGTATTTTGCCTTCAATTGTTTTAATGGTTCTTTCACTGATGTTGGACTGCTAAAATTACTATATGTGCTAGCTGATGATGGTGCAGAAATTGATGTGCCTCCAGGCCCTACGCCGACCACACCATTTCCATTACCATTATTGCTACTGGTATTGGCACTATTCATGAAACTGTTCATGTTGTTGCTGTTGCTACCAGCACCCGTGGCTGATTTAATTCCGTTCCCATTTACAGTGCCCGTATTGTTAGACATGTACAACGACACAGCAGACGGTTGATGTGAAAGCACAGGATGACCTACACCAGTTCCAATGTTGGCAGTGCTGTTGCTGGTATTAATGGCGCTAATATTGGCTGAGTTTGGAGTCTGTAAGGCGCTTTGTGCTGTTTGGTATGCTGAAGATCCAATTGTAGGTGATGGCGTGCCTGATATAATATTTTTGTTAAGGGTTAATGAGGATGCTTTGATGCTCGAGTTTGATAGACTTCGATGATGATGCTGTGGCTGCTGTTGCGGTTGTGGTTGTTGTTGCGGCTGTTGTGGTTGTGGTTGTTGTTGTTGTTGTTGTTGTTGTTGTTGCGGTTGTTGTTGCGGTTGTGGTTGTTGTTGCGATTGTTGTTGCGATTGTTGTGATTGTGATTGTGACTGTGACTGTGACTGTGACTGTGATTGTTGATGTTGATGTGTGGTTGATTCTGGTGTATTTACTGTGCCATCTACTGATACGGTTGCGGCTGCTTCTTCATCATAGCTCAGCTCCATAGGAGATGACTTCTCATAATCTTTTTTTTCCTTCGTGAATGGATTAACCAAAAGTCGATCTGATGTTTTCTTTTCTAATCCAAAATATTCGCTATCGTTGCTGAGCAATGTTGTCGGAGCAGAATCTGCTAGTGGGCCGCCAGTGCTGCTGTTGCTGTTTGTGTTATTTGAAGTTGATATAGAGGAGCCATAAGCGTTAGCATTATCGTTGTTGGTTGTGCTGTCAGGAGTGAGGTTTGCATTACTGTGAATATTACTTGTAAAATTATTACCACTTATTGGGGGTTTATTGGACCCGTTAGCCACATTTATGCTATTTCCATTTTCATCAAAACTATCTCTTAAATGGCTTCTCTTGTTGTACAAATTCTGATTCGACGGCGAGCTCATGTTACGCATTGGCGAACTCAAGTTTGGCGAACTAGTCAAACTCGTCGGCGTAATACTGTTAGTGTTAGCATTTATATTAGTATTGTTATTGTTGTTGTTGGTGTTGGAGAAGTAACTGGAAGATTCAACTACCGGGGTTTGCAATGTTTTTGACTTTTGGTACTGTTTAACCATAGGAACCACATCTTCTTTAAGTCGATAGAAATTTTGATGAAGCTTTTTCAATTCATAATCTAGTCGATCCATTGATTTTTCATGCACTGGCGAGCGAGATGATCCTCTGCCATTAGTGTTTAAATGCTGTTGCTGATGCTGGTGTTCGGAATCCTGGTTTGCAAGTGCAACTGAATATGTGTCGACAATCTGATCTGCCAAATTAGCCAAGATCTGCTCAGTGATGGGTATGTATTTGTTATAGTTACTATTATTTGACACATTAGAGTTCAACAATATATCCACCAAATTCTCATCATTGGGCTGTCTTAGAATATAACTATCCATCAACTGTTCAATGTTTTTTCTCAATATTAACTTGATTTTCAAATCTTTTATTTTCATATCATTATAGTGCTGGTTGTTTAAATAGGGAAGAATATCTCCGGTGATATTGTTATCTAAAAAAATTCGAGCAATCTCTTGACTTTTGCTTATTCTATCCAAGTCGGGCAAATTTACAAGCCAGTTATGAACTTCCAATCTTGACCACTCATAAAATTTTTTGTCACTGTTTGGATTGTTTTTGTCGGTGTATTTCGGGGAAGCTGGAGAAAGTGGTTTAACGTTTACAATGCGGAGATTGACTGCCTTTTTGGCACTTTCAGCGCCACTACCACTACCACTACCAGATACAGCAGCGAGAAGCGGCTTGGTTGAAGATTTCCTAAGGGCGAATGAGTTTTTGAATGCGACGTTGTAGTTGTCGTGCTCTTTGTTAGAGGATGCGGTGGAAGAATCAGTCAAGTCCAAGCTGTCGGAGGAGTTCAAGACGGACTTGTCAAGAAGGAGAGATTCTGGTCTTTTGATGTTTTTTCGATTCATACTGTGTGTGATTGCTACTTTATCTTGGAGATGAGAAGCAGATAAATGGGAGTAAAGGGGGGGTCAACGAAAGATAATAAAGTCTTGAGTCTGCCCAGCAGATAGAAGAAAGTCTAAAGAAAGACTAGAAGCGCTGCTGTGGAACCGAAAGCGATAGAAAAAAAGGACAAAAACAGCAAAATGGGAAAAGCCCACCGGAAACGGCAACTAAGGGGCAGCGTAAGATCGTAAGTGAGACAGGTCAGTAGCTCTTAGGGCGAGCTGAAGCTAGGGATAGCTAAAGAAAACTGAGTAAGCCCCGAGCGATATTTCCCTGGGGAAGAAAGAGTGAAAGATGAGAGAGCACAGAGTAGTGACACTGAAATCAAAAGACTGGTACTGCGTATCGTATTGTGAAGATACTGGTCGATGTTGCCATTGTGCCCGTGTGGAGGTTATCTTGGGTTCTTTCTCACTTTCAGTATACTAAAGTAGAGAGAAATCTTGGCCAGAGCTGCTATGGTCACATGATACAACACGTGCACTGTAAAGAAAATTTTTAGTATCTGCGATGAGAACAAAACGAAGTGCAGCGGATAGCCAAGTGATGGAATATAATTTTAACTTGAGTAAAAAAACAGCTTCATTAAACACTCTCCAGCATATATATACTGCGTTCACCAACAAATATGGCAGTGTTGAAGCAAGACGAAATCAAAGGCTTTAGGGTTCTCCCAGTGAGGGTACCTACCACTAAATCTATAGCCAAAATATATACACAAAAAGAGCTTATCCATTATATTTACTTGAAGCAGCATCTGCTTAAAACCAAAGACCCACAACTAGATGAAAAAAACGACAAGAGTATATTTGTCATCAATTTACCCAAAGACGTTGACATCAAATCATTACGAAACTTGTTTAGACAAGTCTCCGACGCGTCTCTTATCCAGGAGTATTCCATCACCAATAGCCTCAACGAAAAAAATGACGTTGATTTGAATAAGCTTACCAGCGAGTTCTTTGATGCTGAGAATAAAGAACTCAATCAGCAGCAACAGCAGCAGCAGCAGCAGCAGCAAGATCAACAGAAATTTGACACTCAAAATCTAAGATTCCCAATAAATACTGGAATAGTGACGTTTGTTGATAAATCAGCCCTCAAATTGTTCTTAAACAATGTAAAGAAACTTACTTCCAAGGCCAAGTCATGGTCCAGCTTTCCAGTATATGAATCCTCGCAGACTGCAAGCTATTTAAAATTCATTAATACATACAAGAGCAAAATTTATAATATCAGCGACTTGAAACAGCAGATAAATGTATCTTTGGCTAATTTCAATAGACAGGAACAGGAGGAAATGGATCAACTTCAAGAGAGTGCCACTATTGTGGACGATGACGGATTCCAATTGGTGGTCAGCAAACACAGAAAGACAAAGGCAGCCATTATGGGCAAAACCAACCGCTTGAAGTTGGCCACCAACCAGGACTTGAATAACGAGGCTACAAAAAAATCCAAGAAGAAGGAAAAACAGGATTTCTACAGATTTCAAATCAGAGAAAGAAAGAAGCAAGAGATGAACCAGTTGTTGATGAAATTCAAAGAAGATCAAGCGAGAATCAGAGCTCTCAGAGACAAGAAAAGATTCAGACCTTACTGATTGCTTGGTGTGTTGTGTCATCATATATTATATTACAGTTCAATCGTGGTCCTTGGCTTCATATTTTCCTTACACCATCAACATCTGGTTTTGGCTAACCTTTTGAAATCATTGCATGTGACAATAGACTTGTTTCAAGACATTTGCCTGTATGTTCTACAAGATTTTATTTACAAGATTTTGTTCATTTAAACTTCAAAGCTCACCGTAATCATTATCTTTCATAAATGTACATTAAATCTACTGTTTATAATGTGATAATAATTCTAGTAGAAAATTTTTTTTGTATACTTTTCTTTGCCGTACTTACAATATTTTGTAACTTTTAAATTTCCTTCAATCATATACATATGCGACTACAACTTGTTTACCTACACTATTTCTCCCAATAATGTTTCAGTGCTTGACCGGCGGTGGCGGCAAAGAACCTTCTTTTTCAGCAGCCGGCTTCGTTTTTGTTCTAACATCCAATTTCTCACTTTTGGCCGTTTCTTCTGCAAAATAGTCTGCAAAATCACCTTGAGTCACTGTTGGGTGCTTCTTCTTTCTTCTACTACTCACTGGTGGTGGTGCGGTCAAACTGTCGGCACTTACCAAACTGCCGCGATGACTTTCACTTGCACTAGCGCTTGTTAATGCTCCTTCGCCGGTGTTGGCAGTTGATGTAGCTGGATCCACATCAGCTCCACCAGCTTGACTGGATAATTGTGCTGGAATAAACTCAGTGCTGGCATTAGGATAGTTGAATAATGTCTGTCCTGGAGCTTGTAAGTAATGGTTGCTGCTATTTGGTGATTGGATGTTACTGAGATGACTGCTGTTGTCGTTACCGTTATTGGCATAAAGAGCATTTGGATCATTACCAATACCGCCAATGGCATTCTCGAATTTGCCCACTACTTGAGGCAAACGATGCAAGTAGCCATAACCCACGCCACAACCGAGAATTCCATTACCACCCCAGCTGGTATGTGGAAAAATAGTGACTGGTCTGACAACATCAAAATCATGATTGTACACGTATAGTTGGATTTTGCTGTCGTTTGGGTTGCGGTTGTATATCGAAGTGATCACTCTGGAGAACAAGTCTTCACCGCCCGTGGCGAAAAGTCCATCATTAGCTCCAATAATATAGTCAGCATGGGGTAAAAGACCGCAATGCTCGGCCGGAGAATTCGGCTGTATTTCAAGAACATGATATACATATGTTGCAGTAATAAGAGGGGTGGCTTGCACTGAAAACCCTAACGTTTGGAATTTGTTGTTAGTGACTGCCTTGGTGTGTGGGTCTACCAAGTACCCATCATTGTTGTACACCACATTATTTGGGTTCTCAAATGGCTCAACATTCAGCACATGAACGTCCCGTAGGATTCCGCCTTTTGCGTTCCACACATTCAAAGTGACTGGTCTGTTGATGCAATTGTGAATTTCTTGAATGAACAAGTTGTAATCGGGAACATTGTTTTTGGAGTTACTATTACCTGCACCGCTACCACCAGCAATCGCAGCAGCAGCAACAGCTGTATTGGAACTGCCGGCACTCAAAAGTTCGTGGTTGTTAATACCCACAATGTAGTCAAACCATGGTTCTAATCCAAGGGAATCGGCAGTGGAGCCCTTTTCGACATGCAAGACTCTGAAACCAAAGGAAGTATTGGCTGGCTGGAAGTATGGGTCGGCCTCGGTGTTGATTAAGTTGGAAGAGGTGGCGATGATGGTCTCTGCCGACTGCTCAAGGGTCTTGACAAAGTTTTTGGCAAAAGAGAACATGATGTCAGATAACTGTTTCTGAAATATGGTGGTTCTATCTCAATTATATAGCTATCGTGAGCTGCAACACATCAATGAGGTTATCATTCCTCTTGTCTGTCAATGCTGCTGTGTATTGCTCGTGTATTTCCAACGCTTAGTGGAGAAGCAACAAGAGTGTGTTCTAAGGGCACTACATAATTGCTAAATGAACTAAGCGTTGGGAGCGCTGCTTATATTACTAAGTCCACTCAAGGGCACCCTTTGTATGATACTGGCAGCATCATACAGGTTGATGCTTCAGTTCACTCTCCGACTCCGAAGTTCTTCCGTTGCATCGCACTGTTATAAGCTTTTGGCTGATCACCGTTGC
>JXWR01003317.1_pt1 | contig 16667 bp, 8 predicted proteins | sample 315541 | NCBI WGS metagenome assembly JXWR01 (sample SAMN03273951, study PRJNA271842) | soil metagenome | isolation source: rice field ambient CO2 | place: India: CRRI Experimental farm Cuttack,Odisha-753006 | collected 2013-12-17
CCTACCAAAGGTGGAGCAGTTGGGGCTCCCTCCGTGGGTTCTGGAACTTTGTCATTTAGAGTAGCGTTTGCTGGTAACAAATCTGCTATTGGAGAAGGGTATTTAAAAAATTTTCTTCCATTAACAGGTATGGTAGGCTCATCTTGGTCACGGAGTTCTTCCGGCAGGCAAGCTTTCCAAGTCCTGATTTTGTTGAAAACCTTATCACTTTCATTATAACGGAATTCGCAAACAAATTGAGGACCATTGACTTTCGTGCTAGGATCCCCACGCTGGAATCTGGTAAAATGAATAACGTAGCACTTTCCCTTAATATCCTGTATAGGATGATCTCTATATTGACCAGTTTTCATGACCTCATTCTTGTAAAATAACCTATCCACCCGATGAACTGTTTGTTCTGGCCTAAAATACCAGCAAGCATTCAACCACTTGTTTCCATCTGTAGTAGACCATAATCTAAAAATCTGGCCAACAATGGGTTTATTGATGTCGTTTGGATTATGTAAAAGAACCCAATCACCTATCTGGTATTTCTCATCATTGATTTCCACATCATCGAGAGGATATCTTAATTCACCTTCAGGTAAATAGTCTTCATCAGGTTTGGATAATTCAATTCGCACTAATCTATTGAAGTTTTTCTCCAATAGTTGAGCTCGTATTATATTGCTCTGATCTTGAGAATAATAAAGCTTAAAATTTGTTAGCATTAATTGAAAGTCTTCCTCAAAACTATGGAAATTTCTATATTTTCTGGACTTAACCTTTTTCCTAATATCCATTAGACAAATGGGATCTGTTATGACAGAGTAATAGGTTGGCTCCTCGTTTCTATCTGGTAGTTTTTCAAAACAGAGGGTAAGCGTCTTATTATTTTGGTCGACCTCTCTTCTCATCATCTTCAAGATATTCTTAATCCTCAGTACATAGGGTAGATCAATTACTGGTGGTCTACCGCGTCTAACATGGGTTTTGGGATGCGCCGAGGTAATATTTGCATAGTTAACAACTGGAGTAGGTGAAGCCAGCGGCTGCGGTGTTATAGAAGCAGAATGGGTTGGAAACGCTGGTGAGGTTTTTTGTTGCATCCTGTAATCTTGGTTGGTTGGTTTCCTTTCAGTGATCGAACTATCTAGTTTTGCGAAAGCCATTTTCATCTCTGAATTTAAGCCAGCCTTTTCATCATTTTCCTGTGTATTAATGGGGTTCGAGGATAAATCGGAGGGTTGCATACTCTCTGCGAATATTTCCGGAATTCGACCTAGAGATGGATATGTCACCTCGGGATAATGTTTTCTTATATTGTGCACGATCTTTCCTTTGATAAAAGACTCAAGAAGAATGGCATATTTGTAAATTACTGAATCTTTTGCATTGTATGTCATTGCATTCCAAGGAATTTGCGCAAAATCGTTAACAAAATCTTGTGGCGATGTATAATGGGGCAATCGTTTCTTTAAAGTGTTTAAAGATATCGGATTCCTTATTATAATGTAATAGTCTGGATATTCTTTTTTGGGTGGCAGTACATTGAATATTGGATATATTTCTATACCATTTTCATCCTTTAAATGGAAGACAGCATCGTATTGTGTTTTGAGCAGCTTCTGTAAAAACCCATTATCTTGCTCCACCATGCTTGAAATATAATTTTTTTTATCTCTGTTTTGTAGCTAGGGCACTTCTCAGATTTTCCCTTCGCTAATACCACACTGTTCCGCCAACTCAGCTTAATTTCAGTTGTAACTCAATTGGGCCTTTGATTAATAAAAAAAAAAGCTTTCCCGAGACAACAATCACTATTGACGGAAAGAGGGTAAGGGAGCAATAAAGAACTATATAAAACGTTAGACAAACGATTTTATAGAGCGCTTATCTGTGTTTATAGCGTTGCTGATAGATTTAGTTAATTCCAATTTGAATCTATCTCATCAGCAATTCATGATATTGCTTTTTCTTAGTATGCTATTTTGATTTCGCGCAATAGTAGGTATAAAAATTGAAAAAATACGAAACGGAATAGCATCTTAAACTATTAAATGGCAGAAATTATAATGAGGTTTGGTACCTATATATTTTGTATAAAGAAAATGCAATTATAAGAATGTTCATACGTGATTATAAGAATCGAGATGAGATGGTAAGTACCTTTTTGGTTACAGCGATTTTTCTTGTTCACTTTTGTAATGTTCGATTATATTCGTTTCAATAACGCCGTCTTCTTGTGTATCGACATCGCCAATAGTGTCATCATAAACTTTGGCAATTTTGACTCTCCAGAACCCATCTTCACCAAGCACATCCTTGGAAACCAATTTGTAGTGGCCCCATCTTGGCAATAATTGGGCCCAAACAACGTAGTAAACACCACCAAAGAAGAAAATACCCCAAGCAATTACACAGTGGATCCAGTATGGCATGCTTGAATACACCGACTCGCCATTTGAAGGTGGAACGTAAGGAGCAATAATCAGGTATAAATTGGATAATGTGAAAAATCCCGTAACAAAAACACCGGCCTTAATTGGTGGGTTCCATTCAATTTTACCTTGTCTACGTTGCCAGTATATCCAAAGCAACCCCGCGCTAATAGCAAAATTAATAATATTCATTGGGTAGGAAATTAAATTTTGGACTAGCAAATATGCATCACCTGGAGGTGGGGCTAAGATGGTTACTGTACAAACAATAAAATGTTGAAACAAACCAACCATTGGGGAGTTGAATGGCTTAGAAGAGGCAAAGAAATTAGAAAAGGGCAACACACCTTCACGTCCTAGTTGTTGAATAATTCTACCCTGAGAAAAAATGACAGAAAGAACATTTCCTAAGGCACTCAACCCGACCAGTGCGGCTGCTGCTCTCTTGGCTTGGCCGCCAAACACAATATCGAAGAAGTCAGCAGCTAAAATCAATTTTGAAGAAATTAACTTATCTTTTGGAACCACAGCGAAGTAAGCAATGTTCACAAAAATGTAGATTATAGCCAAGAAGACCATCGATGTAGGACCAGCAATCTTCAAAGTTCTCACAGGGTTCTTAACTTCACCAAGTGCATAGTTAACATTGGAGTAACCGACAAACGACCAAATAACACTATATAAGGCGTTAACAATACCATAAGCAGTGGCGGTTTCAGTACCTTCAAAAGCATTACGAAAGTTGTGAGATTGATAACCATCTTTGAGACCACCGCCAAGGGCAACCCAACCGGTAATAGAAATGAAGAGGACAATACCAATCTTGAAAATACCTAAAATGTTTTGCAAATATAGACCAATCTTGACATTCAGAGAATTAATTAGGAATGCAAAAAAAACGACGGCCACACCAATACCTCTTTGATTCCATTTGGTCACTTCAGTATCAGCAGCAGTTAAAAACATAATAGCTGTATTGATGGAATTACCAGCAGCCCAACCTAGGAAGAAAATATACGCAGCATACATACAGGTAATGAAGAATTTTGGTTTCCTGAAAATGGCCTCCAGGTAGTTTTTTTCACCACCATTTTTCGGTATAGCCGTACCGAATTCCATGTATACATATAACCCAGAAATGGCAATAGTGGCACCAACTGCCCACATAATTAATGCAAGCCCCACAGACCCACATAGTGTGTAAATGGTCGAGGAAACGGCGAAAACACCGGTACCAAGCATTCTATTACAGATAAGCCCAATACACGACAAAATACCTAACTGCTTTTCACCTTGGTCCAATTCTGTAGCAAATTGCTGGCCTGCCTCAAAATCGGAGGCACCGTTGTCAGCATCCACTGTTGAGTTACTTACTTCCTTTTTTGTAGTAGAAGAAGAAAATTGATAGTTCTCCTTGTTGAAGACATTCAACTGTGACAGAAACGTTCTTCCTTCCGACATTGCTCCGCCTTTGTTTTCTCTTCTCTTGTCTTTAAAGATTTCTACAGAATGTGAAACTAATCCAAAAACAAAATATGATGAACAGCGGAAAAGTTTGTGTGAGAATCATCCTTATATATATATACTGTATGTAATCTTACATCACCATATGAAAATAACGGGCTGACTCAAGAAATTCACCGCCAAGTAGGAGGAACCACATTTGTAATGCAAGACTGTGTTATGTGTTACCATGGTGTGCAATAACTGCGAAGGTAGCACTGCTTGAGTCAACTGTGGCAGTTTATTAGATGCCACTCGAGTGTGGTGAACGGCAATTCCACAGTCTAACTTTTCAGTTGGCGCCGTGCCATCTCCTGGCTGCTAGGCCGATCTGTTATACAAAACCCTACACGGCGCCGTTTCTTTTTTTTTTTTTCTTTTTCTGTGGCAAAGCGGCGACAGCGACGCTAAAAAAAACTGTGGTGGCGGATGCAGCCGGCTTACGGAGCCGGCTTACGGAGCCGAAGTGACACTCCATATTCATTTATTGCCTGGCGGTATCGTGGCATACATTGTAAGATGCGGCTGGTGGCAAACCGCCAAGAAGAGACGTAAAAATAAGGAAAATGCTCACTAATTATGTATGTATCAATTACTATTTGATGTTAAAAAAATATGTGGAAAAGTACAATAAAACAAGGGAAAAAAAGAAAAGGGGGAGGTTGGCGTAATTCTCCTGGGAAACAGTAAAAAACAATTCAAAGTAATATTATTTGACGTTGTTAATATTTACACAGTTGTATGAATACATCAGTTTCTTCTAGTTTATTCATCCTTCCAACCCAACTTTTCCAAATCTTTCAACACTTTTTCTTCAGTTTGAATTTTTAGAACTTGCGTATCTTCTAATTTGTCACCGACGGCCTGTCTTTCCTTCAAGGTTTCAATAGCCCTTAATTTCTTTAGTAAAGATCTTATTTTCTTCTCCTCTGGAGAAGTTTCTTTATTGTTTGTGGGGGCATTTGTGGAGGCAGGAGCAGATGGGGCCGGAGTAGAATCAGGTGACGTTTCACTTGACTTTTTATTGGCTCTTCTTCTCCTGTTCTTGGTGTTGGCGTCCTTGTTGGCACTCATGCCCGGAACTAGCCCTGGGATGGTCTTCTTTGCTGCACCAGGAGGAACTCCGGGGACAATACGTCCACCGCCTGTTCTTCTTGCGTGAGGTGGTTTATAAGCGCCTCCAGCTTTGGCCTTAGATCCGTTTCCATTGGAGCTTGCTTCTCTGCTTGGGTGTTGACTTATGTACTCTTGAACGCTAGAATGTATTTGCAATTCTGATTTATTGGATATTTTAGGATCAAGTGAAGATGTGGTCGAATCAGGTAGCGGTTCCCAGTTATTAATGATATGGTTCTCGAAAAATGCTTCGTCTTTGTTTTCCAAAGTTTTGTAATTACATGGTGACCTCCAGTCTACCTTCAAAAGCTCCTTGAACTCTTTAACAAATACTAAAGAGCCTGATACATGCCATATTTTAACGCCGTTATCCACTCTCAATCTTGGTGAAGTGGTAGCTGTCATGATAAATTCTCCACCCGGTGACCATTTGCAGACAGAAGTGTTGGTAGCGTCAAATTTACTCACACACTTGAATTTGTCGAGACGATCTAGGATTTCCACGGAGCCCTGTAAATTACCAAACCCGGCGATAAGAATGTAATGACCAGAGGGAGAGAAAAGCATGGTATTTTTGGCTTGTTGAGGTAATGAATGGACAACATTACCTCTTAAGTCAAAAAAGGAAATGGTTGCTGGCATGTAACCAGCGATGACACCGAATTGCCTTGAAGTTGGCGACCAAGTGAAATCGTGGACAGGTCCAGTGGTTAAAGAAACACGTACAGAGTTACCACCCAAAGTCCCGTTGACACCTTGGAAAGACAGTAAGTATAGTGTGTTTTCACCATAATATGATTTGTTTGAGGAATCAAAATCAGTAATAGCTAAACATAAAATAGCATTACCTAATGGATTCCATTTCAATTGGCAGGAATCAGCTTTAAAGAAAGTTTTGGAGGCAATTTTCTTGGTGATTTTACCTTCAGAGAGGGCCCATATGATTAATTGAGCCGGTTTACCACCCTTTTCTGGTGTGAAAGTACAAATTGTTGGATGTTCAGCTGGAGAGATTAGGTAAGTGGTGAAATGTTGGGACGTTTCATCATCAGACAAGACAGCAAACGGCGATTGGAAGTCGAAATTGTCGGCATTAGCGGAGCTTAATTTAACAATCTTCAAGTCGTGTTTAAAAAGTCTTAGCGCATAATTGTCTAATTTGGAGAATTGTAAAAACCAACCGCTTTGGGATTTGGCTTGATATTCGTAAGCAGGGACTATATCCTCCGAAACGCAATCTTTCTTAAATGGTTTATTCAAATACCAAACTTTAACGTTCTTGTGATTTGGGTCTTGTATAGACGCTCTCTCCCAAGTGCTTAAGTAGTTACCTGCAGGAGAGAAGTGTAGGTCATAGACGTCGGACAACTTCATTGTTAATAGAACGTTATCCAAACATGGACCTGTAAAAACTTTGACGTTCTCCTTCGTAGATAAAGCCAAAAATCTGCCACATGGCGATAAAACCGAGGAAATGACAGGGAAATCCTTGGAGTTTGTGTTGGATTGCTCAAAAGTTGGGTAGCTTTGGAAGAGCTCTATATCCTGAGAGGTTTTCAGGAAAAACTGAGATGACATAATGTTTAGGTGTTATTGAACCTGACTGTTTGTTGTAGTACTATGTTTTTTTATCGAGATGCAATGGATAGTTTAAACACAACACGTCTCAATCAACACTAAAGAAAGTTATGATTCGGTAATCTATAGGTTGCTTCTACCGTAAAGAGTCCTCGCTATGTCTAGTCGTCTGGATAGATCGAGGAAAAGGAATCTTCATTGAATAACGTACACTGAAAATAAATCGCTGTGAAGCTGAAATTTCATTGATGGACATGAAGAAAGCGAAGTGAAAAAAAGGAAGAAAAAGAAAGTATCGAGGAACATTCTGCGGTCGGGTAATTATATCGTACAGTATGACAGCGGCAATTTTTATAATATTTCTGCTCACTAATAAAGTAAAGAATATAAAGAAAGGACCTTAATCTAAGAAAGATGTTACTTTTTCATCTTGCAGTTTTAACACATAGAACCGAGTCTAAACATATTGAAATATTTCGATTTCTTTTGTACGAGTGCTATAAAAATGGGAAAGAACTAAAAAAAAATAGGACACAACATTAACTGCCTGAGTTTCTTGAGGAAAATATTAGAAGAAATATTGGTTAAATAAATAGATTTGGTGAGATGTATTTCTATACACTGAAAGACATTCATACGCATCTCATGATGATCGAGCGCCTTGCGTTAAGAAGGCGCGTAGTTACGGTTACGAAAAAAATGAATAGAATACAATGTAGAGAGCGCCCTTAAAAGGCCCATAAAGAGGGATGACAGGTATGAGCCATAAAGCTGGAAGCTTCTACGGAAAACGATACATCACAGCCAAGGAAAGATAGACAGTTTATATTCATAGATAATAGGGGGAAAGACTTATGTTACTAAAGTGTGTTTGCAGAGCCGGCATAATATCTATCAAAGGAATCTTTCCTCGATGGTACTCCAATTCTCAAAAAGTGGCCAATTTGGGGCAAATAACAGATTATTTAGTGGTTAAAGGTGTTCCCAATTTGTTACAAAAAATGTTCAAGGAGTCAGTGTTGGCGGATAACATTGTTTTTAGACTATTTCCAACATCGCATCCATATATTCCAGTGTTACATGGAAAATCAAAATACATGGCTTCTTTGAATGCAATGCGAATGATAGTACGAAAGTTTATCTTGGGCGATGAATGTCGCTTGCATATAAGTTCAGTAAAGACTCTAACATCGACATCGCATGATGAAGAAGTTAAATCTGCTCTTCAGAGTTATAATACCATAACATGTAATGACAAATTGGTGATCAAATGGCAAAGCTGCATACCGGAAGACCATTGCAAGATTACCAAATTAGAAATTAATGACAGATTGAAAGAGGAGAAACGAGGCAATGGTGCAGGCGGTTCATTTTCAATGAGGTCGGTACCAGTCATAGACTACATTTTACATCCTACAGTCAATAATTTGAACCAAAGTGTTATCTCTGAGTACCTTGAAAATGCAGCTGAAAGGTCAATGGAAAATAAGGTCAACGAAACTCAAAATTCCAAAGAAGATGAGAAGAAGAAAAATGATGGCGACGGTAAAAGAAGTAAAAAAAAGAGATTATCCCGGCTGATTAAGGGAACATTCATATTCGAATTTAACGAAGAAAATTCGAAAATTCTGGTTCATACCATTGAAGATGTTGAACTGATCCATTACGAGAAGAAAATTGCCACTCGCGGTGCATTTGCATGTTAATACGATATACAAGAATTAGATAGCATCTTTATTTGTAAATAATAAACACACCATCATAAACATCACCATCAACCTTGCACAGGAGAAAAAAGGAATAAAAAGGATAAATTGATTATGATTATTTTTTAAAAAAATGAATATGTAATATTATTTTATGTCGATTAGGTAGTATGTAATACTGAAATTATGCCAAAGTTCCTAACTAAAATTGGATATGCAGGGGATAAAAAGTCAGATCAAGGAAAATGAGGCGAAACTTTCAAAAGGTCTTTTTTACTTCTTATTTTCCATCTTGAATTAGGCAAGGTTTCTCAAAATTTTTCAATTGGAACTTTGCTGGTACTGTTTCCGTGTTCACAGACCACTGTTCCCAAAACAGATCAATCTTATTTTGGTACGAGAAGCAGCTGTCCATCGAGCTATCTTTGTTCCATGCAGAATCAACTTCATTGATGAAATTCTCCATCGACCTCTCTTTAGCGTTCGATACCTTTAATAAGGTATCAACCATAATCTTGCACAAATGGAAGACATCATAAATGTCGGGTAGATCTTGCCATATGTACTGCCTCGTATGCTGCAGGCTAACGTGTAGGTCTTCTTCATCATTGTAACCACAGGAGAGCCTTGGTACTACGTATTTCCTGTAAATGAATGCAAATGGATCTTTTTCAAACTCATCGAAATTTTTTAGATGCTGAACCTTCTTTGATTTGGAGACTCTAAAAAGGCAATCGCCGAACATCAGATAAAATATGGTGGCACCCAATGACCAATAGTCAGCTTGGTATGTGTTATACAATGGAGCCGATGACCGATCGAAATTCTTCTTAAAACAAGAGTTACTAACGCGGCTAGAGAAAGTTTCTGGCGCCCTGTAATTATCGGTACCAATCTGGAAGTCGTTAGATTTAGGGGATTGGATAGCGTGACCCCAGTCTGCCAACTTGATGTCACCATTTATGGTTAGCAAAATATTTTCTGGTTTGATATCACGATGAGCAATACCCAAGCTGTGAGCAAAGCTGATTGCTGAGCACAGTTGTTTGATTATCTTTTGCATATCAATTTGAATCAAAGATGGAGACGACGGGCTACCTTGACTCTTAGCAATATCTAGAAAGTCATAAAGATCACCACATTCGCAGTATTCTAGCACCATGATGTAGTACGAGTCATCTGTGTAAAAGTCGAGCATCGAACAGATGTTGGGGTGAGGATTAAAAGAACTCAAAATCTTCATTACATCATACTCGTTCTTCATGTTGGCTTCTGAAGTTTTGTATTTAGGAGTAATCTTTAAAGCGACGTAGCGGTTATGTTTAGTACTCCATGCTTTATAAACGGTGCTAAATGTTCCTGATTGTATAGATCTTAGTTTTGTATACATTTTTGCTTTTTATTATTCGGTATATGCTGATAATGATGTGCTTATTTAAATGATTGCGTATACGAGTGAGAATTTGATTCGGAGGGTATGAGAGTCGATCTTGAGTCCTTTGTTATATGCTTTTTGTCAGTAACGGGTTATTTAATGCTAAGAATAGTTATTATAAAAGGGAAATTTTTTTGTATTAAGAATAGTCATCACTTACATGTATATATATATATATGTATTGTACTCGTATTATTATTCTTTGGGGAAAGTATTAGTAGGTAGATGCAACTAAGCTCCGATTTTTTCAAAATTAAGTTGTCCCTTATTGCATGGTCCCCTTAATTATCCTTCCTTTATTGTATGTAACATGAAGCTGTATTTTTGTTCTCAGGCAGCATCATCGTTCCCTTCACCTAACCCTTCTAACTTCCTTTTACCTGTTGCAAGCTGTCTCATACCCGCGCTGAAAAGGCTGAGAACTGGGTATTGTCCCAACATTACGCTCGGCTTTTCTTTTCAAAAACTTTGTATTCCAGATACTTCCATGTGCAATTTCCCTAGTGCTCCCTGTACCAAGCCATCGGAGAGGAGATGCCTTCTAGAATTCAAAGCACGTAAGGGGTACAAAAATCGGAACGGGCCGAAGGCCGAATAGAGACGGCCGTACGTGAGAGCACATGCAAAGTGGTGAACGGGAAGTTACGGAGAATTACGGAACCTCTCAACAGAAGATGCGCCAATAGTCCTTCCGAACTAGCTCCACGGGAGGGGTATGAAGAGCAAGCTTGTTTACGCAGCCTCACCACCGCACCGAAAGACCCTCACGACAGAAATGGAGCGCCTTTAATGACGTTGTCCGCTGCGGGCCAGAACAGCACAGTTTTGCTTCCCCGTTTCTTTTCCACTATTTCGTCACCCGCTCGAGGTGGCTCGCCTGCTCGGAGGCAAGCTGCACATTCATCGAACACGGAGAGGCACGGGCGAGAGAAAAAAAAGCCTATTGACCTAAACGGATGTCATAATGAAAAGAAGGAATCCGGTTTTCCTGGGCATGACTAAGGTAGCACGACTCAACTGGGCCAGATCGGTTGCTTCTTCCGATATACATGCATTAGATTAAGCCAAAGTAAAATCAAAAGAAAATTTAGCGGATATGAAAACCAATCTAATCTCCTCGTTTGCTTTCCGACCGCATGTAAGGTTCGGCTTTCTTGACTTCGGATATAGCTTAAAGTCGATTCTTGACGTCACTTCGCAATATTATTTCATTCCCATTAAACTGGCGTATGGACTTTGCGATCCTTTATTAATAGTTTATCCGGATTCCAGTTTTAGTTTGGCTCAAGCTGCAGGTGAAAAGAAAAAAGTCGTATTCCCTACGTATGAAGATGTTCCGAAACTACTGTTGACGTTTAAGCAGATTATGAATACGTATAGGAAGGGAAGTTTGGGACAGAGACAGAGACAGAGAGAGTAGAGGCGAAATGGGAATGAATCACATTCTACGTAATTTGTCTTTGACTTTCTTAGAGATACGTATATAACTTTTTTTTCTGTGTGAAAAATAAATATTCTCTTATCCAATGTGGACAAGCGCCAAAAATACTCTGCTTTGTATATTTACTAGTTTTTTTGGCCTTTTTTTTCGCTAAACATATATATTAGTCTCGCTTAAATAATTGTGATGTTTGAAGGGAACGTGTCACGTGCTTCGTCGTTCATGCTTTGAATCCATCTAGGATACACTTACCAAAGGTAAAAATTGTTATACCGGTTACAATGCTCATGTGCAATGACATGTAGGAGTGACATTTTACGCTTCTTTCGGATTCAGGTTTTAATGTTTTGGCGTTGTTCATCTTTGAGAATGGGCATGCAGCTTCCCCATCTTTGACTTCCGGGTGATGTTGGGGTAATTTTTCATCCTTTTGCTTTTCTAAATCATTTTGGTCACGTGTGCATTTTGGGGCTAGCTTGTGATTGAACAGTGATACTAAGTATAGGTAGGCTGCAGATAATGGGGCGACACCAAGTCCGCACAAAAGGTAGTTTGGTCTTTCTCCTGGTGCAGCTAGATAGTAGCTGAGTCCAAAGGCACCAGTAGCTAAACCACCTAAAACGGTGCTCCAGCATCCTAATGTGCACAAAACATTCTTCAAATGTTGAGTTAGAACATTTATTGGGGTGGTAATAGAAATCACGGTAGATGAAGTTAAAATACCGGCGTATAAACCTAATGATGAGACTGCGATACCTTTTACAATAGCTGGGGAGACTTGCATTTGTTTTTTAGTATATGTAAGGATTCTTATGAGTGTTTGTCTTAAACTTGCTTTTCGTGAGGTAAGGGTTAAAAAATCAGCTTGGATATAATTTGGAACAATAGAAACTTCTTTTCTCTCATTTATATACTGATCAACTCACAATTATATAACCTGGTTCTTTTTTTTTTTTATTTTTCAACAACACAATAGATTCGAGTATGGGTAAACGAAGAGAATTACTTCGGCATTAAGCAAGGGAAATATCGCGCAACCGCGCACGTAATTATTTTTTACTAAACGAACAGCAAATGCAGCAGAGCTAATGCGATGCATAAGATACTTGGATTCTAAGATCTGTTAACTTGAAAATGCTCTATATATCTGTCAAAGACACTATCTTTTTGTATACTAGTATATATCTTTTAGTCAATTTCGATTACTTCCGGGCTTTTGGGAGCCTTGGACTTGGACGAATCATGGTCACTTTTCGTTTTTCTCTTATTGCTCTTCCTTAGTGAGATCCCTTGGCCTTGGAAATTTTGTTCACTGGATTTGCTACCAGCGGCACTTTCTTCGTCTTCTTTCGGTAGGACCATTGGGAAACCAAAGAATAATTGGCCTTCAGGCAGATCTAGCTTGGCGGGCTCGCCATCAAACGTTATCTTCATATCTTTTATATCTTGCTTGGGCTCTGCTTTCGGAGCTTTACCAGATATGTTTTGTCCCTGACCTACAAATTTAGATAGTTTGTTTCTGCTACTGTTAGCGATACCCGCATAGTCGATTCTTGTGGACATCGATCCCTGCCCAAGCACCGAGGGATCCAAAACTTGGCCCTTACCAAAAGAATTCTTTTTTTCTTTATCTTGCTGAGCTTTCAGCGCTTTGTAATCCGGTTCCACATATCCTACAGGTGGAGCAAAATCTGTTACTAAATCTGTTTCAATGACACATATACTCTTCGATGATGATTCTGGTTTGACTTCTAAGATCTTAATTTTGAAAGTTTTACCATTGTAACTAATCTCAATAACATCGTCCACGGTCAAAGTCGAGAAATTCCTCAGTACGTTTTCCAAAACTGCTTTGGGGTCGGAAATATCCAAGAAATCTACAGACTGAGGTTCTAACTTCAGAAACTGGCCCAGAGGTACATCAGTAGATGAAATTTGCAGTAGAGATCCTGGCTGTATACCCAAAGTTTCCATCATCCAATGTGGTAAGTAAACTCTGCCCTCTTCAGCAATAAATTCTAAAACACCTCCATGCGTCACACGTCCAGTTTCATTGGCAGTTAGTTTAAAAAGCATGGGGTATCTTATGTTCAACATGGATAGTTTGCTTAGAGCACTTGGTGGCAGGAATATTTTCCCGCCGAAGTTTGCGTCATCCTTCCGTATTCTATCATTCATCATAGCTATAGGGTAGCATCTAAAGAACTCCTCAAACGTTTGAGGCATATTTACAAAACCATTTCCGCCGCCAAAAGAACTGAAGCCAGAAAACATTTTTATTATATTTTACAGTATCACTTCGATATTTTTTCCTCCCTTGCTATGGTATGTGTTACTATCTATTGAAAACTACATCATTATCTCTTCCCTATTCACATAGACCAGCCAGGATTACTTTTAACTACCTTTATTTTTCGCCACCTAACCCAAAAAAGGAATTCTTCTCTTTCGTAGAACGCAAGTTTGACTTTTTCGTCGTAAAGGCGAGTTTCCCAAAGTGGACACTTTTTTTTTTTTAAGGCGCTTCGGCTAGAAATAGAAGAACGATAATAATGGCAGCGCACTGTGTATAATAACACCAGTCAACAATGAATCTGAAGCTAGAGAAAGAAACCCTCAAGTGTATCTGTGATGGCAGCAGGAAAATTGAAAAAGGAACAGCAAAATCAATCAGCTGAACGAGAAAGCGCTGATACGGGTAAAGTTAACGATGAGGATGAAGAGCATCTATACGGAAATATTGATGACTATAAGCATTTGATTCAAGATGAGGAATATGATGACGAGGATGTACCTCATGATCTACAATTAAGCGAAGATGAATATAATTCCGAACGAGACAGTTCTTTGTTGGCAGAATTCTCGGACTACGGTGAAATATCTGAAGACGATGAGGAAGATTTCATGAACGCGATTAGGGAAGCAAGTAACTTTAAGGTAAAAAAGAAGAAGAAAAATGACAAAGGTAAATCTTACGGCCGCCAAAGAAAAGAAAGAGTGCTTGATCCAGAGGTAGCGCAATTACTTTCTCAAGCCAATGAAGCTTTTGTCAGAAATGATTTACAAGTGGCCGAAAGATTATTTAATGAGGTAATTAAAAAAGATGCACGTAATTTTGCTGCTTACGAGACCCTAGGAGATATATATCAATTGCAAGGAAGGCTTAATGATTGTTGTAACTCTTGGTTCCTGGCAGCTCACCTAAATGCTTCAGATTGGGAATTCTGGAAGATAGTCGCTATACTGTCCGCCGATTTAGATCATGTTAGGCAGGCCATCTACTGCTTTTCCAGAGTAATAAGTTTGAATCCTATGGAATGGGAATCAATTTATCGCCGGTCTATGTTGTACAAGAAGACAGGACAGTTAGCAAGAGCTTTAGATGGATTTCAAAGGCTTTACATGTACAATCCTTATGATGCAAACATATTGAGGGAGTTGGCCATTCTTTATGTTGATTATGATCGGATTGAAGATTCAATTGAGCTCTATATGAAAGTGTTTAATGCTAATGTTGAGAGAAGGGAAGCGATATTAGCTGCTTTAGAAAATGCCTTAGATTCTTCAGACGAAGAAAGCGCCGCAGAAGGGGAGGATGCAGACGAAAAGGAGCCCCATGAACAAGATGAAGATAGGCAGATGTTTCCTGACATCAACTGGAAAAAAATTGATGCAAAATATAAATGCATACCATTTGATTGGTCTTCTTTGAACATTCTCGCGGAACTTTTCTTAAAACTCGCAGTTAGTGAGGTCGATGGTATAAAGACAATTAAAAAATGTGCACGGTGGATTCAACGCCGCGAAAGCCAGACATTTTGGGATCATGTTCCAGATGATTCAGAATTTGACAATAGAAGGTTTAAAAACAGTACCTTTGATTCACTACTTGCCGCAGAAAAGGAGAAATCGTATAACATTCCAATCGATATTAGAGTTAGATTGGGATTGTTAAGATTGAACACAGATAACCTTGTTGAAGCTCTGAATCATTTTCAATGCCTGTATGATGAGACTTTCAGTGACGTTGCGGATTTATATTTTGAGGCTGCAACTGCTTTAACAAGGGCTGAAAAATATAAAGAGGCTATCGATTTCTTTACGCCGTTGTTATCCCTTGAGGAATGGCGTACCACTGACGTCTTCAAACCACTAGCAAGATGCTACAAGGAAATCGAAAGTTATGAAACGGCTAAAGAGTTTTATGAACTAGCTATAAAATCTGAACCAGATGATTTAGATATTCGTGTATCTTTGGCAGAAGTTTACTATCGCTTAAATGATCCAGAGACTTTTAAACATATGTTAGTTGACGTTGTAGAAATGAGGAAACACCAGGTTGATGAAACACTGCACAGGATTTCTAACGAGAAAAGTTCTAACGATACTTCGGATATTTCTAGTAAACCGCTGCTGGAGGATAGTAAATTTAGAACTTTCAGGAAAAAGAAACGTACACCTTATGATGCAGAAAGAGAGAGAATAGAAAGGGAAAGAAGAATAACGGCAAAAGTCGTTGATAAATACGAAAAGGTGAAAAAATTTGAACTAAATTCAGGTCTCAATGAAGCCAAACAGGCATCTATATGGATTAATACAGTTTCTGAATTAGTTGATATATTTTCGAGCGTTAAGAACTTTTTTATGAAAAGTCGATCCAGGAAATTCGTTGGAATACTAAGGAGAACTAAAAAGTTTAACACCGAGCTTGATTTCCAAATTGAAAGGTTATCTAAATTAGCTGAAGGAGATAGTGTGTTTGAAGGGCCGCTAATGGAGGAAAGAGTAACCTTAACTTCTGCCACAGAGTTGAGAGGATTGTCGTATGAGCAGTGGTTTGAGTTATTTATGGAACTTTCTTTAGTAATCGCAAAATATCAAAGTGTTGAAGACGGCCTGAGTGTTGTGGAAACAGCCCAGGAAGTAAACGTGTTCTTCCAGGATCCAGAGAGGGTTAAGATGATGAAATTTGTGAAACTAGCTATTGTTCTTCAAATGGATGATGAAGAGGAATTGGCCGAAAATTTAAGAGGTTTACTAAATCAATTTCAATTTAATAGAAAAGTTTTGCAGGTATTTATGTATTCTCTATGTCGAGGACCCTCTTCCCTGAATATTTTGAGCTCTACCATTCAACAAAAATTTTTCTTAAGACAACTGAAAGCTTTTGACAGTTGTAGATATAATACCGAGGTAAATGGGCAAGCTTCAATTACGAACAAAGAGGTGTACAACCCTAATAAAAAGTCGTCGCCATATTTGTACTATATCTATGCTGTTCTTCTCTATTCCAGTAGGGGCTTTCTTTCAGCCCTACAGTATTTAACTAGGTTGGAAGAGGATATCCCAGATGACCCGATGGTCAATCTTTTAATGGGTCTGTCACATATTCATCGTGCTATGCAGAGACTAACAGCACAAAGGCATTTTCAAATTTTTCATGGATTACGTTATCTATATCGTTA
>JXWR01000346.1_pt1 | contig 16553 bp, 10 predicted proteins | sample 315541 | NCBI WGS metagenome assembly JXWR01 (sample SAMN03273951, study PRJNA271842) | soil metagenome | isolation source: rice field ambient CO2 | place: India: CRRI Experimental farm Cuttack,Odisha-753006 | collected 2013-12-17
ATACTAGTAGTACCAGGTGAGGTAAAACAAGCACGTCCGTCCCGCTTTCACCCTGGAGAAATATATCTAGGAAGATATGCATGAGAAGAGGGAGAGAAAGGAAATGTTAGATTAAGGGAAAGAAGTATGACAATATTAATGAGAAACATCCATGCTTGCACAAATTAAGTCCAACTTGTTGATTAGTGAGGGTTTGATCTTGTTCTTGTCCCGGTTATCTTCTTATTCATTACGATAACATGGTTGGAGTGTTTCTCTTAGATTTGTAGTCCTTAATAGCTGCCTTGATCGCATCTTCCGCTAACATAGAGCAATGCAACTTGACTGGGGGCAAGCTCAACTCCTTAGCAATTTCAGTGTTCTTAATTTTTGCCGCATCGTCCAAGGTCATCCCCTGTACCAATTCAGTCATATATGAAGAGGAGGCAATGGCGGAGCCACATCCAAAAGTCTTGAATTTGACATCTTCAATAACGCCAGTAGAGTCGTTGACTTTGATCTGCAACCTCATCACATCACCGCACGCTGGCGCACCCACTAGACCAGTGCCGACGTTGGGCAATTTTTTATCTAATGAGCCGACGTTTCTTGGATGTGTATAATGCTCTATGACCTTGGGATGATAAAGCCTTTTCGTTATGCTGGTCGCTCTCAAAACTCCCATGGCATTCACAGGTCTGATGGCCATCAGAGCAGGCCTTGCAAATCTCGTTATAACAGGAAGCATCAGGTTAAATATGTGTTATGTGTTGTGTTTTCCTTATTCAATTGTTATATGAAGGGATGTTCTTATGGTTTTAAGAATAATCTCTGAACACAAATATATATGCGGAAGAGCGAAGGAAGAGAGCAGAAAAGGCTACAACGAAACCCTTTCATTTACTTATATAAATAGCCTGAGTCATTTTTCCTCTCAATTTTTGCATCATCATGATCATACATGCTTTTTTTTCCTTCTCCATGGCTAATTGGGGTGCAACGCACCTTATCGCCTTTGACGTCCTTGGCTAAGCGGAGATAAAGCCTCCGAACTTCGGCCCCGAAAGGATTGGCGCGGATATACACGGAAATAGCTTGTCATTTTTCCTTCGGTTGATGTCCGCGGACCGAGAAGTGGTGTTTCCACATTACGTCTCAGTGATGCAATCATCATGGCACGGGCATTAATTAAGGTTAAGGAACCACTTCTCTACGCCATACTCCAAACAATAACAATATTAGACCTAGCCAATTGATACCCCATGAGCGTGCAGTCATTGCCATGGATTATTCATCTCTTTTCGCTGTTCTCTTTCTTTTCAAGTTTGTCATCATCATGCCTTCACTTTTGCCTTTCCATCTTTCTTTTTGCTGCAAAATAAAGGGAAGAGGGGTAAAAACGCAAGGAAGAACAAGAAGAAGAGGGTAGTGCAAGAAAAAGAAAAGAAGAAAAAAAAAAAAGTAATCTTGATACCGTGAGCAAATAAGCTAACGGAAAGCGTAAGAAAGAAGAGCGTGTTTTGGGAAATAACACCACAGCATAAAGCTAAAATTCAGTTTATATAATCTATAGTAGTCCTATAGAAATTGCGAATAACGGAAACAATAGTCCACCAAAGCAAGCATAGGGAGTGGAGATAGCATCTAGGTTATGATAACTAACACCGAGTTCGATGTGCCCGTAGATTGGTTGTATAAAGGTAAGAGTAGACGGAAGACAAATACGAAGCCATCGAGGCCTTCTACGTCGCCAGCCTCCTCTTCATCTACGTCCTCTTCGAAAAACGGAGACAATAGCACGAGTGGTAACAGGTCTAGCAATGATAAGCCTCGTGCGAGGTCGTCATCTGTATCCAATGCAGCACTTTGTAATACTGAGAAACCAGATTTGAAGAGGAACGATGGTAATACCTCTGCATCAGACACTGATAACATACCGCTACTTACTCCTATTAATAGCGGTAACCGAAGCGATTCCGCTGACATTGATAATCCGGCTACCGTAGACGCCATAGACCTTATAGATAATGATGACAACGGCTCAAGTACTCAATTTGTAAGGAAAAAACGTTCCACTTCTATATCCAATGCTGTGGTCTCGTCCAAACCAAGACTGGCCAATTCTGCCATAAACGCCACCGCATCTTCTTCTGTCGGCAAGGGAAAGCACCCGCCAATTTCTTCACCATCTAATGCTACTCTCAAGAGAAGCAACTCGACTAGTGGAGAAAAGACTAAAAGGTCAATTTTTGGATCTTTGTTTAGCAAACGGTCTACCTCGTCTTCAGCTTCCACTGCCAAAAAACCATTACCTGTTGTTAATACTAGCACGACTGAGAGTGAGTCTGGTGGCACTAAAGCAGTTGCGACTCCTGATTCACGGGTGAAGGAGATATCATCACCAATGAGAGGAGTGGCACCAACCGCTAGCAAGCCACCGACACCTGTACTCCCCTCCCCTGCACTTACAGTAAAAGACCTATCTACAGTTTCATTGAAAAGGGTCTCGTTTGCCGTCGATAAATTCGAATCCGATCCTCCCCAACAACTTCCTTCAAGAACCCCAAAAAAGGGAAACATCCTTATCCCTGATGACATGATAAGCGAGGTTCCTTCTATTTCCGTGGGTATTTCCAGTAGCAACCAATCGGCCAAGTCAACCAATTCCAACATTAAGGGACCGTTGTACACTAAGAAGTCTAAAGAATATATACTCGCCCTGGAAAATCAAAAGTTGGCTTTAAGGGAGGCTGCTAAGCATCAGCAAGAAGCTCATTTTGCTGCTAATAGAATAGCCTTTGAAGTGGCCAATTTTAAGACTGCTTCGGATGCAGGCGGTAAGCTTACTGAAAAGTCATCAGAAGGCACCATTACGAAGCAAAGAGAAGAGGTGTCACCTCCAAATGTTGAAGCTGATCGGGAGCTTGAGAATAATAAACTTGCAGAAAACCTCTCAAAAGCCGGCATTGATAAGCCCATTCACATGCATGAGCACTATTTCAAGGAACCTGATCAAGATAAGTACCAAGACGGTCATTCTATTGAAAATAACGAAGTTACGCTGGATGTTATTTACACAAGATGCTGCCATTTGAGGGAAATTTTACCCATCCCGTCTACCTTAAGACAAGTAAAGGACAAGACAGCTCCCTTGCAAATATTGAAGTTTTTAAACCCTAAGCCTACCTTGATCGATATTCTTTCCTTTTGTGATTTCATCACCATTGCTCCCATTCACACGATTGTTTTCGACAATGTAGCTTTAAACCAGGATATGTTCAGAATAATTATTTCTGCTTTGGTAAACTCCACAGTTTTGGACAAATTGAGTTTAAGAAATGTACGAATCGACCAAGATGGATGGAAATTGCTATGTAAGTTCCTTTTGCTAAACAAATCACTGAACAAGCTCGACATTTCCCAAACGAAAATCAAATCTGACCTTGCTGAATCACTATATCGCCATAACATGGATTGGAACTTGTTTACTGACGTCTTGTCTCAGAGATCTCACAAACCTATAGAAGAATTGTTATTCAATGGTATTCAATTTAGCAAAATTCCTTACTCGTGCTTTGCACGTTTACTGACATCCTTTGCTACCCAAAAAAACTTTCCAGAATCGGGCATCAGGCTTGGTTTAGCAGGTGCCACTACTTCCAATATCTCTCAGGATTGTCTGAAATTTATCTTCAATTGGATGTCTCAATATAACGTCCAGGGTGTGGATCTAGCGTTTAATGATCTGTCCACTATGATTAAGCCAATGGTTGGTAAACTATCTGCTCTATCATATGATAACTTAAGATATTTCATTTTGAACAGTACTAATATTTCGACTTCTTATGATTTAGCTTTGCTCTTGAAATATCTTTCTAAGTTGCCTAACTTGATTTTTTTGGATTTGAGTAATTTGTCGCAATGCTTTCCTGACATTTTACCCTACATGTACAAGTATTTACCAAGATTTCCGAACCTGAAGAGGATACATTTGGATAGCAATAATTTGACATTAAAGGAACTAGCTGTCGTTTGTAATATTTTGATTAAGTGCAAATCGCTCTCGCATGTGTCAATGACTAATCAAAACGTTGAAAACTTCTATCTAATGAACGGCACAGATTCTCCCGTTCAACAAACTAACACAGACGGCGACTTGGATAGTTCGAGCACATTGGACGTTAAGGGCCAATTTGCTAAAAATAGTTTTTCATCCACACTTTACGCATTTGCTAGAGACTCTCCAAACTTGATTGGTTTAGATTTTGACTATGATTTGATATCAGAAGAGATTCAATCAAGAATAGCACTGTGCTTGATGAGAAATATGAAACGGACCATGGATTCGACTTTCCAGTTAGATGAATTGGATTCGCAAGATGATTTGCTATTCGATGGCTCTTTAGTAACTATGACCGCTGAAAGTGTTTTAGAAAAACTGAACTTGTTAAGCGATAAGAGTACAAAGGTCAAAAAAGACACCACGAAGAGATATTTGCTGAAAAAATATATTGAAAAGTTCCATATCTTGCACCATAATGTTCAGCATACAATAGATACTATGTTCGAAAAAAGGAAATCAGGTGAATTGCCATTGCAAGAAAAAGAAAACCTTGTAAGATTACTCCTTTTGGAACAAAACTTATGCAATATACTAGAATTGTTTTCGCATAATCCGAATCTGAATGATGTCCTTGGATCCAGCAGGGATGATTCGAAGGAAAGTGTTGACTCCAGCGAAGATTCAAAATTACCAGCATTGAAGCACGTTGAATCCGGATACCATGTTCCCGAAGAAAAAATACAACCTGAGAATGATGTAATTACAGCAAGACCACATTTAATGGCCACCGATTCTGGTAAAACTATTGACGTTTTCACAGGCAAACCATTGGTGTTCAAGCATACATCATCTAGTACTTCTGTAGGCTGTAAAAAGCAGGAAGAAGAAGAAGGTGAACTACATAAATGGGGTTTCTTCGTTCAGCAGCAGAGGTCTTTATACCCTGAAAATGAATCAACAAGGCAGACACCTTTTGCATCAGGTGATACGCCTATCAACACAGAAACAGCTGGTAAGTCAACTTCGTCTCCTTCAGTTTCAACTTCTAACAATGAAACTGCTACCACTAGTTTATTTAGCCCAGCTAATCCTAAGATTTTACCAAAAATTCCATCCGGTGCTGTCTTAAGATCGGCAATCATGAAGGCTAAAGGTATTGATTCTATCGATGATTTGATTCAGAATGTTAACTCCAACAACATAGAATTGGAGAACATTTATGGTGAATCCATTCAGAATAGCGCTTCGACATTTACACCAGGCGTGGATTCCGATGTATCTGCGCCCAATACCGATAAAGGATCCGTAGAAACATTGCCTGCAGTCTCAACTGACGACCCAAATTGTGAAGTCAAAGTCACTGCTACCTATGACAAACTATTAAATAATTTGTCGATGGAGAGGTCAATCAGACTTTGAAGATACATGAATCCTTCTCTTCACTGATGGATCCATTTTCTTCCTCCTTTTTTTCACTGCATAAAACTTTTTTTATCAACCTTTCATATTTTCCATATTTATTTATATATACCGCCACTAAATTTGGCGATATTCGATAGACTTAACAGATAAACTTTTTAAGATGAATTAAAGCACAGAGGATTAAGCTTACCTCTTTAGAATCAATTGATATGTTCGGCTACATATTAGACACTGCATATAACCCAAGGCGGGTAAAATATGAACAATTTCAATTGGGCCTTTGTAAATGCTTACTTTTAAATGTAAACGAAGCTCATCAGAAGAAAAAAAACAAGAGATTTGGAAAAGGCTACTTCGACCTCAATAATTTCTCAGCCTATCTTTCTAATGTCATTACCACAATGGTGTCCACCGCATTCCACCTTAAAAAGAAATCCAACTACAGGAGAGGACGTATACTGCATATGTAAAAGGCCAGACTATGGGGAGCTGATGGTGGGATGTGATGGTTGTGATGACTGGTTTCATTTCACCTGCCTTCATATTCCTGAGCAGTTTAAGGACCTGGTGTTCTCTTTTTATTGTCCTTACTGTCAAGCAGGGATTACTGGTAAGAATAAGGACGCCATAATCAATGATGAAGGGAGCTTGCCAAAAACCTTATGGAAAAGAAAATGTAGGATAAGTGATTGCTACAAACCATGTTTACAGGATAGTAAATACTGTTCTGAGGAACATGGTAGAGAATTTGTGAATGATATTTGGTCGCGATTGAAAACAGATGAGGATAGAGCAGTCGTCAAGAAAATGGTCGAACAAACAGGACACATAGATAAATTCAAGAAATTTGGACAACTGGATTTCATTGATAACAATATAGTTGTAAAAACAGATGACGAAAAGGAAATATTCGATCAAATTGTTGTACGAGACATGACGTTAAAAACTCTTGAAGATGATCTGCAAGAGGTTCAAGAGATATCGCTACCATTATTCAAAAAAAAGCTAGAACTTTTGGAAGTATATTTGGGATGGTTAGACAACGTATATACCGAAATGCGCAAGCTGGACGATGATGCTGCAAGCCATGTGGAATGTGGTAAAGAAGATTCCAAGGGGACAAAAAGGAAGAAGAAGAAAAATAGCAGCAGGAGTAGGGCTAGGAAAAATATATGTGGCTATTGTTCTACATACGAGCGAATACCCTGCTCTGTGGAAGAATTTGTCAGAGATTTTGGAAGTAATGAGGAAGCCACCAAAATACATGAGGTATGCACGAAGTGGAAGTGTAACAGACATTTGGATTGGGTGTCTACTAATCAGGAACAATACCTCCAGCAGATTGACTCTTTAGAATCTATGCAAGAAAGGTTGCAACATCTGATACAGGCCAGGAAAAAGCAACTAAATATACAATACTACGAGGAAATTTTAAGAAGAGGTTTGTAACGGCGTTGGAGCCTAATCAAATATCAGTTTCTACATATATATATACTTCGTAGTGATGATATATCAATTGGAGCGTCCTTGCATAGGCAACGCCTATTTGGATAGTCTTCAATTTCGACCCCATTTCACGTGAATAAAGCGGAGCTATCTCTGTTTTGCAAGGGTTCGGCCGATTTTGCTGCGAAATTTTAATAAGCGCATATTGATTTTTTCAAGCAATACTTTGTATATTCATGATCGAATGAATGAAAAAGCACCACTCCTCAGCCGCATACCTTCAGTATCGTATTTATTTCCTTCTTTAATCACTTAAAATGAGTACTTTAGATATTGCAGAAGACAACAAAATAAAAAATGAAGAATTCAAAATTTGGAAAAAATCAATACCCTCATTATACCAACATATTTCAAGTTTGAAGCCTATCTTTGGCTCAGGCGTTGATGAATCTCCATCGACACTTAGGAGTATAGTTTTCACTAACGATAGCTCATGTAATAAATCCAAAGGTGTTTTGAGCGTACCACTTTTATATTCTCAAGGGAGTGAAATCTTTGAGGTGGATTGCATAGTGCCACTCGGACTTCATTACAAAAAACCTGAAAGCATTTCAGAACCGTTAGTACAACCGGATTATACCATGGAATCTCAAAAGGTGGAGCAGACTGTTTTGATTCCAAAATGGGAATTTAAAGGTGAAACGATTGCAAAGATGATTTACGTGGATAACAGCGAAATAAATGTAAAGGTGATAGCCCTTTCTACCAATGGTTCTTTGGCATGGTTCAGAGAAGGTGTCAAATCGCCCGTTTACACAATGATGGAGCCATCCACTTCTCTAAGTTCAGCATCGTCCGGAAATCAAAATAAACCCTGTGTTGATTTTGCAATTTCTAACGATTCAAAAACCTTAGCAGTAACTAAGGAAAAACATCTTGATAATGAAAACGCTACAATAAAATTGATAGACAACTCAGGTAAAATAGGAGAAGTGCTTCGTACAATACCTGTTCCTGGCATAAAGAATATTCAAGAAATCAAATTTTTGAATAATCAAATATTCGCCACTTGTTCTGATGACGGTATCATAAGGTTTTGGGGTAATGAGATAGACAAAAAGCCCCTTTGGATTCTAAACGATTCTTTGGACGGCAAAACAACTTGTTTTGCTGCATCACCGTTTGTTGATACATTATTTATGACCGGAACTAGTGGTGGGGCTCTCAAGGTTTGGGATATACGTGCAGTTATCGCTTTAGGGGATGCTGATGCTGAGTTAAATATCAACCAAGGACATAATAAAGTCAATGAACTATTCAAAGTTCATCACTTTTATAGCGAGCAAGTGTCCAAAATAGAGTTTTCTTCCATTTCGCCTATGGAAGTGGTTACAATTGGAGGGTTAGGTAATGTTTACCACTGGAATTTCGAACCTGTTTTTGCCATTTATAACGAGATAAATGAGGACTTTCAAGGCATAATATCTGACGAATTGGAGGCCGAAAGCATGGCATTTTATCACACTGAAGGCTGCAGAAGAGAAATAGGAGAAAATAATAAGGTTAATACCGTTGCTTATCACAAATACATTGAGGATCTAGTTGCTACAGTTGATAGTGACGGGTTGTTAACTGTATATAAGCCGTTTACTGGAAAAGTTTTAGATGGCAGTAGAGAGGTTGGAGCTGCCAAAAGTTAATTTTTATATTATTTAGGCTGTTTGAGTTTGGGGCGGAAATGTATGAATAAATTGTGTAATATTTAGTCTTTACTTCAGCTTTTGTTTTTCTAAAAATTTGTCTTTAATGTTTTATTGTCTGAAGTAAACATTAATTATTAGCTTGAGAATTGCTCTACATGTATATATAAACGGCAAGTATCTACTCTTTAATATAGAGAAATGTACATACCTTTGAAAACGCGTTTTCAGAGTTTAGAATGTATAAGGTAACCTTAGAACCACATCTCTTATTGCCAGACTCTCAAAGGTGAACTGATATTGAGCCTATTTTACCCTTGTTTATGTTCACTTTCTCAATGCGAAAAAAAATCAAAAAGAAATAAACTTTATCCTTAGAGTTGAAGAATTAAAAAGAGAATAAATCAAAGGGATCAGTTGGAAAAGCTCAATACTTTCCGCTTAATTTTACTGAAAACCTCATCAAACACGTAGGCACATATATATTCATATATTTATATGTTGGCTACCTTCTAATTTGCATGAAATTCGTTCGCTCAAAAAGTTAGACATTTTACTAGTAGCAAGTATTACCTGATTAGCATAGCAGGCACTGTTATCATATCTACAAAATACAAATTATATACACAGGATAATGGCTTCAATGTTCAGACCACCAGAATCCAATAGGAGTCACCAAAAGACTCCAAAATTAACGCTTCCAGTAAATTTAGTTCAAAATGCGAAATCCACTAATGATGGGCAACATCTCAACCGGTCACCGTACTCGTCAGTGAACGAAAGCCCATACTCCAACAATAGCACTTCAGCTACTTCCACTACGTCATCCATGGCTTCAAATTCCACTTTGTTGTACAATAGATCATCTACTACAACTATTAAAAATAGACCGGTACCACCTCCATTGCCTCCCCTAGTACTAACGCAAAAAAAAGACGGTATAGAATATAGAGTTGCCGGCGATAGTCAGCTTTCTGAAAGATTTTCTAATTTGCATGTTGATATAACTTACAAGGAACTACTATCTAGTGCTCCAATTTCCACTAAGTTATCCAACATAGATACCACTTTTATCAAGAAAGATCTCGACACACCAGAAGGCGAGGATTCATACCCCTCGACACTTCTTTCTGCGTACGACTTCAGCAGTAGCGGGAGCAACTCCGCCCCTTTAAGTGCAAATAACATAATTTCTTGTTCCAACTTAATACAAGGAAAAGACGTAGACCAGTTAGAGGAAGAAGCATGGAGGTTTGGGCATCTCAAGGATGAGATTACTACACTAGGAATTCTAGGAGAAGGCGCGGGTGGTTCTGTAGCCAAGTGCCGATTAAAAAATGGAAAAAAGGTTTTTGCGTTGAAGACAATCAACACTATGAATACTGACCCAGAATATCAAAAGCAAATATTCAGAGAGCTACAATTTAATAAGAGTTTTAAGTCCGATTATATTGTGCAGTACTATGGTATGTTTACCGACGAACAGAGTTCTTCAATATACATTGCCATGGAATATATGGGAGGAAAATCACTGGAGGCAACGTATAAAAATTTGTTGAAACGTGGCGGTAGAATAAGTGAGAGGGTGATAGGAAAGATAGCAGAATCTGTCTTAAGAGGTTTATCATACTTACACGAAAGGAAAGTCATCCACAGGGACATTAAACCCCAAAACATTCTTCTTAATGAAAAAGGGGAAATCAAATTATGCGATTTCGGTGTCAGTGGGGAGGCTGTTAACTCTTTAGCGATGACATTTACTGGAACGTCATTTTATATGGCCCCAGAACGAATACAAGGCCAACCATACAGCGTAACCTGTGATGTATGGTCCTTAGGATTAACTCTTCTGGAGGTTGCTGGAGGGAGATTTCCATTTGAATCTGACAAAATAACGCAAAACGTGGCTCCTATAGAATTATTGACGATGATCCTGACGTTTTCTCCCCAGTTGAAAGATGAGCCAGAACTAGACATATCCTGGAGCAAGACATTTAGATCTTTTATCGACTATTGTTTAAAAAAAGATGCCAGAGAGAGGCCTTCTCCCAGGCAAATGTTAAAGCATCCCTGGATTGTAGGGCAAATGAAAAAAAAAGTCAACATGGAACGGTTTGTAAAGAAATGCTGGGAAAAGGAAAAGGATGGGATATAAACTTCCAACATTTTCCTCTCGTAACCAGAACTGACTTTTTCTACAACAGGAATTCTTTAACGAGACTTCTCCTCCTTCACCATTCATAAGTTTAACGATGTTCTTTTATTATCTAGACACTGCAAAATATTCTTAACATATACGTATATAGTTTACTGAAAACCAAACTAGCCATGGGCTATGAAAGTTCTCCTATTTCCTTACTTACATCAAATAGAAATGCGCATCCAAGTCTTTCTGGCAGGCACGCTATGATGTGCTAAATTATGACTCAAGTGAGTACTAGGCGCTTTTGTACTCAGCCGCGCGGGGAAAATTTCTTCCCTCCCTACCAAAGAGGAAAAAATCATATGGCGTCATATTATCCTATATACAACGGTCGAGCAAAAATCTGCTCGACTCAGAAAAATAAAAGGGTTTTAACATACTTATTGCTTACTTAAGTTATCACTTCAGTAACTGGAGCTATAAATACAATAAGCGTTTTGTACGTAGAAAATATCCTCTATATTGCCTGATTTTCTTTAGTTCCGATAAGGGCTCCGACCACGGGACAACCCTTATGATTTCTGTTATAAGGCCTATTTGTTCTAGTTACGACGACACTCACTGCTGTCTCTTGAGCGTTTTTGCTATACTCATCCTCTTTCCATTAAAAAAATAAAGAAAATGGACTCGAGTAAAGTTGAAACCATATCTCTTTAATCACAACATACTCACTCTATGAGAGATTCTATTCTCCTTAGGTTAGTAAATGGCATTATAAATTAGCAAGCGTAGCCTCTTCAGCCTGTACATCAGCTGAACCTGCACAATTAATGTCATGTGGCCGACGTAATGCATATCCATCTTTTTTACTCCCTTAAAAGAAGGTTTAGCCCCTACTGTATACTCAATGAACAGATAATGTCTATCCATAAAGTATATCATTTCAGGAACCCTAAATAATAGTGCTATCGTTACATATACTTTTAAATTTCATATTGCATTAAAATGCCGCACACCTTTTATGTAAACAAAGCCGCACTTCCTAAAAAAGCAATTGAAAACAATCGAAAGAATGAGTGTAGAACAGCAAAAAAGGTAAACAAGAGAAAAATTCTGAAACCCAGATCAACACCTATTTCAACCCCTTCATCGATTTAAATATAATTCAAGTTCAGGTCATCGAGTAAATCTATAATAAATCAGATCACAAAATCTGGTACACTGCTGTTGCTGATCACGGTTCTTTTCATCTTTAACACATTTTCGCAGTTTTTTGACTGTGCCACATTTTGCATTAATTTGTTTCTTGTGACGTGTTTGCGAGAATTTTTTGATTGCTAATTAAACCTAACAATAATCGCTATTTTTTTTACCCATCCACAATACAAGAAAGGCGAGCCAAGCGGCGTTCAATATTCAATTGGCCATTACTTCTATATACTGATTTAGAGTGCCAAAAATTTAATGTCGTACACCAATAAACGTCATACATACTACGGAGGGTTTACTAACGATTTGTCTGACACATTTCAGTACCCTCAAAGAACAGATGAGCAAAGGCGGAAACATGTAACGTTTGGTCCTTATATCCTAGGGTCGACGTTAGGAGAAGGAGAGTTCGGAAAAGTGAAGCTAGGCTGGCCAAAGAATTTTTCAAACAACTCTAATTCAACTTTTGACTTCCCAAAACAAGTAGCAATTAAACTTATCAAACGTGATAGCATATCGAATGATTACAGGAAAGAAGTTAAAATATACAGAGAAATCAACGCCTTAAAACACTTATCACATCCGAATATCGTAAAATTAGAAGAAGTGTTGCAAAATTCTAGGTACATTGGTATTGTCCTAGAGTACGCATGCGGGGGGGAATTCTATAAATATATTCAAAAAAAAAGGAGGCTTAAGGAAATGAATGCATGCAGGTTATTTTCTCAGCTAATAAGTGGAGTACATTACATACATTCTAAGGGACTTGTTCACAGAGATCTCAAATTGGAAAATCTATTACTAGACAAGAATGAGAACCTAGTTATTACAGATTTTGGGTTTGTCAATGAGTTTTGCTCACGAAACGAATTAATGAAGACGTCGTGTGGCTCTCCATGCTACGCAGCGCCTGAACTAGTGATAAGCGCCGAACCATACGAGGCTAGAAAAGCAGATATATGGTCATGTGGAGTTATACTTTACGCTATGCTAGCTGGATATTTACCGTGGGATGATGATCCAAATAATCCTGAAGGCAGCGATATAGGAAGACTTTATAATTATATTAACTCCACACCATTAAAGTTCCCTGATTATATTCTTCCTATACCTCGGGACTTATTAAGACGCATGCTGGTCTCAGACCCAAAGAAAAGAATAAACCTGAAACAGATCAAGAAACATGAATGGCTAAAGCCTCATTCTTCATTCTTATCCATAACACCTGATGAGTGGGACAAACTAAACAATACTCAATCCGTGTTCAGATTAGCAAAACCAAGAAGAAGATATGGATCTAGACCACAATCCAGTTGTTCTACCTCATCTCTTGGCTCAAGGAGTGATAAAAGGGATTCACTGGTCATTGATTCAACTTTAATTACTTTCCCGGCTCCGCCTCAAGAATCACAAAATCATATTATAACCAGACCGGCTTCTATTGCATCTGACCAGCGGCTGTCACCTATAAGAAGATCTAATAGACACAATAGAAGTAACTCTGCTGCATCCGTTGCCTTGCAGGCAGTGGTGAACGCAGATAGGGAGTATGTGTTAAGTCATGAACAATCATTATCCCCAGTACAAAACATTAGACAAACTACGGGAAACATGACTGCCAGTCTTTCACCTCCACCAGCCATAAGTCCAGGCGACATTATAATCGAAACCACACCTATTAAAAGAAATACAATTTCTGGGAGTAGTATTGTACCAAGTTTAGAAAAAGAGTCGTCTACCACAATGCAAACAAGCAAGATTCAACCAAATAACATGGCTTCATCACAAAATCATCAATACAATAAAAATAAGACCCAAAATAGTCTCCAATCTGCTAAAACTTTCTACCGTACGTCTTCCTCATCCCATACAAAGCCACGGCCAACTTCATACCATCCTGGCTCATACACAACGCCTCCCTACAATTCGAATACGCTCTCCATATATGAGATCAACGAAAAAGCTAAAAGTAGCGCTTCATCACAAACGCTGAATCAAAGAGACACATCCCCATTTGATTCCACACCATACCTTGCCCTAGATACATGCATAACCTCATCCTCTTCCATCGAAAGCTCTCCAAAGTTAATTACGCACGGCCAATTTTCAGTAGCAAAACCCTCTGTTGATTTGCAAAGCGTATCTGGTGACTTGATCAAGTATAAGAGGGACGCAGATGTAGTAACGAGAATCTATGATGAAAAATACAAACAGAAACGCAAAAGTTTGAGATATAGCGGCATATTCAGTGACATCTCATGCGATACGGTCACCGAAGAGTCTGATGAATTGAGGCCACCAGAATCTCCTCTTCAACAACATGAAGGACAAGAATCAATTGATAAGGCGAAAACGGAGGACACAAGTGAAAAGGGTAGTAGAAATAGCAACATCGCGAAAGCTACAGCACAAAAACACGTCAATAACCATCTAGAAAGATCACTTAACGAAGCAGAGTCAACAAAGAAAAGATTTAGCTTTCTTTCCTTGTACTCTTATGATACTTCCAAATCTAGTTTATACTCATCAATGGATTCCAAACGGAAACCTTCTCCACCTTCCCAAAGACGCCCAAAAAAGGATGACAGTTATCAAACAAATTCAAAGAATCATTATATCACTGCTTCAAATATGCAAACATCCCATCAAGTCTCAAAAAACCTGCCTGCACCAACGATGGTGCAAAATAAATGTACTTTAGAAACTAAAAAAGCGGTCCGAAGCAACAGGTCCTCCATAATGGTATCTGAGGTCAACAAGGCAAGCGTAGACAATAAAGCAGCCCAAAGTCCAGAACATTCAACCGCAAAAAGAGTATTAGGGTTTTTCAAAAGAAGAAGTATGAAAATCTAGAGATAATACCTATCTCATTTGACAATAATATCCACTTATCATATGAAAAAATCAGTACTATCTGCAATTTTTCCATTTAAAATGTCTGTCGCTAAAATTTTGCGATTTGCCAGACCAACAAAATAATGTTATAATATACTTTATGAAATTTCAATCTAATAAACATTGAGCATATATATGCATATACCTACCATATATATTTTGCATTACTAAAAACATCAAAAATTTTTCTAAATTGTTACTTATTATCAATCATAGCTTCACTCCGCTTGAATCACGTCTTCTAAGCGGGAACATTGTTGCACTGCGCTTACAGCGAGATTCGCAGACATTTTAAGTAAGAAGACAATTTCTTTTGCCTTTTGTACGGAATTAATTTTAAAAATTATACTATATATATATTAGTCTTTTCTATTCTCAAAATATAATAATATTAATAGTAATAAAAGAGAAAATAACGATGTTTAATAGAGTACTTATACAATCAACAAATTTAGATGTTGGATGGGTACAAGAAGATTCTAACAGAAGCACCGAAGGTCTTGGCTGGCAAATTGTTTCTGAAGGTGGCTCTAACGACACCAGAGTTACCGTGAGTTCTGGTAACCTTACCCCACATAACTCTAATCTTAGAACCCCTGACTTCCTTGGAGGCTCTGTAGACGTAGGCAATACGCTTACCCAAGTAAAATTGAGCATCTTGTGGAGTAGCGACACCTTCGATCTTGATCAAAGAGACATTTGGGTTGTTGACTCTCTTGGATCTTTGGTAGGATAAGTGCTTACCTTTGACGTACACTAAAAAAAAAAGGAATAAAATCCCAAAACAAAATGTTAGTATTTAATGATCATCTTAGATGGTGGTTATTATTGAGCTAGCAAATTCTGTATTATCGAAGAGTTATGCGACTTCATCATCAAGCTTAGGCTTCTCCATTGTCGAAGAATGCCATAATTTAGAGCTTTTAACAGTCAAATTGGATATCGATGGTAAATGTGATCTCGTAAATTTCGATACTGCAAATTATTTTATAAGTCACCCAGAAACGATAGTAGACTCTTTTATTATAAAGATAAAACTTAGATATAGTTCTGGTATACTTGATTTGTTCTACTTGGACCCTTTAGCTGTCTGCTGTTAAATCTGAGTTTTGCATTCATCTTACACTTTCTATATTCTTGCACATTTTAGTCACCACGTATATGATCTGGTAGCTTTTCTGAAGTCGCTTTTTCCTTTATTATCAACGTTTCACTTGAAAATTCCAAATTACTAGCACAAAATATTTTTAATGTCTTCTCGTCATCAGTTTTAACATACATCTATGGGATTCAGCCATTTTTCAATTTATTTGATTGTTGGTTTCTTACGGATTCTTACAATTGCTCAAGGCAAAATAACTCAAGTTTTGAACTAGTGATTAATACACGTAAATTAAAGCTTGATAGCGAATATTTTGCCAAACGGGAGGCAAAGGTATCATGCCGGTGAAGAGTAGAAGGGAGGGACAGGATACGAGTTTAGGCCGGAAAAGATGAATCAGCTCTGTCTAACGACTGTACTGCCAGAGGGAAGCTGAGTATGACCTCCGTACGTTCCATTGAGCGGAGAATTCTTCGACGGGCACCCAAGGTGTGTACGCGAAACAAACTGAGAGAAGAAAAAAAAAAGTAATCAAAGGAAGTGTAAGGGTGTAAAGAGGTAAGGATGTTAATATTGCCGTGGAAAAAATTGCAA